>Ga0209737_10000664_pt1 | contig 27018 bp, 20 predicted proteins | sample TergutCu122P3_FD_187284 | JGI IMG/M metagenome (GOLD analysis project Ga0209737, IMG submission 187284) | Cubitermes ugandensis P3 segment gut microbial communities from Kakamega Forest, Kenya - Cu122 P3 (SPAdes) (version 2) | ecosystem: Host-associated > Arthropoda: Insects > Digestive system... | reverse complement strand
CAGTCAAAAAAATTGATATTGTACGTTTGAAAAACAACCTCAAATTCCTCTATCTAAAGTTTCAATGTAAAACAAAATTTTAAATCTCATCTTTTATTACTAAGCTATTACTAAGCAAATTTTACCACAAACATAAAATAATAATCAAACGCGACTTTCCGTCTGTACTAAAATCATAGTGCTAACATGGTCGAGGTGACAGGATTTGAACCTGCGACGTCCTGGTCCCAAACCAGGCGCTCTACCAAGCTGAGCCACACCTCGTCGTTTTTTAAAATCAGTCTTTGTACTGCTTTACAAATAACTGCTATCATACTTCTTTCTTTAGTTTGTAGTCAATCTATAATTCGATTAGATATTTTTTTATTTTTTTGTGGTTCATACTTGGTTTGAAGGTTATCACTTACAAAAAATTTCCTGAATTTATCTTTAATACAATAGCAAATTCCTGATACTGTAACAACAAGACAAGCTGCACCCAATGCTTTTTTTTTATCAACTCTATCAAATAGGGATTTCTTATCTTCTAATTTGTCTGACAACAATATGGTTTCTTTTTCATCTTTTATCTTATTTTCGATTTGAGCGCTTGTTACGCTTGGCATGTGATGAGCACGTTTCTCAATGTTATCAGCTGATTCTTCTTCTGACCCTTCTGATTCTTCCTCTTCTGACACTGAGACCTTCTCAATAATGTATTTTTTTAATTCTTCGATTTCTTTTCTGTATGGCGATGACTTTTCAGCACTTGTAACAAAAATCTTTTTCATCTTTTTAAATTTTTCCTTTATACTTGTTTCCATATTTTCAGATATTATCTCTTTTTTTTCTTCATTATCAACTTTAGTTATAACAAGAATAATTTCTTTTATGCTTTCTTCCTTGTCAATAAAGTCAGCATATTTTTGACAGCGTTCATCAATATTCCCAATATCATCAACTTCGACACAAATAACTGCAAGACCAGAATCTTTAAGATAAAACTCATTTAAAGAAGAATAAACGTCATTATTTCCAGGAAGAATCCATCCAACAATTTTTCGATGAACGAACAACTCAGCACGATTTTTTCCTTTGTAATCCTTATTGATGATTTCTGCATTTTTATCTTTAATAACATTAACAATATTAGCTTTCCCACTTTTACTTTGTCCTAAAAATATTACCTTAAGCTTGTCAGCATTACAATTGGAAACAGTTGATAATATCAATGGAATCGCGCATACTGTTGATAATATTTTTTTGAATACCTTTTTAAATTTCAATGTCATCACTCATTTTTATTTAAACCATCACTTTTCTCAAATCATATTTTAATTATACTATGAATTATACTGTAAAAAATTACATTATGCAATATAATAGGTTTTTCGTTATTCAATATTCATTTCCTCCGCAGAGGCACATGCTAAGGCACATAATGAATAGTGAATATGAATGATGAATAATAAAATGGTGTTAGAACCTGTCTTCAACACTGAAAAAATCGCTTTAAGGATCTTTTTCCACAAAACATCCTTAAAAATACTCGAAATACAGCAAGTATTTCTACGTTTTTTGCCTTGTTTTGAGAAAAAACTTCTCAAAAATTCGATATTCCCCACTATTGAAGACAGGTTCTTAGGTATTTAACACAGGTGAATATATCGTATGTAAATTCATCTAAAAAGCACTAAAGGTTAACATAAAACTGGCTGAATTTGTTTATTTTCAAGTGCATAAATAATAGTTTCATCTAATTTTTCAAAATTTGCAACAATCGAATTTGGCTTATTTATTGGATCATCTTGTGACATAGGCACAAAATATATATTTTTAGAATTTAATGCTTGAGCTATATTTTTAGCAGATGATCCAAGAGCATCGTTGCTGGCAAAGCCTATCACAAGAGGCCTTTGAACTCTGAGATGTGATTTTGCGGCCATTGTAACCTGTGTATCTGTAATCGATCTACAAAGTTTAGCCAGTGTATTCCCTGTACATGGACAAATAACCATTACATCAGCCATTAATTTTGGACCTATAGGTTCCGCCTCTACAATAGAACTTATAATTTTCTTAGAACATATAGTTTCAAATTCAATCTTTATATCTTTGGATTTTCCAAATCTTGTATCTGTGTTTAACAAATTTGAAGACATTATTGGAAGAATATTATATTTTTTTGAAAGTTTTTTTACTTCATCAAGTGTTTTTCTGATACAACAAAATGAAGCACACATAGCAAAAGCAATATTTAGTTTTTTCATATTTGATCACACACCGAATTTAAAAAAAAGATCCAAAAAGACGGATCTGTGTTAAAATTATATCTTCATAATCTCATAGATAGATTTCTTTATAATTTCTGCAGATTTTTCAGGAAAAAATTTTCCTGGAATACCAAGAATAACATCAATTTTGAAATCTATTTCTTTACAAGCTTTTTCATCGATACCTGGTTTTGAAGCCAGATCAATAAAATGAGTTTTTTTAAAAGATTTTTTATATAAATTTTTTAAAACTTTTTTTGAAAAAATCATACTAGGAGCTGTATTTATTATGAAATCGAAATCTATGTTCGAGTCAATTATTTCTTCCATGTCAAAAAACTTCACTCCAAATATCTTAGACCATATGGTATCTTCTTGTTTATAATTTAAAACTGAAATTTTGCTTCCTAAACCTTGCAATAATTTAGTAAAAATTTTTCCGATTCTGCCGAAACCAGTCATAAGAATTTTTAATTCGTTAAATGGTTTAGTTATCATTTCAGCTAAAATTTTTAGGGTTCCGTGTGCAGTTAATTCTGCGTTCGCTGATATAAATTCTTCACTTTTAGAATAGTCTAAGATATCAAGAGAATTCCAAAATTCTGATTCGACTTCTTCTTGATGTCCACAAAAAATATTTTTACCTTTAAATAAACTTTGATTTATGTTAATTTCTGTACCGGTTATGTTTGTACCATCTCTGCTAACAGGAATCGGTAAAATTATGTTATCATTCTCTAATATTAAATTTTTTAGGTTATTACCTTTAAAAAAAATTGTTTTATGTCCATCTTTGATTAAAATTTTTGATAAAAATTTTAATCTAGGATCCGAACCTATAATACCAAAACTTTCTTGTCGCATTTAATTTCCCTTTCAAAATTTTAAATAAAATTACTATATCTTATTCAATTTGTATGATTAATGATATTTTTTAGTTGGAGGATAAATTTGAAAATAATTGCATCAAATTGGAAAATGAATGGAACACACGATGAAATTCATAAATATTTTAAAGATCTTTGCTTAGAAGAAAAGAATTTGAGCAAAACAGAACTAATTTTTGCGTTACCTTTCACGCTACTTTATGAAGCATTAAAAATAAATAGAAATTATTTTTTGAAAATTTTTGCACAAAACTGTTGTTATCATAGCGAAGATTGTGGGTTAACTGGCGAAATTTCTACTAAAATGCTTTCATCTATCGGAGTACATGGAACAATATTAGGTCACAGTGAAAGAAAACAATTTGGAGAAACGTTAGAAGTTATAAACATGAAAATAAAATCATCATTAGACGAAAAATTAAAAGTCATATTTTGTATCGGAGAAACTTATGATGATTACATAGAAAATAAAACTGAAGAAGTAATAAAATATCAAATTGAAAAAGGTTTGAAAAATGTAAAAAACTTAGAAAACATAATATTTGCATATGAACCAATATGGGCAATTAATTCTAATTCGGATGTAGATTTTGAAAATATAAGAAATATATCAAATTTGGTAAAAAAAATTTGTATTGATACGAAATCTTATGAGCCTAAAATAATTTACGGCGGATCTGTTAATTTATATAATTTTCGAAAAATTTTAGATATAAAAGATATCAGTGGTATCTTAGTTGGAAAAGCATCACTTGATTCAAAAAAATTTTCAAAAATGATATAGTCAGAACTTTATCAGATTTTTTTCTTTCTTAATTTGTCTGATAGAAGATTGCAGCTCGGATAACGTTGATTTTTGTGTTGAAAAATTTGGAGTAAATTTGATAATTTTAGGTATTGATCCAGGTTATGCGATCGTTGGTTATGCTGTTGTTGCCTTAAAAAAAAATAAATTAATGTTAGTTAAATGTGGAACTATTGAAACACCTTCGATGTTAAATTTTGCGGCAAGATTGGAACACATATATAGCCAAATTAAAATAATTTTTAAGAATTTTGAACCTAATGCTGTTGCCATTGAAAGTTTATATTTTCAAAAAAACAAAAAAACTGCGATCTCAGTGGCACATGCTAGAGGAGTTATTCTATTAGCAACTCAAAGATTTAGAACTAAAGTTTTTGAATATACACCTTTGCAAGTCAAATCTTCTATAACCGGTTTTGGACGTGCGACAAAACAGCAGATAATCTCGATGACTCAACGTCTTTTAAATTTGAAATCTCCAGCAAAACCGGATGATGCTGCAGATGCTATAGCTATTGCAATCTGTCACTTAAATGTGTTTAAATATATCGATAGATTCATTTCGTAACTAGAAAAATATCAATTTTTTATAGATTTTTTCTTAAAAAAACATAAAAATTTCGCAGGAATACTTTATGTTTTTCAAGAAGATTTTATGTTTTTTTTAGGGAAAAGATAAAAAAAGTGATGTGTTTTTAGTTAGGAAAGAAGTCTAATGAGGTACTAAATAGATTTTTGGACTCTTTTTTTCAAGTGTAGTTGTGGAGTTTTCTGTTGATTTATAGTCTTTTTGGATATCTAAAGCTTGTAAAAAGTGATTTTTTTGTGATACAATGTTGTGGCGTTGGATATAAGTGCAAATCAGATAAAAAAACTCTTTTCGAGTTTGAAAATTTGATTGATTCACAGATTGAAATCTTTACACACATGAATGTCAAAGAGAATGTTCTAGATTTATTTGGCTTTAAAAAAGTAGATAGCTTAGAGTTCTTTCGAACACTTATAGGCATAACTGGGATTGGTCCAAAAGCTGCGCTTTCTATTCTTTCAGAGTTTTCGCCGTCTGAAGCAGCTAGTATAATCGATTCAGGTGAAAGCTTATATTTGACTAAAGCAAGTGGGATAGGTGAAAAAACTGCTAAAAGAATTATTCTTGAGCTTAAAAATAAATTAAGACCTTTGGAAATTTTTAGATACGACAATAGAAAAGAAGAAATATCCAGGGTTTTGTCATCTCTGGGTTACTCAGCAAGAGAGATAGTTCCAATATTAGATAAGTTGGATGCTTCAATGTCGGTTGAAGAATCCATTAAGGAAGCTCTAAAATTGATCGGAGGTTAGTCGTGGAAGAGTTTTCTCGCTTGATTACTCCAGATCAGAGTTTGGGTGATTCTGAATTTGAAAATCCACTTAGACCAAAAAGACTCAGTGAGTATATAGGTCAAGCTAAAGTCAAAGAAAATTTAGAAATTTTTATAAGTGCTTCGAAAATTAGAAACGACACACTTGATCATGTGCTGTTGTACGGTCCACCTGGATTGGGCAAAACAACGCTTGCAATGATTATTGCTAATGAACTTAACACTACCATAAAAATTACGTCTGGACCTGCCATAGAAAGGCCAGGTGACCTTGCTTCTATCTTAACGAATATGCAAAGTAAGAGTGTTCTATTCATTGACGAGATTCATAGAACTCCTCGTTCTGCAGAAGAGATTTTGTATCCTGCTATGGAAGATTTTTCAGTTGATATAGTTGCCGGAAAGGGTGCTATGTCGGCATCATATCGTTTATCAATTCCAGAGTTTACGTTAATTGGAGCGACTACGAGAGCAGGTCAACTTGGTGCACCTTTGCGAGACAGGTTTGGTGTAATATTAAAACTTGAGATGTACTCTCCTGCTGAACTAGAAGAAATAATTTCGCGTAGTGCTTGTATATTGGGAATACAAATTGAAAAAAATGGGTCGCTTGAAATTGCAAACAGATCTAGAGGCACACCTAGAATTGCTAACAGGCTGCTAAAACGCACACGTGATTTTGCTCAAGTACATAATAATGGTAAAATCACATTTGATATGGCAAAATATGCTCTCAGTTGTCTTGAAGTTGATGAATTAGGCCTTGATTCAAACGATAGAAAAATTTTAAGTACTATTATAAAATTCTATGATGGTGGTCCAGTTGGCCTTGAAACTTTATCGGCCGCTGTTGGCGAAGAGTCAATAACAATTGAGGATATATATGAACCGTATCTGCTTCAGATAGGATTTTTAAATAGGACACCGCGAGGACGCGTTGCTACCTTGCTTGCCTATGATTATTTAAAGATAAAGCCAAAATCTTTTGAACAAACGGCATTCATATAAAGACAGACTTCCTTTCGTAATCTTAAAAATATCAGTTTTTTACATTTTTTAATTATGGAATAGCACCGAAAAACTCGGTATTTTAATGGCGAGATGGAATGTACTAAGCCTTTGGAGGTGTTTTTTTTGCATAAAATTTTTGGAACAGATGGGGTAAGGGGTATTGCAAATCTTGAATTAACTACTGAACTTTTGACAAAAATTGGAAGGGCTGTTGCTCTTGTTTTATCACCGTTTGGTGGAAAAATTTTAATTGGAAAGGATACGCGAATTTCATCTGATGTCCTGGAATATGCTCTTGTGTCGGGTATAGCGTCTGCTGGATCTAATCCTGTTATGTTAGGAGTTGTCCCGACTCCAGCTGTATCGTTTTTAACTAAGAGTAGTCAATCAAACAGTGCTGGTGTAATGATCTCGGCTTCACATAATTCGTTTGAGTTTAATGGAATAAAAATTTTTAATTCAGAAGGATATAAACTGGACGATGAGACTCAGAGTAGGATTGAAGATTTAATTTTGAATGATTTCGAAAATGTTAAAGTTCCGGTTGCAGATAAAATTGGTAAAATTTTCTATGAAAAATATTATGTAAATCAATACATCAACCACATAAAGCCAATTTTAAAAGACAACGATTTGAAAGTTGTCTTCGATTGTGCAAATGGTACAGCTTGCAGATTTGTTGCAAAGATTTTTAAAAATAGAAAAAATTTCGTATCAATTTTTGATTCACCAAATGGTCTAAACATAAATGAAAATTGCGGGTCAACAAATTTGGCATCATTATCCAAATTTGTTATAAATAACGGATTTGATTTGGGTATAGCTTTCGACGGTGATGCCGACAGATGTCTCGCAGTTGACGAGAATGGTGAAATAATAGATGGAGATCACATTATTGCCGCATTAGCTATTGATACAAAAAAAGATGGAAACTTAAAACACGATACAGTTATTGGCACGCATATGGCAAATATGGGTCTTTCAGAATTTTTAGAGAAATCTAAAATTAATTTTTTGCAAACTAAAATTGGAGATAGATTCATATCGGAAAAAATGAATGAAACTGGTGCAGTTCTTGGTGGCGAACAATCTGGACATATTATTTGTTCAGAATATTCGGAAACTGGTGATGGACTGATAACTGCAGTTATGCTTATTAATTTGGTGTCCAAAATTGAAAAGTCATCCGAAATAACAAAAATGTTCAAGAAATATCCGCAATTTACAAAGAATATAAAAATAGAAAAAGAAGTTGATCTTTTAGAAGATAGTAGATTTAAAGACTTAATAAAAAGATTAGATAAATTGCTATATGATTGTGGTAGGGTTTTTGTAAGGAAATCTGGGACTGAACCATTGATAAGGATAATGTGTGAAGCAAAAAGTTTTAAAAAACTTAAGGAAGCTGAAAAAGAAATAGAAGATAGCTTGATATAACATCGTTATTATTATCAAAGAGTCTATTTAGTTTTAGTGTACCATCACTTTAAACCGTTTAGGAGAAAAAAATAAAAAAGAGTTTCATTTTAAGATCATGTTTTAAAGATTGGGAAAAATTAAAAGAAAATATAGAAAATTCTTTATTTGGCGCTTTGCGTCCAAATAGATTTAAAATTTTGCTTGCTTGTGAAGAAATTTTTATTAACATATGTAACTATGCTTATAGTAATATACCTGGAGATATATTCGTAGAGATTGCTATTATAAATGATGAAGTTTTTGAAATAAAGTTTGTCGACAATGGAGTTAGATTTGATCCAACTTCTTTTGAAGTTGATGAAAAAGAAGTTTACAAAAATTTTAAAAGTAGAAGGGTCGGAGGTTTGGGTATATTTATAGCCAAGCAAATAATGGATAAGATAGAATATGAGTATGTCGAAAATAAAAATAGCTTGAAAATGACTAAAATACTAGTTTCTCCGTTGCAAATTTGATGAATTATATGCAATCTCTGTAATAGACTTACTTCGTAATTACAAAAAAATCACTTTTTATATTCAAGTCACGAAAGAAATCTAGTAAATAGACTTATTTCCTAACCACAAAAACATCACTTTTTTTATGTTTTTTTAAGAAAAAATCTATAAAAAATTGATATTTTCAAGTTAGGAAAGAAGTCTAATACCAAAAAGGAGATTTTATGAAAATTGATACAAAAATTGAGAACAAACAAGCGCTTATTTCAATTATTGGAAGAATAGACACTAAAACTTCTGAAATTTTAAAAAATAAAATTGATAGTTTATTTGAGCAAGATCTAATGTCCATTAAACTTGATTTTAAAAATGTTGATTATATAAGTAGTTCGGGTTTAAGAGTTATTCTATGTACGCAAAAAAGGATGGCGGAAATCGATAATGAATCAAAACTTGAAATAATGAATCCTAATCAAGAAGTAGCCGAATCATTGAGTATTACTGGTTTTGGCGATATAGTAAATATTACTTGAACTGTATGAGTGTTTTTTTAGATAGTAGCTCAACCACTAGGCCATTTGATGAAGTTATACTCTGCATTGCAGACACGATGAAAAATTATTATGGCAATGCATCTTCTAGTCATGTTTTTGGATTTGAATCCGAACAAATTTTAAGGCGTGCAAAAATGACTGTCTTAAATTTTTTGCATTCTAGCAATGGAGATGTCTTTTTTACGTCAGGCGGAACGGAATCCAATAATTTAGCTATCTTTGGATCTATCAATGTGAGATCTTCTAACAATATAGTCACAACTATGATTGAGCATTTTTCGGTTCTTAACCCGATAAAAAAATTTGAAAGTCTTGGTGCAAGAGTAAAATATCTTAAGCCTGATTCAAATGGTAATATTTCAATTAAGAACTTTGAAAATAATATTTCTGAAGATACAAGTTTTATCAGTATCATGCATGTTAACAACGAGACAGGTGAGATTTTGCCAATAAAAGAATTCTCTAATATCATAGGAAGAAAATGTCCAGATGCAGTTTTTCATGTTGATGCAGTTCAAAGTTTTGGCAAATTACCAATTTCTGTGAATGAATTAGGCATAGATCTTTTAAGTGCAAGTTCTCATAAGATTCATGGTCCTAGGGGATTAGGAATCTTGTATGTTTCTGAACGAACAAAAATTAATCCGATCTTTTTAGGTGGAGGACAACAAAAGAAAATTCGACCAGGAACTGAACCGGTTTGCCTTATTGCTGGTTTTGAAAAAGCAATAGAACTTTGTGATATCAAAAACAGATTAAAAAAAATTGAAAGATTAAACTCGTACTGTAGAAAAAAATTAAACGAAATTGTAGGAGTAAATATAAATTCTTCAAAAAATGCATCACCTTACATAATAAACATCTCGGTTTTTGGAATTAAATCTGAAGTTTTGATCAATTTCCTTTCAGAAAGAGGAATTTATGTTTCTGGTTCTTCAGCATGTAGTAAAAATAAACAAAGTCATGTGTTGAAAGCTATGTCATTGCCTAAGGGTTTTATAGAGAGTGCCATAAGAATTAGCTTTTCAAAATTTAATACTCTAGATGATATTGATGTATTAGTTGACAATCTAAAGGAAGCTTTGAAAATTTTTTCTAGGTAATTTATGAATAAAGAAATTATGATAAAATTTGGTGAGATATTTTTAAAAGGTGACAACAGAAAAAAGTTTGAATCATCTCTTATACAAAATATCTATAAAAAAATATCTAAGTTCGGTGAATTTAAAATTTTTCAAATGGGTTCTGTTTTAACTATTTGTGGTGAAAGTCTAGAAATATTAATTCCAGAGATAAAAAAGATTTTTGGTATATCGTCATTTGCTCTTGCATGTATGACAGAAAAAAATATAGAAAAAATTAAGACAGCTGTAAAAAAAGAATTCGAATTTTTAAAATTAAAAAGTTTCAAAGTTGAGGCCAAACGTGCCGACAAAAGTTTTTATTTGAATTCTTTCCAAATATGTCAAGAAATTGGTTCATTTGTTTCGAAAGAATTTAACTCTCCTGTCGATGTTCATAATCCATCTGCTGTTATAAACATAGAAATAAGAAATAATGCTTATATTTTTACAAAATCTTACAAAGGAGCAGGCGGGCTTCCATCAGGCGTTAGCGGTTTAGGAACTGTTTTAATTTCTGGAGGAATTGATAGTCCAGTAGCAGCTTTTATGATAAGCAAACGTGGTTTAAAACTTAATGCTGTCCATTTTTCAAGTCCACCTTATACTAGCTATAGGTCTGTTGATAAGGTCAAAAGACTTCTAGGTAAAATTTCTCATTTTTCAGGTAAAATAAGACTTTTCAATATAAATTTTACAGATATACAAAAAACAATTCAAAATTTGTGTTCCGATGAGTTACACACAGTTATTTATAGAAGAGTCATGAATAAGATTGCAGAGTATGTTGCCAATTCAGAAAAAAGTTTATGTCTGATAAATGGTGAAAGTTTAGGTCAGGTTGCAAGTCAAACACTAAATGCTATTAACTGTACTTCGAATGGTATAAGTTTGCCTATTTTAAGACCTTTAATTGGTTTTGATAAACATGAAATTATAGAAATTTCCAAAAAAATTGGTACATTTGAAATTTCTATTGAACCATTTGAAGATTGTTGCTCTATGTTCAATCCTAAAAGACCTAAAATAAAACCTATGTTAAAATTTGTAGAGATTGAGGAAAACAAAATTAAAGAATTGGAAAATATGATGAGAAAAGCTTTTTTAAATTGTGAAATTTTGGAATGTACATCATGATATCATATGATACAGCAATTATCGGTGCTGGTCATGCAGGAATCGAAGCTGCACTTGCTTCAGCAAGATTAGGAGCAAAAACAATTGTATTTTCAATAAATCTTGACTCAATTGGAAACTGTCCATGTAGTCCGTCGATAGGTGGTACTGCAAAAGGTACACTTGTGAGAGAAATTGATGCTCTCGGTGGTGAAATGGGAAAAACAGCTGATGCATGTTTTTTGCATAGCAAGATGTTAAATGCAAGTAAAGGACCAGCAGCTCGTTCAATCAGAGCTCAGATAGATAAAAATAAATATAAAATATTGATGAAACAAAAAATTGAAACTCAGAAAAATTTGCACGTTTATCAATCAGAAGTGATAGATATTTCACAAAAGGACGATTATTGGGTTATTACTACAAGAACCAAAATTAAATACAAAGTGAAATGTATCGTTATCGCAACAGGAACTTTTTTAAATGGGAAAATTTATATTGGAAAAGGTTCTTATATGAGTGGTCCAGACGGTGTATTATGTTCTGAATTTTTAACCAATTCTATAAAAAAAATGAAAATTCCAACAAAACGTTTCAAAACTGGTACTTCCGCAAGAGTTTTAAAATCAAGTATAAATTTTGAAATTTTGGAAATTCAACACGGAGATGATATAGTTACACCTTTTTCATATCAAACAGAAAAATGTGGAAAAAATAAAGTTCCTTGTCATATAGCTTGGACTAATGACAAAACAAAAGAAGTTATTTTGAAAAACATTGATAAATCACCTGTTTATAACCAAAAAATTTTAGGAACTGCACCAAGATATTGCCCTAGTATAGAAGATAAAATGATACGTTTTCATGAAAAAGAGCGACATCAAATTTTTGTCGAACCATGTGGACTCGAAGACGAAGAAATTTATTTGTATGGTATGTCTTCATGTTTACCTGAGGATATACAATTAGAATTTCTTCAAACAATTGGAGGCTTTGAAAATGCAATTATATCAAAACCTGGATATGCAATAGAATATGATATTATAGATCCAACTTACATTCTCCATACTTTAGAGATAAAAAAATTTAAAGGTCTTTTTAGTGCAGGACAAATAAACGGTAGCTCTGGATACGAGGAAGCAGCAGCACAAGGTATATTAGCTGGAATAAATGCTGCAATGTGCGCGTTGGGCAAAGAGATGATAACACTTAGTCGTTCAACATCATACATAGGCACATTAATTGATGATTTAATAACTAAAGGAGTTAGTGATCCATACAGAATGCTTACATCTCGTTCAGAACACAGATTAATATTGAGACTTGATAATGCAGACGAAAGACTTATGCCTATTGGACATAAGATAGGACTTTTAAACGATATTCAATGGAAAAAATTTAATGCACGAATTAAACAAAAAGAAGATGAAAAAAAAAGGATAAAGTCCGTATTTATAGAACCTAATGAAATAAACAACACTATATTAAAAAATTTTGGTACTTCAACTATAAGCGAATTTACTTCAATAGAAACTCTTTTAAAAAGACCTGAAATAAATTATGATTTTTTGAAATTGGTAGATGCCTGTGCTCCAGAATTGCCAAAAGAAATTTTTGATCGTGTAGAAATAGAAACAAAATATGAAGGTTACATAAAGAGACAAATTAAACAAATTGAAAAATTAAAAAAACTTGAGTACTATAAAATACCCGAAAATATAAATTATCTTGAAGTAAAAAACTTGAGGTTAGAAGCACGAGAAAAGTTGTCAAAAATTATGCCTGCAAATTTAATGCAAGCAAAACAGATACCCGGCATAAGTCCTTCAGATATTTCTGCAATCTTAGTTTGGATTGAAAAATTAATACAACGTTAACTGCAGTAATCTTCCAATATGCTACAAAGCTCCTCATAAGTCTCGACCTTTATTCCGCTTTTTAGCCTATTTTGGTCAACTTTTGGTAAATCGCTTGTCTTTGAATCGGTAACGTTGAAAGGTTTATCGCTATCAATTTCAAAAGCCGAGACCTTACCGTTATAATCTTTAACTATATAGCCAACTCTATTTTCTTTATTAGTTTCCAATTGTTTTTCAGTAGTCTGTATAGGTTGTTCATCATGCGATAGACTTTTATTTTTTTCGCCTATTATGAAAGCAAAGATAGTACAAGCAACTAAAAAACATGCAGAACCTATAATTATTTTTCTCATAAAAACCTCTGTAACTTATCTAATTAGATATATGTTTTGCTTTTTCTTACCTTTTATGCGTTATCATTACTGTTCATTGTAAACTGTTCAATGCGCGACCATATACCAAGACCTGTTTTTTTTTGACATAGCAAACAACTCTATTTTTTAGTTTAACATGTACGACTTTTTTCTGTCTTATTTAGTGTAGACGATCCATTTGCTTCGTTTTTCTCTTATTTCAGGAATTTATAACTCTGAATTGAGGTTTTAGACAGGTCTATTCATTTGAAATTTTTTTCCCAGAAGAAGGAATATTTTTAGTAAAATATTTAGAAGTTATATTTTTACAAATTTCAATTTTATTTACAGAATATTTCCCTTGTTTCATAACAAGTGTACCTTTGTGGTTTCTTTTATTTTTAACGATCAATAATGATGTATTAAATCCAAGTATTTTTCCAGAAGTAGAAAAAATTAAAAAATTTTGATCTTCTTTTATGTAAAAACAACTAACTAACGATCTATCTTTGTTGTAAGCATTCATGAGCTTTTTTCTATTATTTGTGAAATAGCAATCTAGATTAACTTTCGAAACGGTACCATCAATAAAAAAGAAAATCATAAAACCTTTATAATCTGTTGTATCAACCATCAACAAAATTTTTTCATTTTTTTCACATCCTAACCTGGCACAAACAAAATCACCTATTGTATTTACTTTAGAATCAGCAAAAGTACTTGCTTTAATCTTATAAACATTACAAAAACTCGTGAAAAATAAAAGATCACACTTGTTTGTTGTGTTAACTATTTGAGAAATTTCGTCTCCGACTTTTAATTTTTGATCATTATTTAATTTTACCGAATGTTGAGATATTTTCTTTATATAACCTTCTTTTGTAAAGAATAGCGTGATAGGATAATCCTGAACATATTCAATCTTCGCTTCTTTTTTATCTATGTCTTCTTTATAAATTATTGGACAAATACGATCTTTTCCAAATTTTTTTGATATGAATTCAAGCTCCTTACATATTATTTTTTTAAGTCTTGACTCATTTTCTAATATCTTTTTAAATTTTAAAATTTCATCTTTTATATTTTTTATTTCATTAATTTTTTTAAATATATACTCTTTATTTAAATTTTTAAGCTTTAATTCTGAGATAAACTCTGATTGGATTTTACTCAGATTGAAGTGATTCATTAAGTTAGAGACTACAGAAGATTCTTCCTTTGTCTCCCTAATAATTTTTATTGCGATGTCAACATCAAGTAATATTTTTTCGAGGCCAACTAAAACTTCTAGTTTTTCTTCTTTTTTACCTAATTCAAAAGTTAGACGTCTTTTTATTGACTTAATTCTAAAATCTATCCATTCGAAAATTATCTGATGAACAGACATAACTCTTGGTGTGCCATTGACAAGAATATTAAAATTACAACTAAAATTATCTTGTAGCGTTGTAAGTTTGAATAGCTTAAACATCAATCTATCGAAATCAGTTCCTTTTTTTAAATCAATTGTAATTTTCAAGCCATTAAGGCCTGTTTCATCACGAATATCAGAAATTTCAGTGATTTTATTTTGCTTTATTAAATCCGCAACCTTTTCAATTATTGATTCACATGTTGTAGTTGGTGGTATGTTGATTATATCAATACAATTTAAATTTGAATCTATCAAATATCTAGCACGAAACTGAATTGTTCCGCGTCCAGTTTTATAAATTTCTTCAATTATATCTTTATCATAAATGACTTCTGCCCCACAAGTAAAGTCAGGTGCAATCAATGTGGAAACTATATCATGATCTTTATTCTTTATTAATTTGATTACTGTTTCACATATCTCTTTTAAATTGAATGGACAAATAGAACTTGCCATTCCTACTGCTATTCCGGATATTGAATTAACCAAAATTGAAGGATAGGCTACAGGAAAAAGTGTTGGTTCTTTTAAAGTATTGTCATAGTTAAAAACAAAATCTACAGTATTTTTTTCTATATCTTTAAAAATTTCTTCACATATATTTTCAAGCTTTGCTTCAGTATATCGTGAAGCAGCCCTAGCCATATCACGCGAATAACATTTTCCAAAATTGCCTTTAGAATCGACATATGGGTACGGCAGAGCCTCATAACCTCGACTCATTCGTGCCATAGTATCATAAATAGCTGAATCGCCATGTGGATTCAGTTTCATAGTTTGTCCGACAATGTTTGCTGATTTGGTTCTTGGAGAATGTAGAAGACCCATTTTATACATGGTGAATAGCAATTTTCGCTGAGAAGGTTTAAATCCATCTATTTCAGGAATTGCACGCGACATTATGACACTCATTGCGTAAGGCATATAGTTCGATTCTATTACGTCAGAAATTTTTTCTTTTTTTTCTTCGCCAGCGTAATTTATTATTCCTTTATGACATTTGTGCATTTGATGTCACTTTCATTTTTTCTAGGCTTTTTCATTGAAAACTTCGTAGGAACGCAGTATTCAGAAAATTCTATTTTAATCTCGTGATATTTTTAAATAGGACCTCAAGCTAGCCACATTGAAGATATTGTAATATAATGATTTGTATTATGCAAGATATAGAATTCATCTCTTTCTAAGAAAAAATTTCTCAAAAAAACAATTTTTTGAGTATTGAAGACAGGTTTTAAATCTATAGAGAACAGTTCCTTCGAAAAAGTAAAAAATAGCACTTTAAAAATCATAAAAAAGGAATATATATGTTAAATATAGGATGCCATCTTCCTAATACTAATGGATTATACGGAATGGCAAGTATTGCAAATATGATTGGTGGTAATACTTTTCAGTTTTTTTTAAGAAATCCAATAAGTGGAAAATTGATTGATAACGATAATGATGAAATAGATAAATTCAAAAAATTTTCAAAAGAAAATTCTTTTTCAAAAATTGTAGCTCATTCACCGTATACGATAAACTTATGTTCTTCTAAAGTTAATGTTCGCAAATATTCAATGAAAACACTAGAAAATGATTTACTTAGGATGGATTTAGTTGAAGGAAATCTATATAATCTTCATCCTGGGTGTCATACGGGGCTAGGAATTAAAGAAGGGATAAAATATATCGCTGAAGCTATCGGTCATATTTTTTCTAAAAATTTTAAAACTACTTTGGTCCTCGAGATGATGTCTGGAAAAGGAACAGAAATTGGATCCAAATTTTCCGAAATTGCAGAAATAATTTATGAATCTGGAATTAAAGAAAAAATTGGTGTATGTTTTGATACTTGTCATATGTCCGACGCAGGCTTTGATTTTCAAAATTTGGATAAGATACTGGAAGATTTTGATAAGATTGTCGGGATAGATAAACTAAAACTTATTCATCTAAATGATAATAAAAATCCAATTGGAAGTAGAAAAGACAGACACGAGAAAATAGGTCACGGATACCTTGGTATAGAAGTTTTTAAAAAAATTGTTAATAATAGGGATTTGAAAAACTTACCATTTATCTTAGAAACTCCTGGTGGACTAGCAAACTACGCTGAAGAAATTGCATTTTTAAAAGGCCTAACAGAATAGACTTTCTTCGTAACTACAAAAATCGTCACTTTTTTTATATTTTTACTAAAAACAACATAAATTTCGCAGCAATACTTTACGTATTTCAAGAAAATTTTATGTTGTTTTAAAAAAAAGTCTATAAAAAATTTATATTTTCAAGTCACGTAAGGAAGTCTAATAAAGGAGATATCTTTTGTCCGAAAGTGATAAAGTAAAGGAGATTATAAAAGAATCTCTTGTTCCGTTTTTGCAAAAAGTAAAAAAAAATGGTCTTAAAAAAACCATCGAAAATGCACTTCCAGGTTTTTGTGTTGATAAGTTTTTAATTGAGACGGTAAAAAGATCACTAAAACTTGTCAAGATCGTAAAACTTGGTTGTTGGTTTGGCAAATTTAATGTCTACTATAAACATGGTGCAGTAGTTTTAGATCCAGTTGGGATAGTAAGACTAATTATAGAACAAGTCATAATAACTGATGAAAAAATTATAAAAACATTTGAGGATATATTTAAGCAAATTGAAAAAAATTTTTTGCAAGATGAAAATCATCTTATTGAAAAAATTGATAAAATTTTAAAAAATTTGACAGATAAAGAATTATTTGAAATTTCTAATTCAGATGAAAAAAATCTTTATGATTTAGTTTTAGCAATACTTTTTAGCTACTATAGTAGTGTAAACAAAGAATTTCCTGATTGGTTAGAACTAGCACTAAAAAAAGTTGATAAAAAGGAGTTAGCAAAAGACTTTCTTGACTTTTTAAAAGAGGTAATTTTAAAAACTTTTAGTAATTTAATCGAAAATATACATCTAAATTATAGAATTACATTAGATTCAAAGGTTTTGAGATTTTTTTTGAATAAAAACACAAGCCAGGGGAAAATTGCTCATCTGTTGAAAATTTTCAAATTTGATGCAAGAAAAGTGATAGAAAGTTTTAGTAAAAATTATGCTGGCGAAAGTTTTTTAATCGGACTTGGTGAACATCTAGTAGATATGATAAGTAATTTTGTTTGTGGAGTTTCAGATCAAGTACAGTTAAAAAGTGAGGATAAATTCAATTTTACGGTCTGTCCTGGTAGAAATATATTTTCAAGAAGGCTAAGGTGGTTCGGTTCTTCTGGTAAAGATGAACATGTAGAAATAAGTAATGACAGCGAGTTCAATAAATATTCAACTATTGATTCACATAAGAAAAAGATAATTTTAGCAAGGCCAACAGTTTTAAATTTAGGTACAGTAGCTAAATATCAAATTGAACAAAAATTCAAATATTCTGCAAGCTTAAGCAATTTTAAATTAGATACTAAATATTATATTAGAGTTAAACGTAATTCGGGAAATTTGCTTAGTGAATTTAGTGTAAGTTCAGATAAATTTTGTGACTTTATAGCTATATCGGATTCACAAGGAATGATAGAGAATGATTATAACAAGTTTTTAAAAATTTTAAGTAAAGTTTTAAATAATTTTAAAAATACACAATTTGTTATTCATTTGGGAGACTTTGTTGACGACGGTAACAATGAAAATTATTGGGATTTTATTTTAAACTCTAAAATTTGGAGCCAAATACCCATACTACCAGTTGCTGGTAACCATGAGGCTAAATTTCATCCTACACTTAATTTTGCAGGAATAGAAAATTCGATTATAAATCATTTTAATATAGAATTCCCTGAGCAAGATAATCTTGACAAAGGTGTCTATTATTTCTTTGAACAAAATGATTGTATATTTGTTTTTTTGAACACAAATATTTATGGAGGTCTCGGAAGAGAACAAATTAAATGGGTTAACAATATACTTGAAAAGTCAGAAGCTAAATGGAAAATTTTATTTACTCATAAAAATATATATTCAAATGGTCCACACCAAAGTGATAGTGGAACATTAGTAATGCGTAAAGAAATAAATGAAATTTGTTCACAGTTTAATATAGATCTAGTTATAAGTGGTCACGAACACGTGTACTCAAGAACTAAATCTCTATGTTACGGAGTCCCTACAAGAGAATATATCGAACATGAAGAAACAATAATTAATCCAGATGGAACCACCTTTATAACACTTGGTCCTATTGGAGTGAAAAATTATAAAATACATAATAAAAATAAAATTATAAATAAAGTAATTTTTGATTTAAATTGTCCATCGTTTGCAAAAATTAAGGTAACAGAAAACGAAATGGAAGTTCAAGTATATAAGTTTGAATATGATTCAGATGTTCCTGATGTCATAGATAAGTTTAAGATAAAAAAAGATCCGCTTTTGTTAAATGATGGAAAAATTATAAAAAAACAAATTGATAATCTGCCTATCATACCTTGGCGTTGCATGAAAAATAAAATCGACAGAATTTTTAAAAATTACAACATGCTTTCAAAAGATGAAAAATTTAAAATTTCTTCAATAAATAAGCTTAATATTGCAAAAAAATATAGCTTATCTTACAACAAAATTTTAAATGGAGATATTGCCATCGTTTTTGATGAAACTGGATTTCTTAATTCTATAAATAATGAAAAAATAACGGTTATATTAATAAACTGTGAAAAAATAAAATTTAAAAACAAGTTTGGATTTTTTAGAAGTGTTATCATAGAAAGAGACATGCTAATTAAGGGAAACGCTAAATTAGAGCATATTAGTTTTATAATAAAACCACATGTTACATTCCATGTAGGTGGCTCCTTAATTGTTGACAACAATAGGAAGATTTTTTCAATCTATCCAGCAATTTCGTCATTTATACTGCATAATAAAGGTACATTGGTAATTCAAAATACAGTTTGGATTGAACAGTCTTATGGACTCGGTTTTAATAACATTGTAAAAATTTTAGGTAAAAATGCTAAAATTTTTATTAATTCTGAAAATTTTAAAAAAATTCCTAGTAGGTTTATAAATAAAAAATTTAACGAATGTGTTTTTAATCAATTTTTGTAAGTTATAACTAAAAAAGTTGAATTTTATAATTATTTTATATATAATATATACATAAAGTTCATTTTTTGTAGTTACTAAAGAAGTCTATTAGATTTCTTTATCAATTTTAAGAAACTGTATTCAACAGTGATAAATATCGAATTTTTGAGCATTAAATACAGGTTCTAAAAACGGAGTTGATTAAAAAAGTGGGATTCTTTAAAAAAATAAAAAAACGCCTAGGATTTTCACGATTATCTGATATAGACAAGGTAGTAGATAAACAATTAAAAAGTCTGGATCCATCCAGTTACTCTTATTTTTACCAAGATTTTCAAGTTTTTTTATCCGACGTAATGACAAGTGTAAAAAAAATAAATAAAAAGTATTCTGACAAAAAAATAGAAAATTCTACAATTGAAAGACTTAAATATTGGTCAAAACGTTTTAATAAATCTAGAAATTTACAAGAAATCATAATTTCTCTTTTTTCTTCTTCGAAAATTAAATCAATAGGTAAAACTAATGTTTTAATTGACATTTCAAAAAAAACATTTTTTAATATGTTAAACATTCGACGTAAAAACATTTTTTGTTTTGGTAGGCGAGAATCTTGGCCTTTTTTCGTTAAAGTAATGCATTTTTTGGAAAACAATGAGTTGATTGAGCAAAAACATAAAAATTATACACTTAGACAGTATATGATATTATCGGTCAAAAGCCAAAAGTTAGATGATCTTATAGCATTAAGAGAAGCTTTTAAATGTGAAGTTGATGCGTTTTTAGACGATCCTAATAATGAAAAAATTCGTACTTTTTTAGACGACGTAAATAAAAAAAATGAAGAAAAAATAAAAATAGAAAATTCATTAAAAGAATTGAAAAACAAAATTAATGTTATAGAAAAAACAAAAACTAAAGAAGAGATTGAAAAAAATTTCGTTAGATTTTTAAATTCATATTTTGATTCGAAAAATGGAGAAGGAGATACACATAAAACAGTTAAATATTTCTTAGAACAAGATATAGATATTAATATGAAAACCAAAAATGGAAGTACATTGTTAATTTCGGCTTTATCAAAAAAACATAAAGAAGTAGTAAGAACATTATTAAAGGAAGGCCGTGGATTAAATATAAATATCCAAAATGCAAGCGGACTAACGCCATTAATGTTCGCAATGGAGACAGATCAAGAGGAAATGGCAATGGAATTATTAAAAAGTGATTACGGTGATTATATAGATGTAAATTTAAAAGAAGAACATGGTTATACACCATTAATGGTTGCAGCGTCTCAAGGTTGGGATAAAATAGTAGAAGAACTATTGAAAAAGAAAGATATAAATGTAAATTCACAAAATAGCAATGGTAGCACAGCGCTGATGTTGGCGATATATGGAAGACATGAAAAAACAGCAGAAATAATATTAAATAAATCTATTAATAAGATAGATTTAAATATACAAAACAACCATAAAAACCATAAAGATACAGCATTAATTTTGGCAGTGAGAAAAAATAACTTAAGAATAGTAGAAAAGATGGTGGAAAATATCCAAAAAATAGAGATAAATAAAATAGATGGAAATGGGAGAACAGCCTTAAATTATGCTGAAGAGCCAGAGATGGTATATTTATTAGCATCAAAAGGCGGATTAAAAAGTGAAGACATAAATTCTGGAAAAACAGCATTGATAGCAGCAATACGGGGAAATGCTTTTGGTCGTGATAAGCAACGAAATGCAATAGTAAAAAATTTATTGCTATTAACAAAAACTGAAGAAGAGTTAGATGTAACAGATGACCTTGGGTACACACCTTTAATGTATGCAGTGACAGAAGAAAACATGGAAGCTGTAGAAATGCTATTAGAAAAAGTTGAAAAAATGAATATAAATAAAGAAAGCGGTAAGTGCAGAAGAACGGCATTAGACATTGCTGAAGGTCAAAATAATAGAGATATAGCAAATTTGTTAAAAGCAAAAGGTGCTCAGATGAGTGAAGCAAGAAAAGAAAAAGCTCTAATTAAAGAAAAATTAAAAGAAGATCAAGAGGACATTGAGTTTAAAAATAAGGAAAAGGAATTATCAAAAAAAACTGAACAAAAAGTAAAAAATGAAACGGACAATAACGGGAACGTACCGTTAACTGAAGATAAAGCTAAATCAATAGATGTAGTTACCAGTTATAAGTTAAGTTTGGCAATATTAGATGGCAACGAAAAACTTTTAAAAGAGTTATTAAAAAAAGCTGACAAAGAAGTAAAAAATAAAAAAGATAAATATGGGTACACACCGCTAAGTACGGCAATTAGAAAAGAAAATTTAGATGCTGTAAAAATTTTAGTAAAAGATGAAGAAATAGAAATAAAGTTGCAAGAATTGATATCTTCAATTTCCATCAATGGAAAAGATGACATTTTTAACGAGTTATTAGAAAATGCCAAAAAAGAGATTATAAATGGAACAGACGAACAGGGACAAACAATGTTAATGTATGCATCTAGAACAAAGAAGTTAAGTATTGTAGAAAAATTACTAAAATATGAAGAAATAAAAAAAGAAATAAATAAGACAAATGGAGATAAAACAGCGTTAGATTACGCTGAAGATTTTGAAGATGCTGAAGCTGAAAATGCCGAAATCATAAATTTGTTAAAAGAACATGGTGCAATAAGAGGAAAAACAAAAGAAGGAAAGAAAACCAAATTAACTATTGCAGTAGAAAATGGAAATTCAAATGCTGTAACAGAATTGCTAGAAGATCAAGATATAAAGGTCAGCGTAGATGATTTAGACACTGCAATAATTAATTTTAAAGAAAATATTTTTAAAAAATTATTAGAAAAAGCTGACAAAGAAGTAAAAAATAAAAAAAATAAATATGGGGACACACCGCTAAGTACGGCAATTAGAAAAGAAAATTTAGATGCTGTAAAAATTTTAGTAAAAGATGAAGAAATAGAAATAAAGTTGAAAGAATTGATATCTTCAATTTCCATTAATAGAAAAGATGACATTTTTAACGAGTTATTAGAAAATGCCAAAAAAGAGATTATAAATGGAACAGACGAACAGGGACAAACAATGTTAATGTGTGCATCTAGAACAATGAAGTTAAGTATTGTAGAAAAATTACTAAAATATGAAGAAATAAAAAAAGAAATAAATAAGACAAATGGAGATAAAACAGCGTTAGATTACGCTGAAGACTTTGAAGATGCTGAAGCTAAAAATGCCGAAATCATAAATTTGTTAAAAGAACATGGTGCAATAAGAGGAAAAACAAAAGAAGGAAAGAAAACCAAATTAACTATTGCAATAGAAAATGGAAATTCAAATGCTGTAACAGAATTGCTAGAAGATCAAGATATAAAGGTCAGCGTAGGTGATTTAAAAGCTGCAATAATTAATTTTAAAGAAAATATTTTTAAAAAATTATTGGAAAAATCTGAGAAACAAGTAAAAAACGCAAAAGGTCCAAATGGAAATACTGCATTAGGTAATGCACTTTTTTTTGGGAAATTAGATGCATTAAAAATTTTATCAGAAGATGAAGACGTAGAAATAAATTTTGATGAATTAATAATGGCAGTCCGTAGCAATGATAAAAATATTTTGGAAATGTTATTAAAAAGATCTAGCGGGAAATTAAAAAATGGAAAAAATATACTTGATGGAACATTATTGCAATATTCAATGAAGAATAATAGACTAGGTATGACTGACATTTTATTAAACGATAAAGAAATAAAAATAAACTTTCACGAATTAATAAAGGCAATTGATATTAACAACAAAAATATTTTCGAAAAACTATTAAAAAATGCTGATGACAAGTTAAAAAATGAAAAAAATAAAAAAAATGAAACGTTATTAAAATATGCAATAAATCTTAATAACCCGGGTATGGTTGACGTTTTACTAAAAGATAAAAAAATAAAAGTAACTATGAATGAATTGATAGAGGCAACCTTCCCAGGGAAAGAACAATTCTTAGAACCATTGTTAGAAAAAATTGATGAAAAAGAAAAAAATGAAAACGATAGATTCACATACAATTTGTTAAGTAATACAATTCATTATGGGAATTCAAATGCGTTAAAAATTTTATTAAAAAATGAAAAAATAAAAAAAGAAATAAACCAGATACACGGAAATAAGAGCTTGTTAGATTTGGCTGAAAGTAAAGCTGAAGGTAAAAATTCAGAAATTATAAATTTATTAAGAAGCAATGGCGCAGTAGAAACACCAAAAAAATAATATCCCGATATTTTCAACTATTTACTTGAACTTTCATCTGTAAACGAAGTTTATCACTGATCATAGCTATAAATTCAGAATTTGTAGGTTTGCCTTTTAAATTATGTACAGTATATCCAAAATACGAGCTCAAAACCTCGATGTCACCTCTTTCCCAAGCAATCTCAATTGCATGACGTATTGCACGTTCTACTCTGGATGTAGTAGTTTTAAAATTTTCAGCAACAGATGGATATAGACTTTTTGTAACAGAATTTATCATGTCTGGATTATTTACAGATTTCAAAATTGATTTTCTAAGGTAATAGTACCCCTTTATGTGAGCTGGTACACCTATATGATGAAGTATTTCAGTAATTTTAATTTCTATATTGCCTTCGTATGCATCCATAGATGATATAGGTTGTCTAAAATAATCAATTTTAATAGAAAAAATTTTAGAAATTTTTTCTGCCAACTCCAAAACGTCAAACGGTTTAACCATAAGATATGTACTATCCATTTTTGAAATTTCGTTTTCAAGTGTCGGAGTTGAAAAATCAGATGTAATTATAAATTTAACATTTTTTTGCAAAACTTCTTTTATTTTAAAAACGACACCAATAGCATCTAAATTGACCATAAAAAGACTCATTATTATAAAATCAGGTTTAAATTTTTTAGCTTCTTCAACAACTTTTGAACCGTCTTGCTGTACAAAGTTGCATACCATACCATATTTCGTGAAAATTTTTAAAACATCTTTTACGAACATATCGTTATCATCAGCAATTATCACTTTTATGTTTTTTCCCAAGACACTCACCTCGTTAAAATTTTAGTATAACAAATCTATAGAAAATTTATGTAAAGAAATTTATTTAAATTACGCGTTTTTTTAACATATATCACAGTTTTTGTCAATATTTTTCCAAAATTTTTTGGCTTTTTCTTTTAATTTTGTAAAAAACTACAAACGAAATAAAACTTATTCATACCAGATCTTCTGAGAAATCAATTTAAAAGTTCGTAATTTAAAATGGTTGTCAAATACCGTTTTCTCGAAAATCTATTAGTAACTTAAATTTAATTAGACTTCCTATAACTTGAAAATATCAATTTTTTATAGATTTTTTTAAAAATAACATAAATTTCGCAGGAATACTTTATGTATTTCAAAAAATTTTATGTTGTTTTTGGGGAAAATATAAAAAAAGTGATGTTTTTGTAGTTACAAAGGAAGTCTATTCTATAAACGATCAAATTGTTAGTATAATTTCGTTATTTATCATTCTTTCAGCAAAAATTCCGTATCCTCTTAGTGGATTGTTAGCACATACATGAGTAAGAGCTCCAAAAACCGTTTTTTTGTCTTTACTCATTATTGTACTTCCACTCATACCTTGCACTATACCGCCTGTTTTATTTTTTAATTCCTCATCGTTAATTGAAATAGAAATATTTTTGTTTGGGTTAAGTTTGTTAATGTCAACCCTGTCTATAGTTATTCCATAATATTTTGGTTCTTTACCATCAACAGTAGACAGCATCAATGCATCACCTTTTTTAACTTCTTGTTTTGTAGCGACAGCAATTTTTTCAGATTTTTCACAACCAGAGTATAGTCTACCGTAAATTCCTGAATCTGTATTTGCTTCAATGGTTCCTATGGGTTCATCTCCTATGAAAATTCCTCTTAATTCTCCTGTAGAGTCCTTTGTTGGCTTAGAAACTCCTTTTATAGAGGCTTTCATTATCTCGCCATGTAAAAGCGGTAGAAGGGCGTCAGTATCAACATCCCTAATACCATGTCCTAGTCCAACAAATATAGGTCCACTACTGTTTTCGCCGTTTGGTATACAAAAAGTAATAGTTCCTATTCCGGCTGAACTATCTCTTACCCATAAGCCTATTCTAAATTTATCTTCATAAACAGGTTTAACAGGTACAATTTGAGTCTCAAATTTCAAATCTCCTCTTATAGCTGAAATTTGAAGTGGTTTACCGTCAGATTTTTCGACAAGCTGAGCAAGCTCTTTACTCGTATTTATTTCCATATCATTAACTTTAAGGATCACGTCACCCTTTTTCAATGATGATTTTTCAGATGGGTTTGTATCGCCTTGTTCGGTTTCAATGATCGATGTGTTTACAATCATAACACCGTTTGTAAAAATTTTAGCACCAAAAGGTATTCCATATGGAATTACATATTGTCTTTCAATAAGTTTGACTTTTATATTTTTTAAAGGAATGTTAAGAATTGTTAAATCAGCGTCATACTCTTTTTCTGAAGCTCTAACAGAACCAGATTTAGGTTTAATTTTGAAATCTAAAAATGGCAATGCACTGTTGAAAGTAATTTCATTATTATCAACTGAATAAAATACGTCTGGTATCTTAATATTGACTATTAGTTTTGTAGCGAATAACATTAGTAGTAAAATAAAAATAGGTACAATTATTACTTTAAGATATTTTTTCAAAAAATACTCCTTTCGGAAGAAGCTTGGTTTTTTTTAAAATTTAAAAAAATTGATATTTTCAAGTTACGAAAGAAGTCTATTTTTTATTTTGCCCAAAAAGTTTTATAAAATTTTCTTCAAATAGTTTATCTTTGCAAAATGTTTATGTTGTTTTTGGAAAAAGATGATCTTTTGAAGTCCCTAATTTTTGCGGATATGGCGGAATTTGGTATACGCGCACGGTTCAGATCCGTGTGAATTTTTCATGCAGGTTCAAATCCTGTTATCCGCACCAACATCATTCGAAGGTCATTAAACTTACTGCATATGTTTCTTGCAGACACCCTGATTTTTTTGATTAGACCTCCTGCAAAATTAAAAAAATATGCTATACTTATGAAATGAAATATGAAATAATAAAAAATTACGAACCTGAAAAATTCCGCAGAATAAAGGGATTAAAAATAGAAACATTTGAAAAATGTTTAAAAATTTTGAACAAAAAACATGCAGAAGAACAAGCTAAAAATATTAGAAAAAGCGTTCGAAAGCCTAAACTTTCGATGGAAGACAAGCTTTTGGCGTCGCTTGAATATCTTCGTGAATATCGAACT
>Ga0209737_10000663_pt1 | contig 27075 bp, 25 predicted proteins | sample TergutCu122P3_FD_187284 | JGI IMG/M metagenome (GOLD analysis project Ga0209737, IMG submission 187284) | Cubitermes ugandensis P3 segment gut microbial communities from Kakamega Forest, Kenya - Cu122 P3 (SPAdes) (version 2) | ecosystem: Host-associated > Arthropoda: Insects > Digestive system... | reverse complement strand
GCCTCAGGCACGCCTGCGAGGTTTGTCCGGTGGACAAACCTGACGTGGAGGGAGGGAGGAGGGGTCCGAAGTCCGGGCCGCATGAATCTGCACGAAAACTGTGAGGCTCGCCAGGCTCACTTCAACTGGAAACCGGTCTAGGCCTTATGCCGTCGCCCCTCAGGCCATATGGGCGGCGGCGGCATGGGTTTTCCACCCGCGGGCGAGGACCCAGGCGCCCAAAGCGGCCAGGCCCAGGGAAATAAATTGGCTGGTGGAAATGTTATAGAAGGCTTCCATGGGAATGCGGGCGGCCAGGCCTGGCATGTCCATCCACTTCAGCAGGTGGTGCAAGGTGCCGCGCTCCAAGTCGCCGCGAAACAACTCTACGGTGCCGCGCAGCATGGCATAGCCAATAAGCCACATGCCAAAAATTTGGCCGTGGAATTTCCTATAGGAGCGCATGAAAAGCAGTGCCACAAACAAAAGCAGCTGCCCGGCAGCCTCATAAAGCTGCGTAGGGTGTACCGGCAGGCTTTGGTTATGCTGCACAGCCCAAGCCGAAATTTGCACAAGGCCCGGCTCAAAGGTGTTGCTCACCTTGCCGGTGGCCAAGTCCACCCAGCGCATGTCTCTGCTGTGGGACAAAAATGCCTGGCTTAAAACCGGGCTTGGGTTGCCGGCCAAATCCGTCAACTGCGTCCCTGGAAATTGCACACTCAAAGCCACTTTTTCGCCGGCAATGCGGCCATGGCAACAGCTGGCCGCAAAACACCCGAGGCGGCCCAAGCATTGCCCCAGGGAAACGGCCGGCATGCCAATGTCCGCCAGGCGCAAAAAGGGAATGTCGTGTTTTTTGGCAAACCAAAAAGCCGTCACACTGGCGCCAATGAGGCCGCCATAAAACACCATGCCTCCTTGCAAGCTGAAAACGGAGAGAGGGTTTTTGGAATATTGCTGGAGGTTCACCACAACATACAACAGGCGTGCGCCGACGAGGGCGCCAAGGACGACATACAGCATCAAATCCAACACCTGCTCCCGGCGCTTTTGGCCCTCCTCGCCTAGCCACTCCCGGGTTGCCAGCTGTGCGGAAAACAGTGCCGCCGCTATAAAGGCGGTGGCCACCAAAACGCCATAGCCGGGAATGGGCAAGCCTGCGCCTTTGGTTTGTCCCAACAGCGGCACTTCCGGCAAAATGTACCAAAGGCCAACGAGGGCAATGCCCAGGCCTATGCCGCCGTTGCGAAGGAGGGGCCAAAACGCGGCCAGGCCGTTGGCACTTGGGGCCTGTTTGCCGGCAGCTTTGGCGGCGTTTTGGGCATGCCTGGAGGCTTTCCAGCCTGTCCACAGGGCATAGAGGAAAAGCATCAGCGCGAGGACATAAACAACGGCGGTGGAGGCAGGATCGTTTCCGGAGAGGTGGTAGAGTACAGGTTGCACAGCGGGCCCTTCCTAGGGGTGGCTTTTGGTTTCTTTGCGCAAAAAAGCATCTAAAATAAAGCATGCAAAACCCACGCTTATGGCCATGTCAGCCACATTAAACGTGGGCCAGAAGGCTTTGTTTTGCCAGTGTGCTTGAATGAAGTCCACCACAAAGCCCCGCGTCAGGCGGTCCATATAGTTGCCAAGTGCCCCTGCTAAAAACAGCGGCAGGGCTGTACGTATCCATATTTCCTTGCGGGAGGCCACCTTTGGCAAACCCCTTTGCACATAGAGAATGCAGGCGACGGCCACTATGGAAATAACGTGAAAAAACCAGCGCCGCCGCTTCTCGGGCCAGTCGGCAAACAAACTGAAGGCCGCCCCCGTGTTTTCTGCATAGTGGAAGCGCAAATAGGCGTCGACAACCTCCACCTGCGCCCCTGCTTTGGGCTTATAATAATAGCCCTTATGGCCAAGCTGGGGCGGATCATTCAAGAACTTCTTCAGCTTGGCAGAAAAGCCCGGCAGGCCCTCAAACCCTTCCGAGAGGGTGTCCACCGCCCAAAATTTGGTGGCTTGGTCAACCAACAACACACCCAGGACAATGCCAAGGAAGGCGCCATAGCGCTTCCAAAAGCCGGGGGAGGCACTCCCAAACCCACTCTGTTTCTTCAAAAGCATTCTCAAGGCCACACACCCCCTTAACAACTTTGTTATGTTTTTGCACCCACGCCACCAGGACATGTGTCATACCTGGGTTGCAAATGCGTAGCAAATTTTAAGCCACCCGAAGAGGACCCCCTGGCGCAAGGCCTCTGCCAGGCCCCTGCAAAAACTCCGAAAAACTCTGAAAAACTCTGAAAAAGAAGCCATAATGCCAGAAGCTGTGCCTGCACTCACCACGCTGGAAGACCGTTTTCGAGGATGCCTCCTGGGCTTTGCCATTGGCGATGCCCTGGGGTTTGCCTTGCGCGGTTTGCCGCCCAAGGCTTTGTACCGCGCGGCTTGCCTGGCGGATGACTTTTCGCCAAGGCCTCGCGGCCGCTTTGAGAAGGGCCAATTTTCGGATGATACGCAGTTGTTGTTGGCAACCGCAGAGGCGGTGCTCTCCCAAGGCCGCATGGACGGCAAAGCCGCTATGACGCAATATGCATGGCTATGGAGAGACGGCATTATTTTGCACCCGCCGTTGAATTTGACGCATTCCATTCAGTCCTTCCTCGCGGGGGCGCCGTGGATGAGCAGCGGCGCGGGCCTGGGGGTGTGTGAGCCTTCCTGCCTCTCGAGGGGCGCCATTATTGGCCTATGGGAGGAGCCCGCCCCGGGGGTGGTGGCCCACCGCGCCACCATGTTGACGGTGCCCACCCATAAGGACTCCATGTGCGCGGCAGCCTGCGCTGCTTTTGCCAGAGCCATTCAGCTGTGCCTGGGGAATGCGCCGCAAACGCCCCAGGCTTTTTGCCAGGCCCTGGCCCAGGCGGCAGCGGCCTGCAACGGGAAGTTGGCGGATGAAATTTATTTTTTGCCCAGGGCCCTGGCCTGGGACAGCGAGCGGGCGCTGGCCCTGTTGCGCACCGTTTTGGTGCCTTGCAAGCAGCACCAGGAGGAGTTGGGCATTCCAGAGCATGTAGCGCCCGTTTTGCTGATTGCGTTGTTTGCACTCATGCGCTCCCCGGATGACTTGCGCCATGCGTTGAATATGGTGTTGCGCCTTGGCGGGGCCGCAGACGTCTGCGCAGGCATGGTGGGCGCCTTGTTTGGCGCACGCCTGGGCGTGGGCGGTTTTGCACCGCGCCTTCGGAAAAACATACGCTATGGCGAGCACATTTTTTGTGCGGCCGACAGGTTGCTTTTGTCCCACCGGCAAAATAACGCCTGGGCGGAGCTGGCTTATGCGCCTTTGAAGGGGGCCAAAAAATAGTTGAGGGGAGAGACGAGGGAGGGTTTCAAAGGGGCAGTTGTCCTCGTCGTCGGGAATGCCGTCGCCGTCACTATCCAGCTTCCCCTCTATCTGTTGCCCGGGAATCCCCGTATAGAATGTCGCGCCGCCATAGGTTGCAGCCACTGGGCAGTCGGTGCCGGGAATTCCTTCCTTGCAGGTACGTCTCGGCTGGCACGTCGGCTCCCCCGTCGGTGCGCCGTCGCAGAAGAAGAGCTTATATTTACTCTGCTCGGCGGCAGTGAGCTCCACCAGTTTCTTTTTGGCCTCGCGCTGGACGCACACCCTCTTGTTGACTGAGCAGACTTCAACCTCTTCGCAGCCACTGCTGTCGGGGAGTACCTCGACAACATTGGCATCGCCATAGAGGACAAGGCCGCCGCGCATCACGAGAGCGACGTCCTTGGGCTCTGCGTTGACAACTGCACGATGATAGGCGTGGGTGCGCTTGGAGAAAACTGCGATGTCGGCGAACTGGCCAACTTCAAGCGTGCCAATCAGCGAGCCGACGCCCAGGGCCTTGGCCGCATTCGAGGTCACCATCATCCAAAGTTGCTCGTCGGTTAAGAATTTGTTGAAGTAGATGTCATTGAGAGAGGCCGCGCACTGGAGCTCTCGAAGCATGTTCATTCATAAATCTCATCAAAGGTGTATGTATAGTTGCAGCCGCTGATAATCTTTTTGCCATCACTCACGTCGCCGAGCGGGAAGGTGTCATAAATCCCGCCGAGCCCCTCGTGCAGTTTTGCATCCTGCTCGAGGTTACGCAAAAAGCCGGGCGCGCCGCCGCTGGCGCTGGTCGAAGTTGCACCGCCCATCAGGAAGCGGTTTAAAGCCAGGAGGGGCCCTCGCGCCCCAGGCCTTGGAGGGCCGCTTCCGCCGCGCGTACTCCGTGGTGGCAGGCCTCCTCAAACAAGGCCAGGCCGCTTAACTCGCTGTGCGCAATGTGCAGGTTGGGCCAGGGCGGGGTTTGGGCCAGAAGGCGTGCCTGCCCAAATAAAAAACCCGGCACGGGTTTTACCATGGCGTGGCCCCAGCGGCGCACCCTCAACTCCTCGGCATAGGCCCCAAGCCCCGGGTGCGCGCGCGCCAAGTCCTCCAGCAGGCAGTTGTGCCAATGCGCATAGTCCGTCGCCTCCAGGTGGCTTCTGTCCGCCTGGGCAGCTGTTAAAGGGAAATACCAACTCCACACCGTCGGCTGGCCCCTGGCAAACACATGGCTTTGGTGGCGCGCGTTAATATAGCCCAGGCTGGGGGAGGCCCACAGCACATTGTCCCAGGCCGGGGCGCTTTCTGGCGTTGGCGGCGCGCGCGCCAGTGTTAAATTGGCCACCACCCAGGAGGCCTGCTGAAACTGCTGAAGCTGGCTGGCTGAAAGCCAGTGCTGCCACAGCACGTGTTTGAGCACATGCTGCGGCAAAGCCAGCACCACCTGCCGCGCGAGGAAGCCGCGCGGCCGCTGCGTTTTAAAGCACCATGCCTGCAGTGCCCACAGCCCGCTGGCGCCCCCTTCCCAGGGGGCTACGCTATATAATAGGGTGTGCGTCTGCAGCTGCGAGGGAGACAAACTCTGTTGGAGTTGCCGGCACAGCCTGGCATTGCCCTCGGGCCAGCTGAGGAAGGGGGCCGCTTCACCGTCCTTTTGGCGAGCGGTGAAATAGAAAATACCGGCCCAGGCGGAGGTTTCTTCGAGGGTGCAGCCATAGTCGTCTTTGCAGGCCATGTCCACATAGCGCAAAAGCAGCTTGGAGTGGAAGCCTTGCTGCCGCATCCACGCGGCCATGCTGAGGGTGTCCAAGGCGCGCCAGGAGGGCTCCGGGCTGGCGTAGGCCATGGGTACCTCAAAGGCGCGGCGGCCCTGGCTGTCTTTTTGCTGGGCAAAGTGCTGCATGAGGGCGGCAAAGCGCGCATACTCCGCCTTGTCCCTGGCGGAGGCCACCCCCCAGGGGAAGAGGCCCTCCTCCCAGCGGCCCAGCACAAAAACCCTCTCTTGCGGCTCATGCACCAGCGCCATTTCCGCATAGCGGGGGGTGCCGTCTTCCTCAATGCCTTCTTCCAGGCCCATTTCGCGCAAAAGGCGCGCGACGGGCCCTCGCGTATGCAGCGGCGCCGGCACATAGTGTGCCCCCCAGGGGAAGGCTGAAACGGCGTTATGCCCCCCCTGGGAGGTGCCTCCGGGCTGGGTTTCCAACTCCAAAACCCGCAAAGCCTCCACCCCCGCGCTGCGAAGTCGCCAGGCCGCGGAAAGTCCAGCTACCCCGGCCCCTGCAATGAGGACGTCCAAGGGCCCCTCCCACTCGGCGGGGGGAGGCCTCTCCTTGGGCCCCTTCCAGAGGAGGTGGGCTTCTTCTGCAAAGTCCCCCTCGAGGCGGCCGGGCACCCGCTGGAGTGTAGGGCGGGAGGGTTTGCAGGCCTGTCCGGAAATGAGACTGGAGGTTACAACTCCACAAAGGGCTCCCAAAAATTCGCGTCTATGCATATTTTTGTGTTAAGGGATAAATTCCATGGGGGGAGGTGCAACAAAGGGCTGCATACAAACAACTGTTTACAACCTATTTGGAAAGAGCATAAGCTGTGGAAGTCGTTTTTTTTGAGATAAGGTGTCCTCAGCGGAGGCCCTCGGCAGAGAGAGGGCATATGCGACAGAAGCGCGCGCAGGAACACGTGCACACACATAAGCCCCTCGTGGCGTTGGGGGGCCCCAACAAACGTCGCGGAGGGCGTGGAGCGGGAGATGGAAAAGCATAAGGACAATGAGAAGCCGCCTGAGGGTACGGGAGAGTCGGCAAGGCGCGACAGTCGGCCTTATTTCATGGAAGTCGGCGCAGGAGCTCCTATTATGGTGTTTCCGAAACGACGCCAGAAAAAAGCAACGGCGAGGATGTGGCCGGAAGTTGTGGAGGAAGTTGCCAAACAGGGAGTTTGCTTCGCCATGGAAGACAAGTTAAAATCGAAAAATATGGAGGCTTCACACCCCAAGCACCTGGGCAAAAAAACCGATGAAATGCCATCGGAAGTCAGTCAAATCATTCCTCTCAACAGCGCTTATGAGAGAGCAGGTTTGACGCCACCTGTGCCTTTGGAGAAGAGCAACGTCGCCATGTCCCACCCTCCTCGAAAAACGCCCTCGGATGATGATGCGGCAGACCCCCTCATCGGCAACAGAGTGGCAGGCTACATTGTCGAAGAAAGCGTTTCTGCGGGTGGCATGGGTGTCGTCTATCGCGCGCGACAACCCGACATTGGCCGCTGCGTTGCCATTAAAGTGTTGAGGCCGGAAATTGCCGCCTCGGAGGAGCAGTCCAACCGCTTCTTCAAAGAGGCCCAGGCCTTAAGTGCCATTCGCCACCGAAGCGTCACCGACATCATCCAATGGGGACGCCTTTCGGACAGACGCCAATATATTGTCATGGAATACCTGGAGGGAGACAACCTCGAGGACGTCATGGCAAGAGACGGGGCCATGCCCATCTACCGTGTCTTAAGCATTGTGAGCGACGTGCTGGACGCCTTGTCCGCGGCCCACAAAGCCGGTGTGGTGCACAGGGACTTGAAGCCTTCGAATATTTTTATTGCAAAGCAAAGTGACGGCACCCAATGCGTCAAGCTGTTGGACTTTGGCCTGGCTCGGCAAGTGCCTGTCAACGCCCTGGAGGGTGAAGACGGCAAGCTGGAAAAGGCTTCCATGGTGGCTGGCACCCCTGAATACATTGCGCCGGAGCAGGCCAAGGGTTTGGCTGCCACGCCGAGGACGGACATTTATTCCTTGGGGATAGTGGCTTTTGAGATGCTGGCAGGGAAGCTGCCTTTTCACTCGCAAAGCACCGTGGAGATGATGAAGGAGCATGCCTACAAAGAGGCGCCGGACATTCGAGATTTTGCCGAAAACATTCCAGACGCCTTGGCAGAGTTGTTGGCTTCCATGCTCAAAAAGCTGCCTGAAGAGAGGCCGCGCAGCACGGACGAAGTGAAGCAGCGCCTTCGCTTCATTTCCCAGCAACTTCAGGAAGAGCAAACGCAAGTTGCCGTGCGTGTGCCGCAGCCTTCGCTGGAGGAGCCATCCGCTCCCGCCACGGAGAAAAAATACAGGAAATGGTGGCCCATTGCAGCCTTGCCCATTGTCGCGGGCCTCTTCATGTACGTGGGGATTATCATCCCCGGTATTGTGAGTACCAACAACAATGAGAGTGTTCTGACTTTGAATGTTGAAGTGCCCCAGCCAACGCCGCCTGCAGGAACGCTGGCCGACGCAACCTCGTCTGGAACGATGTCCCCCGGCACACAGGTTGACGAGCCTGGCCCGGACAACCCAACTCAGGTGACAACAGTCACGCCGTCGCCGGGGAGCAGGCCAATACGAACGATCCGGACGAAGTCGTCGGGGTCCTCTGCCGCGGATCCCCTTGTGGTTGGTCAAACGGGCTCTGGTGCGCGCACTCAGCCGCAGCCTGCTCAACCGCAGTCTGTTGTGCCTGTGGACTGTTCAATGTCTGCAAGCATTTGGATGGGGGCAATGGAGAGAAGGCTTTCGGCGTATAGTCAGCAGCTCACTGCGCGTTGGGGGGATGTGCAGGAAGTTCGCAAGGGCATCAACGGGGAATTCAGGGAGCATCAAAGCAACATTAGAGGCAGCGATGGTTCTGCGGCGACATGTGAAGCCATCAGCAAAGACTTGGACAATTGGCTCAGGCGCTATGACACCAAACCCAGCAGCAAAGGAAGTTGAAACCCCTTGCTTGCGCCTAAGCTCGGCAAGGGCTAGAGTCCCCCAGCAAAGAGAGCGAGGGGGAGCAGCTGGGCAACGAAGCGCTTGAATGCAAGCGGAGGAAAGTGTGCAAACCATTTTCAATAAGAAGAGTTTGGGTTTTTTGTTATGTGTCTTGTGGGCGCTGAGTGCCGCGGCGTGGGCGAAGCCGCGTGTTTCGGTGCACCCGCTGATGACGGAGCAGGGCCCCCGGGGCGAGCGGTGGAATGCCCTGTTTATGCGTGAAGTTTCCAAGCAAAACATTGAGATGACGGCTGAAGGGGAGGTGGAGGGTTTTTTGGAGGCGCACCAAGGCAGCTGCAAGAATGAAACCCGCTGCTTGAGGGACTTGGGCTATGCCACGCGGGCGCACTATATATTGGTGGCCAGCATGCTCCGGACAGAAAACCTATATACCCTCCGCGCGCGCGTCATGATGGTGAATGGCGAGGAGGTGAAGCGGGTTCCGTTGGATATGGAGCGCGTCAGCAAAATCAGCGAAGAGGCCAATGCCATGGCCGTCTATGCCAAGCTGTTTGAGGAGTTAAAGCTTGAAAGCTTGCCACCTCACCCTGCCGGTGTCAGCTTGGAGCCACCCATTAAAGAAGAAGTGAAAGTCCTGGTGCCCGTGCACCATGACAGAGAAATTGTCCGTATGCCCGATGGCACATTGAAGCCGAGGGACGAAGTGGAGGAGCTGCTGAGCCAAGGCATGTCGCCCACGCGCCAAGCTTCCTATGTCTTCATGGGGGTTTCCGGCGCCACCGTCTTGGCGGGGACAGTGTTTGCGTTGTTGGCGCATTCCAACTCCAGGTACTATAAAAGGGAGTATTCCGCAGGCCCCCCCAGCTACAATTTGAGAGCGGACGTAGATGTTGCGACCTCAGAGAAACTCAAAAAACAAATCCGCTGGCAACAAGCTACCTCCATCATCTCTTTTTCCGTGGCCACCGCCGCGGCAGCCACGGGTGTAACGCTGTTTTTCATTTCCCCTGAGCGTGGAAAAAACAGACTGAAGGCAGGCCTTGTGCCGACGCAGGGCGGCGCTGTTTTGAGTTTGCAGGGAGTTTTTCCGTGAAGCATGCCCCCGGCCAGGCTGTGGCCGCGTTGAGTGAAGTGTTTTGTCCACCCCCCGGAGAGGGGAAACCCTCTCCGGCCCTTGTGGAGGTGCCCTCCGCAGAAGTGCTTTTTGACGAGCAGGTGGCCTTGGGGATAGAGGCCCTCCGGCGGGAGAATGAGAAATTCCTCGAGGCGGAAGTGGCCAAGTGGAATGCGCTGACGCCCCATGAAAAGCCCTTTGAGTGGCAAGGCAAGTCCGCCGCAGAAATTCTCGCCTGGCGCAATGCGAAGCTTCAGCAGCTGCCTGGGCTTCGCGAAGGGGCTGACACCCGTGAAAACTCGCATGCTTGCTGCTGTGAGAAGACGCCAGGAGGCCTTGCGCGTTGTGGGGCATTTGCCATGGAGGCCTTGTCCTTCGCCAAGCACCATAAGACAACCTATGAGGAAAAGCTTGCGCGGTGGAAGAGGACCATTCTCGAGGAAAAAATTATTGACTTGGATGATGCGGCCTTCGAAGAAAAATTTGCCGAGTGGGACACCCATGCCCTGAGGCTGGAGTCCCTCAAACAGGACATTTTGCGCCTGGAGAAGAAGGCCGTCGAGTTGAAAATAGAAGAGTTGAAGGAGCAGGCTGCCAGGCAGCAGTCCGAGTTGAAAAAAACGGAATGAGCCGGCCGCAAACAACATTGGAACAACTCAAGGCAGAGGCCAACTACCGCTTTCTGGTGGAGGCCGAAAACCAGGGCGCGGACATTCTCATTGAGGGAAAGCGCTATAAAAACTTCTCCTCCAATGACTACTTGGGCCTTGCGGGCAACCTTCCTTTGCAGCAGGCCTTCTTCTCCCAGTTGCAGCCTGACAGCGAATTCCTCCTAAGCAACCCCTCTTCTCGTTTGCTGACGGGAAACTCTCTCCACTACGCCCGGCTGGAGGGCACCTTGTCCACCCTCTTTGGCGGCCGCGCAGCCCTGGTGCTGGGGAGCGGGTATTTGGCCAATGCCGGCATTCTCCCCGCCATAACAGGGAAGGGGGACTTCATTTTGGCGGACAAGCGGGTGCACGCCAGTTTAATAGACGGGCTGAGGCTGTGCGAGGCCCCGTGGGAGCGCTTTCGCCACAATGACATGTCCCATTTGCAAGCCCTGCTTTCCGAGGCTTTGGGCTATAAAAACTATAAAAACATATGGGTTGTTACCGAGTCCCTCTTCAGCATGGACGGGGACTTTGCGCCCCTGCAAGCGCTTTCCCAACTGCGCGAGCGCTATGGCTTTAAACTGTATGTGGACGAAGCCCACGCCTTCGGCCTCTATGGCCAAGGCCTAGGCTATGCCCGCGAAGTGGGCGTGGAGCCTGACATTGTGCTTGCCACCCTGGGCAAAGCGCTCGCCTCCTGCGGGGCCTTTGTGCTGTGCAGCCATGAGGTGCGCGAGTTGTTAATTAACCGCATGCGTCCCCTTCTTTTTTCAACCGCCTTGCCTCCCATAAACCTGCTGTGGAGTGACTTTCTGCTAAAGCGCCTGGCCGAGTTTGAGCCACAGCGCCAAAAGCTTGCCAGGCTGGTTGGGCTTATGGGAGGGCAGTCCCCCATTGTCCCCCTCATGGCGGGAGAAAATGCAAAGGCGCTGGAAGTGGCGGACATGTTGCGCCAGAGGGGTTTTTGGGTGCACGCCATTCGCTCGCCGACGGTACCCAGGGGCCAAGCCCGTGTACGGCTGAGCCTTAACGCGGGGCTTGAGGAAGAGGACATTGTGCAACTCAAAGAGGCATGGAACTGCATTGGTTGAAAAAAGAGGGCGCGCCCTCGCTGGTGGTTTTTGTGCTGGGGTGGGCTGCAAGCCACCGCTGGGTGGAGCATATTCGCCCCCGGGGGTTTGATGTGCTGTGCGTATGTGACTTGAGGGACATGGCACCGCTGGCCTTGCCGGAATACAGGCACAAAGTGCTTTTGGCCTGGAGTTTTGGAATATGGGCCGCTGAGCACCTGTTTGAGAAGGACACGTTTGCGCGCGCCATAGCGCTTTGCGGCTCCCCGCTGCCGACAAGTGACAAGCATGGCCTGGGCCTTCGCCGCGCCAAGCTGACGCTCCGCAGCCTCCCTGAGGGACTGCCCGCCTTCTACCGGGCCTGCCTGGGGCCGAGTTTTGAGCGCTTTGCCCCTGGGCTGCCTTCCCGGAGCCCGGAAGCTTTGTACCAGGAGTTGGACTTCCTCTTGGAGCGCTCCTCCCAAAGCTACGCCCCGAAGCTGCCATGGAATGCCGCTGTCCTCGGAGAAAGAGACACCCTCTTTCCTCTGGCCAAGCTTTTGGACTATTGGGGTGAGAAGGCCCTCGTTATGCCGTTTGCCCACTACCCTTTTGCGGACGAGGCCACCGTCCGCGGATGGATAGGTAAAGATGGATAAGGCCATGGTGAAGCGACGCTTTGAGGCGGCCTTCAAGCACTACGCCCTTGAGGCGGAGGTGCAAAAGGAGGTATGCCAGCGGATGGCCGCCCAGCTGGCGGCGCTGGCTCCACAGGCCCAGCAGGCTTTGGAGGTGGGCGCCGGCACGGGGCTGCTGACGCGGGAGTTGCTCAAGCTTGTGCCCCAAGCGCATTGGTGGCTCAATGACTTGAGCGAAAAAGCCGAAGCCTACCTGCAGCCGGTGGTGGCCAACACCTCCCACACCTTCCTCTGGGGAGACGCGGAGGAGGTGGTCTTCCCCTCCGGCTTGGGGTTGGTGGCTTCGGCCTCAACGGTACAGTGGTTTGAGGACTTGCCCCGCTTTGTCCACAAATGCGCCGCACACTCCCTCCCCGGCGCGCTGTTGGCCCTGTCCACGTTTGGCCCGGAAAACTTCAAAGAGGTGCGGGCCACCACAGGGCGGGGGCTCCACTATTATAGCGCGAAGGCCCTGGAGGGCATGGTTGAAGGCGGCGGCTATGAGGTGGTTAGCCTCCACAGCTTTAGCACCCAGCTTCTGTTTGAAACGCCGGCCGAGGTGTTGCGCCACATAAAAGCCACGGGCACCAGCGGCACGGGCCATTTCCGTTGGACGGCCAGGCGGCTGAAGGAGTTTGAGTTGGCATATGGCCGAGCATTTTCCGCCCCCGGCTTGGGCGGGAAAGTCACCCTCACCTATGCCCCCATGCTTCTTGTGGCTCGGAGGTTGTAAGTTTGAACCGAGGTTTTTGAACCGGGATTTTCATAAGATTTATAAGATTACCAAGATTTTCAGCACTGCTTGATTTTTAAGCACTGCCCAAAAATCCTGCCAATCTTGTAGATCTTATGAAAATCCCGGTTCAGAATTACAGCAGCTTCAAATGGCTGGGCGTCGCCTTCGGTTTTGGGGAGGCCTCCGCCTCTGGTGGAGAGGAGGGGCCGCCTTCTGTTTCTTCCTTGCCTTTGCCTTCCTCGGGCGGCGCCGAGTGTACCAGTTGGAAGGTAGCCCGCTTGGCCGGCGCGGGAGGCGGCGCTTTTTGTGCTGCGTGCGTCTCCAAAAATGCCTCGGGTACGTCCTCGGGGAAAAGCCAAAACTCCATGGTCAGCTGGCTTCTCATGGCAAAAATGGCCGTCCAAGGCACGGCGACGGGAAAGGGCCTGCCCTCAAAGCTTAAGGTGGCCCTGACGCCCCAGGTGTTGAGAGCCAAGTCCGGAGGGGAAAAGCGGTAGGAGAGGTTGAGGGCGACATAAGGCTGGGTTTCCAAGTGGGAGGGCAGCCGCACCCCCGGCTTGCTCGCGTCCACATAAACCATGGCCACGCCTTTTTGGAGCATGGACTCCAACTTGCTGTGCTTCTCTTGGAGTGAGTTTTCCATCATCGCCTCTTCAACGCTGCGGCCATTTCACGCCGCATGTGGCGCTCTTTTATGTCCTCGCGCCTGTCGGCTTGCTTCTTTCCAATGCACAAGCCCAATTGCAGTTTGGCCCAACCTGCTTTGAAATAAAGGCACAGGGGCACCAGTGTCAACCCTCGCTCTCTGACTTTGGAGGCGCATTTTTCCACCTCCCGGCGGTGCAGCAGGAGGCGGCGGGGCCTTAGCGGCTCATGCCCAAAAAGGCCGGCGGCCTTATAGGGCGCAATGTGCACTTTATAGAGAAACAACTCCCGGCCTTTGGGGGCAGCATAGCCTTCAGCGAGGCTAACTTTCCCGTCGCGCAAGGACTTGACCTCGCTGCCTAGCAACTCTATGCCGACTTCCAGGCTGTCTTCTACCTCATAGAGGAAATGCGCCTGCCGGTTTTCCGCAACCTTGCGCACTGCCGCTTTGGGGGAGGGGCCTTTCATGCTGCGTCGCCTATTTGCCCGCCAGGGCTCAACAATATATTGTCAATAAGCCGTGTGCTTCCTACAAAGCCCGCCACCAGCATGCGCGCCCCCGGGGCTCCTATGCGGGCCACAGGCTGCAAGGTTGCCTCGTCCACAACCTCCACATAGTCTATGCGCACGCCGGCTTGCAGCAAACAGTGTTTGGCTTCCTCGGTTAACACCCAAGCCGAGTGCTCCCCCTGCAGGCAGCGCCGCTGCGCACAAAACAAAGCGCGGGAGAGTGCCGTTGCCTGCTGGCGCTCCGCCGCGGACAGCAGCACATTGCGGGAGCTTAAGGCCAGGCCGTCTTCCTCGCGCAGCGTGGGCAGGCCCACCACCTCCACGCCCAAGTCCAAGTCCCGGTTAAGGGCCCTCACCAGGCACAGTTGTTGGAAGTCCTTCTCCCCAAACACAGCCCACCGGGGGCGGAAGAGGGCAAACAGCTTGCATACCACGGTGGCCACCCCCTGGAAGTGGTGGGGGCGCGTTTTCCCGCACAACAGCCGGCTCCACCTCTCGCAATACACCTGGGTTTGGAAGCCCGGGGGGTATACCTCCTCCTCCGGGGGGGCGTATACCCAGTCCACCCCGGCCTCCTCGCAAGCCTTCAAGTCCTCCTTCAGCCTCCGGGGGTAGCGGCCAAAGTCCTCCTTGGGCCCAAACTGCAGGGGGTTGACGAAAATGGACAGCGCCACCACCTGCGCCTTTTCGCGCGCCGCCTTCACCAAGGCCATATGCCCTGGGTGCAAGCAGCCCATGGTGGGCACCAGCGCCAGGCTGCGTGCCTGGGTGGCCAGCAGGGCCACTTGGGTGCGTACCTGGGAGGCCGTTTTTAAAAGCAAAACACTCATATGGGGACGCCATCATCCGAGCCGGTGCAACCAGGCGCTTCTTCATAGGAGGGCGGGTTGGAGGCCACCAAGTGCATGGCGTGGAAGGTATGCTCCTCCGCGGGGAAGCTTTCGGCGCGTACCTCCTGGCAAAACTGGCGGGCGGCCCCCAGGGCCACGGCATGGAGGTTGGCATAGCGTTTGACAAACTTGGGTTTGAAGTCCGGCAGCAGGCCCAGCAAGTCATAGCTGACGAGCACCTGCCCGTCACAATGCTTGCCAGCACCAATGCCAATGGTGGGAATGGAAAGCGTGGACTGCAGGAGGCGGGCCAACTCTGTTGGAATGGCTTCCAGCACCAAGGCATAGGCGCCGGCTTGCTCCAAGGCTTTGGCGTCTTTTATCATCTGCTGCGCCTGGGCTTCGCTGCGCCCTTGCACCACAAAGCCGCCGGTGGCGTGCAGCTGTTGGGGCATAAGGCCTATATGTCCCATGACGGGAATGCCGGAGCGCACCAGGCGCTGCACGGTGGGGGCGTAGCTTTCGCCGCCTTCGAGTTTGACGCTGCAGGCCCCGCCTTCCGCAAGGAGGCGCGTCGCGTTGCGCACCGCTTCCTCGTCCGAGGCCTGGTAGCTGCCAAAGGGCAAGTCCGCCACAACATGGGCGCGCTTTGCCCCCCGGGAAACCGCCTGGGTATGGTAAACCATATGCTCCATCCTCACCGGCAACGTCGAGGCGTGGCCTTGAATGACCATTCCCAAGGAGTCGCCTACCAGCAAGGCGTCTACGCCGGCTTCGTCGAAAATTTTGGCAAAAGCCACGTCATAGGCGGTAACGACACAAATTTTCTGCCCCAACACCTTCCGCTTTTGCAACTCGTGGATGGTGACCTTTTTCATGGTTCACCTCCTGAAAGGACAGCGGGTTTGTTTGTACAAGCAACCTCTCTCACCTGCCCCGGAGGGGGTGGCCTTTCGCCGTCTTCCCGGGGGAAGCTCGCCGTCGGCACCGCTTAGGTATGCCATGTTTGGAGGAGGTTGCACATGCCTTATCTTCTTCTAGTGACACCTACACCTATTGGGTTGAATTATATTCACCCAAGGCATAGTCTCCCGCCATGCCACGGCCTCCTCCTTCTAAGCCCCGTCTTGCCCCTGCGCAAACCCGTACCCAAACCTCTCCTTTAACGCAGAAAGCCCCTGCCCCTGAAAACATGGCCGACGGCCTCTATGGCCTGGCCATGTTAAAGCTGGCCCTGGCCCTCAAAAAGCAACCCAAGGCCCCCCTGGCACAGTTGGTGGCCAAAACCCTCGAGGACTTGGGCCTTTCCGAGGCGGGCTTCCACCGCTATTTGGAGGAGAGAGGGCAAGGCCTGGACGCCTTGCTTTTGGGGGGCTATGCGGATGACGGTACCTAAGACAACATATAAAACAACATATAAGAAGGCATAGAAGAAGGCATAAAAATGGGCTTGCTGGCGTGCACCTTGCGCCACACAAGCCTTGCCTCGCCTTTTGCGTAGGGAAGCTGGCCACACCCCCCCCTTGAGGTACTCCTCCCGATGGGAGTAGAGTAGCCACCCAGAGAGGCCGTGGGAGCCTTTCTTGAGTGCGGTGTTGCCGTCGTGGTGCTGTGGCGACGTTGTTGGCAAGGGGGAATGAAAAGCAACTTGAGCAGCCTTGGGCCTGGCAAGGTTACGAGGAGAATGTTCATGAGAGTTTTATTCCTATGGTTTTCACTGCTGTGCCTCTCTTGGAGTTGTTCCAACGGGAAGTTGGACTTGGGCAACCCAGGTGGCGGTGTGGAGGAGCCAGGAGCTCCAGCCCCCGGAGCCCCCGGAGGCCCAAGCCACCCGGGAGAGTCGGGAGACAAGAAGGTGCTGGCGGCCTCCTTTGAGGAAGTCCCTCTTCCGCCTCTGCGGTTTCCAAACCCGGCAGACCCGAACAGCGACGTGGACTGTGACGGCATTCCGGACTGGGAGGAGATGACAAGGGTGTATGCCAATGGCCAAAAGACGGACCCGCAAAACCGCGACAGCGACGGCGACGGCATTTGGGACGGCGTGGAGATAGGGCGCTATTTCTCAACGGACCCGCTATGCGACAATTATTTCCCCAAACATTTGTTGTCCGCGACAGGCAGGACGCTGACAGACCCTACGCGGCAGGACACCGACTGTGACGGCATTGCGGATGGCGACGAAGACAAAAACAAAAATGGCCAGGTAGACGCCGGAGAGACAAACCCAAACAACCCGGACACCGACGACGACGGCCTTTGGGATGGAACGGAGCTGGGGGTGACACAGGGGACAATGCTTATTGGGGGGAAGAGGGTTGTCCTCGGAGCAGCAGACCCCGTCTGCGAGGAAAAACCCCCCCGGCAGTATGCGGCCGAATGCCCTGAGGGGAGCCGACGCAGCATAACAGACCCCTTAAACCCGGACACCGACGGCGATGGTGTGTGGGATGGGGCAGAGGACACCAACAAGAATGGCTGTTTTGAGCCGGCACTCGGCGAAACGGATCCGTTGAACCCGCAGGACATTGACGAAGAGACATGGAATGCCTGCGCTGAGAAAAATGTGGTGAAGGTGGACATTCGACGAAATTTTGCTGCGCAAACGGCACTGGGGTTGCCCCTGGGTTTTGCCAACAGCTACGTCGACATTCAACGCGAGAAAGAGGGTGTTGTGACGCAGGGCCTTATGGGCATGGACTCCATCCGAAATGTGGCCTTCGTGGCCTGGCAGGACTCCGAGAGGGTGGAAAGCCTGGGGCAGTTGCGAATTAAGGCCAGCATGCAAGCCTTCCTCGCCGCTGGAAAGGCGGCGGCCATCAACTCTTTCGCCTCCTGGGATGCGCCTTCACCAGAGGACAATGCGCTGAATGTCACTTTCACCGTTGCAGGCAGCATGAGTGCAGCGGGGCGTGCGAATGCCATTGCCACACGCCTCCTGGGCGAAGGAAACGGCAGCCTGCCAAACCTCGGCGCAACTGAAGAGGTGCAACATGTCCGCGCCCAATATGTGCTTCGCAGCAACGGCGAGGTTATGGTGGTGATGGCCGTTTCCCTGGACAACGACAGCGTAGGAGGAAGCCATGGCTTCTTCGGTTTGGTGGACGTGGCCGGCGGCGCGGCGCTGGCGCGCTATTTTGACAAAACCGTGGTGCAGTGCGAGCGCTCTACGGCACTTCGCCAAGAGGTGGACATTCTGTTTGTCGTGGATGATTCCGGCTCCATGGGGACTTCGCAGGCTCGGTTGGCTGCAGCCGGCACCGCCATGGGCAAGGCACTCAACAACAGCACTTTGGATTGGCGCGTGGCGATGGTGACGTCTTCTTATCATATCCGCGCCGACGGCGGCCTCAACGCAGGCAAAATTCGCGACTTCACAAACAACACGCAGCAATTCCAAGCCTGGCTGACCAAAGACAGCCATTGCAATGTGTTGGGCCAGTGTTCCGGCACGTGGACTGCGCCCATGCCGACGTGTGGCGGTGCCGGCCATGGGTTTAACGGTGGTTGTTGGATTGGCGCCGAAGGCTATCCCTATGAAGGCATGTTGGGGGCTGCGCGCTTGGCACTCATAGACTTGCACAACGCCAAGCGCCTTCGAAAGGATGCGGAGGTTGTGGTGGTCATCCTCAGTGATGCGGAGGACCAGACCAGCGGCATGAATTCTTCAGTTCAAGCCCAGGGTGGTTGGGAAAACATCCAAAACCTTGTCGACTTCTTCCAGGGGAAAGGCCCCCATGCCATTGGGAGGAGGATGCAGGTGAATGCGGTGTATTGTCCCTCCGGCGGAAGCTGCGGGGACGATCTCGTTCCCACGTATGCCGATGGCATTACACGCCTTCAGCGTGTTGCCAACGAGACGAGCGGTGTTTCAAAATCCATCATGGACTCGACAGCCATTGCAAGCGTCATGACGGAAGTTGTGAACAGAGCCATTGGCGGCGGAGGCATTAAAACCCAAAAACCGCTGATGGGTGCTTCCATTCGCGTGGCCATTCAAAACCCGGTTGACCCGAAGACATGCGACAAAACCAATGTCCCCAGGAGCCGACAACATGGCTTTGACTATGACGGCATTGCGCAAACTGTCAGCCTCTTTGGGGATTGTCGCCCAGTGGCAAACCAAAGCAGCCGCGTCGTCATCTCCTACCGCGCCTGGGAAGCCTCCAGCCGCTTGCCCTGCGAGAATGACCTCCACTTTGACGCCGACGCCGAGGGCTATTGCCAGGGGCCATGGGTTTGCGACATTGAAAAAGACGTCTGCGCGTGCCCCCAAAACCCCATGTGCGGCGGCTGCCCTCAGGAAGCGCCTCAGTGCCAGCTGGAGACATGCACCTGCCTGCCCATGCTTGGATAGCGGCCTTCACCTGAAAGCTGGCTGCGCCTCGCCCTCTCCCGCACTTGCGGGAGAGGGTTGTACACCTCACATTCCAGCGGCCAACTGGGAACTGCAGAGAGCTGGAGGTGCGTAGGTCTTGAGTCGGCAAGCTACGTAGGCTTATATTCACCAAGAGACGAAAGCCACAGAAGCTTGGCTTGGGGCCATAGCCTTAGGTGGTGTCGGCGGTGTTTGAAAGCAAGGCATTCTGTGAGCAGAGGTTTGAGAAGTTTGGAACAGCCTTGGGCACGGCAAGGCTGCGAGGGGACTGTAGATGAAGCCCGTATTCCTTCTGTTTTCGTTGTGGTTGCTTTTTCTGGGGTGTGGCGATGGAAAGGTGGCCCCATGTACTGACAACAGCCAATGCGCAGCGGAAGAAATGTGCGTGGAGGGTGTTTGTCGAGTGCAGGACTCCACGGCCTGCAACCCCGCTTGCAGCGCAGAGCAAGTCTGCATGGACGGCAGCTGCCGTGCACAGTGGCCTGTCACCTGTTCCACCAGCAGCCAATGCGCAAAAGACGAGGTTTGCCTGGAGGGTGTTTGCCAAAGGACAGACCCCACGGCTTGCAACCCCGCGTGCAACGAGCGACAGGTGTGCATTGACGGCATTTGCCGGGAAAACCCAGACCCGCCGCCGCCTCCTGTGGATAGCGAAAGTTTTGACCCCACCCACCCGGGCATTGACTGGACACAGGCCACTGAAACGACGCGGAATGCTTGCCACCCAGACAATTTGCGGCAGATCAGCTTTGAGAGAGAGGCTGCTGCGCAAATAGCGCTGGGTTTGCCCCTGGGTTTTGGTGGCAACTATGAGCCTTTGCAGCGCGGCGGTACGCGTGGACTTATGGGCGTGGACCTCAACAGAAATGTTGCCTTCGTCGCTTGGCGACATTCTGAAAACGTCACCAGCTTGGCAGCGTTGACAGAATTGATGGAAAAACATGCCGGGGGATTGTCAGCTCGGGAATGGATTTATGCTTCCTTCACCTCCTGGGACGCGCCTTCCAATGCCGCCAATGCGCTGAGAGTTACCTTCCAGCTTTCAGGAAACATGAGCCCGGCCGTGCGTGCCAACAACATGGCTACGACGCTCCTGGGCAACGGGCCCGGCTTGCCAGACGTTGGCACGGCTGGAGCTACGCAATATGTCCGCGCTCAATATGTGCTGCGCGGCAATGAAGCCATTGTGGTGATGGCGGTTGCACTCAATACCCACAGCGTCAGCCTTCATGATGGTCTCTTCGGTTTGGCCGATGTGGCCGGCGGCGCGGCGCTGGCGCGCTATTATGACCGGCCCAGGGCACGCTGTGAGCCTTCTCGAACCCAGCGCAGGGCCGTGGATTTTTTGTTTGTCGTGGATGACTCTGCCTCCATGGGGACTTCGCAAACCCGGTTGGCTGCAGCCAGCACCGCCATGGCCAATGCCCTCGAAAACAGCACCTTGGACTGGCGTGCGGCTTTGGTGACGTCTTCTTATCACCTCACGGGCGCTGCTGCCTCCAACAACAGAGGCATTGTTCGCGGCTTCACGGAGGATGTGCAGGTGCTCCAATCCTGGTTGCGTCAAGGCAGCACCTGTCAAACCAACAACACATGTTCACCAGGCACAGGCTTTCCTGCCTGGTCAGCTCCAGCGCCAACCTGCGTGAGGACGGGAGGCGGCTACGGAGCCAACGGCGGATGTTGGGTGGGCACCGGAGGCAGCGGCTCTGAAGGCATGCTGGGGGCTGCGCGCCTGGCACTGATGAATTTGAGGGGTGACATTCGAGCGGATGCCGACATTGTTGTGGTCATCCTCACGGACACCGAAGACCAAACCACCGGCTTGTACTCTTCGAGTGCAACCCAAAGCCGATGGGAGCCCATCGCGCATTTTGTCGACTTCTTCCAGGGAAAGCCCACACAAGCAAGACAAGTCACCAGCGGCTCAAACTTCAACCTCGTTGCGGTGCCGCCCATTCGAGCAGGCCTCACCATTCCTGTGCATGCCATTTATTGTCCCGCAGGCCAAAACTGTGGTGACTCGGCTGTCCCTGCTGCCGTCCCCACGCGCATCCAACGTGTTGTGCAAGAGACAGGCGGCTTTTTGTCGAGCATCCGCAATGAGAGTGCAATTCCAAACACCATGGCAGAAATTGTGGACGACATTATTGGCAGAGCAGGCGTTGAAACGAAGAAGCCCTTCGTCGGTGCTTCCATGCGCGTGGCCATTCAACATACCCGAGGCGAGTGCAATGGGGCGGATGTTCCGCGCAGCCGCCTCCATGGCTTTGACTATGACGGTTTTGCGCAGACGGTTTCCTTCTTTGGCAATTGCCGCCCGCCACGCACCCAGGAAAGCAACATCGCCATCTCTTACCGCACCTGGGATGCGATAGAGCGCATCCCCTGCGAGGACGACCCGAATTTTGACGAAGCCTTGGGCGCTTGCAAAAACCACTTTATATGCGTGGACGAGGTATGCGTATGCCCAACGGAGACTGAATTCATGTGCGGCAGCGGCATGTGCGAAGAGAGCGAGGTTTGTGATACGCCAGAATGCCGCTGCATAGGTGATTTTTCATAGGCGCTCTGCGTTGAGGAGGAGGGATTCAGTCTTGCTTCTTTGGGTGGCAAGGGGGATAACGCCCTTGCCGCCGCTGAAGGCGCTCTTGCCAAAGGAAGCTACCCTTGAGTTTTTGCAAAGCCCGCCCCCTTGCTGCCCTGTGGACACTAACCCTCATGCTTGCCTTCCAGGCTTGCACGCGCTCTCCGGCTACCTCCCTTGAGGTGGGAGGGAGGGCCCCTGCTTTTGAGGCCACCTCCCTCGAGGGAAAAGTACGCTTCCCGGAGGACACCGCCGGCAAGGTGGTGCTCATCCGCTTTTGGACGGAGCGCTGCCCGCATTGCGAGTCCGAAATGCGGGGACTCGAAGAGGTTTTCTTGCGCCTCCAGGGCGAGGGCTTTGTCATTTTGGCTGTCAACGCCGGACAGTCACCCGGCGGGGTGGCGGCTTTTGCACAAAGGCTTGGGCTGAGCTATTCCATGCTGCTTGACGAGGACAACACCATCGCCAAACGCTATGGGGTGACGGGGGTGCCCACCTCCTTCATGGTTGACAGGAAGGGCATTGTCCGCGCCAAATTTGTCGGCCAAACCCCACAGGGTGAGTTTGAGAAAAGCGCCACAGCTTTATTGGAATAGACCGGTTTTTGGTTTAACAGACCGGTTTCAATTTGACATGAGGTCGAGGCGGACGAGGCTTTTGCGATGGGAGTGCACTCCAGTGCATGACCTGAGCAAAAACGAGTCCAACGAAGAGATCATGTCAAAGTGGAAGCGGTCTAACTTGCCACAAGGCGCTGTCCAACCAGAAGGTGACGGGACCGTCGTTAATGAGGTGCACTTGCATGTCCGCCTGGAAGACGCCTTCAGCAACGCGCAGGCCCTGCTGGCGAAGCTGCTCACAAAAATGGGAATAAAGCGGCCTGGCCGCTTCCGGTGGGCATGCCTCCACAAAGCTGGGCCGCCGCCCTTTGTGCAAGCTTGCGCACAGCGTAAACTGGCTGACGACGAGAATTTCTTTTTGCAACTCCAAAGCGGAGAGGTTCATTTTGCCCGCCACATCCTCAAAGAGGCGCAGGTGGGCTGTTTTTTTGGCAAGCAACGCAGCCGTCGCCTCCGTGTCGTTTTTGTCAATGCCCAGCAGCACCAGCATGCCGGAGGCAATGGAGGCGGTGGTTTCCCCTTGAATGTGGATGGAGGCTTGGCTGACACGTTGCAACAGGGCTTTCATAGAGGAGGCCTCTTTGGCAAAGAAGGGTTTATTTCAACGTCCGGGTGTGGAGGGAGAAAAAAGACGCGCTCATGCTTGGGGCGGCGCAACGTACGAAGGAGGATGCCCAGCATTTTGGGCCCCCCCAGCAAATAACGCCGCCACAGGCGACGCGGCTCTTTGGCCAAGCGAAAGGCCCACTCCATTCCACACCTGGAAAGCCAGGGCGGCGCGCGGCGCACTTTTCCGGAAATGAAGTCCAAGCTTGCGCCCAGGCCCAGTGCGACGGCCGGCGCATAGTGCTTGCAAAAACGCCACATCCACATTTCTTGTTTGGGGGTGCCCAAGGCCAGAAGAAGCAGGTGAGGCCTGGCTGCTTTTATTTTGTCCAAAGTCTCCTGGTTCTCTTCCAGTGTAGAGTCCATTCCAATGAGGGGCGAGTCGCAACCTGCCACCTGTGTCCCATAGCGCTCCCTCACCACCTGCTGGGCTTTGGCCGTCACCTCCGGGCTTGCACCGAGGAAATAAACACGCCAGGCCTTGTGTGCGGCCATTTCCAGCAACGGCCATACCAAGTCCGCTCCGGAAATTTTTTCGGGCAACTTTTTTCCCACCCAAGGGCTCAGCCATACCAAAGGCTGTCCGTCCACCACACTCAAGTCCGCATGGGCATAGGCTTCGCGAAAGGCCAGTTGGCTGTCTGCAAGCACCACATGCTCTACATTGGGCGTCACAACAAACCCGCCTTGGCCTCTTTCAACCAGCCCTGCAATGCGTTGCAGCGCCTCCTGCATTGTCAACACATCCATGGGGATGTGGCCAATGCGCAGCCGCACAGAAGAGAGAGGAAAACCCGTATGCATGAGAAGTGTCGCTGACGAAAAAGGTGAATACTTGCAACTTTAATAAGCTTGTTGAAAGAATCCAAGGCCGGAGGAAGCGGGGGAGAGAGAAAAAGTCCCCCCTCGAGGAAATAAAGAGGAAATAAAGTGGATGGGCATGGAGACGCGCGTGGATGTCGACATGAAGCAAACACAGGCCAGCAGCTTGCCGCCCGAGGGAGGCCACCCCCGGAAGCGGCACCGGGGGTTTTTGTCGCCCAGGCTTGCCTTCCGTCTCCATGCGGCGGTGGACGTGCTGTGGCTTTGGGGGGCGCTGGCCCTCTCCTCCTGGGGAAGGGTGGCGCCGGGGTTTGGGTGGTTCCTCTCGGTAGGCCTGTGTCTTTTGGGGGCATGGCTGCTGGGCAGCCGCCTCCTTCGCTATTATGCGCCGACGGCAGAGCGCGCCTTGTTGGATGATTTGGCTTTGCTTTCATTGCTGTCCCTATGCTGCACGGCTTTTTTATGGGTTGTTGGCGCCTGGGTGAAAGACGAAAGCGCCTTCCCCCAGGCATGGAGGTTTGCCTGCATTTATTGGCCCCTTTCTCTTCTCGTATGCGCCCTCATGCGGCGCAGGGTTGTCCAACGTGAAGTGCCCATGGACGAAGTCCTCATTTTGGGGGCAGGCCCCCTGGGGCGGGCAACCGCCGAAGACATTCAAAAGAGCGGCCGAAGGCAGGTGGTGGGTTTTTTAAGCTTCAAAGGAGAGCACCCCTCGGAGCATTTGGAAGGCGTTGTTTTGGGGCAGGCCGCGGAGTTGGAGTCCATTTTGAAAACCCTGTCCGTCGGGGAGGTTTATATTGCGGGGAATGCTTTGCGCCACGGCGAGGAAATGCAGGAGGCCATTAAAGCCTGTGAGCGGTTTGGCCTTCCTTTCGCGCTGCCGGCCTATTTTTTTCGCTTGGCCAGGGCAAGGCCTGTGGAGGCAAAACTCCTTGCCGACGGCTACCTCCACTATATTTCCGTCAACATGAAGCCTGTGCACATGGCCTTTAAGCGCGCTTGTGACATTGGCATTTCTTTTGTTGCGCTGCTTGTCCTCTCGCCCTTGTTTCTCCTGGTGGCTTTGCTGGTGAAGCTGACTTCTCGCGGCCCCGTTTTTTTCAAGCAAGCGCGCCTGGGTGTCCATGGGAGGACATTTCATATGCTGAAATTTCGCTCCATGGTGGTGGGCGCAGAAACCCTCCAGGAAAGCTTGGCGCATATGAATGAGCAGACGGGCCCTGTGTTTAAAATGAAGGAAGATCCACGAGTAACTTCCGTGGGCCGCTTCCTTCGCCGCTATTCCATGGATGAGTTGCCCCAGCTGATGAATGTTTTGAGAGGGGAGATGAGCATTGTCGGCCCAAGGCCGCCCATGCCCCCGGAGGTTGCGCAATATGAGCCTTGGCAACATCGGCGTCTGTCTGTTCGACCGGGGCTTACGTGCTGGTGGCAGGTTTCAGGGAGGAACCAGGTGCCCTTTGAGGAGTGGATGTATTTGGACATGCAATACATCGACCACTGGAGCCTCAAAAGCGACTTTCGCCTCATTTTGAAAACCATCCCCGTTATTTTCTCCGGCAAGGGTGCAAGCTAGACCGGTTTCAGGTTGAATTGATTCGCTGCGACCCACATTTTCCGCCCATCTTCATGCGCTGCCTTTAAAACAACATAGCCTCCTTCGGCCGTCCTCGACGTGAGCAGCACCCGTTCGAAACCCCTTCCGGGGGAGAGAGCTCCACCGGAGCTCTCTGGGCCGCATGATCTGTACGGAAACTGTGTGTCTCGCTAGAATCACTTCAACCTGAAACCGGTCTAAGGCCCCTTTTTTGGCCGGCCTATGGCTTAGACTTGCGACGACAGCGGCATGAGGTATATGCCAGTGCTTCAAGGGGGACTTGGCAGAGGCGTAGGTTTGGCAAGAGAGCAGGCAGCATATTTGGGGAAGTGACTTATGCTCGAAGAAACCACAGAAACAGCCCTTCTGGTAGAGGACGATCCTTCATTGCGCAAGTTGGTGAAAAGCTACCTCAGCTTGTTGGACTTTGAGGTTGTGGAAGTCGCCGACGGCAGACGCGCCATGGCCGCGCTGAAGCAGGCTTCCTTCTCGTTGGTGGTGTTGGACTTAATGTTGCCAGAGTCTTCCGGCTATGACGTTTTGGAGTTTATGCGGACGGAGGCACTGAGCCATACGCCTGTGCTGGTGATGAGTGCGAGGACTTTGCCTGAAGACAGGGCGTATGCCGAAGAGTTGGGCGCCAAACAATACATTACAAAGCCCTTCAGCAGGGCGGAGTTTAGCCAGGCCGTGAGTTTTTGCAGCTTGGATAGGAAGTTTTGAATTCAAAGCTGGAGAAGCGGTGAGCGCTGGTTTTCCAAGGCCTCCTCCTCCAGTCCATAGGCGGTTTCCAGCAAGTCCAACAACGGCTCCCTCCAGGCTTCTCCCTCTGGGTACTGGAGAATAAGCTCTATCGGCAGGCGCTCCTCCTGCGGCACCGGCTCCACCTCCAGGGGGTTGCCTGCATCATCAAAAGTTTCAACCAACAAATCTCCGTCCTTGTGAATGCTGTAGCGTTTTCGCATGGTGGACCTTTTTATCCCAAGCTGAAGCCCACTTGGTATAAGGAAGCTTGCATGAAAGTGTGCATTTTAGGCGTTGGCTCCTTTGGCACAGCTTTGGCAGCAGCTTTGGCGCCACTGCACAAAAATGTTGTGGTGTGGGATGTAGACTTGCGTGTGCTGGAGTCCATTGCCGCGCACAAGGAGAATAGGCGCTACCACCCGGGCATTGTGCTGCCCACCAACATTCAACCCGTTTTCACCGCCCAGGAGGCCGTTGAGGATGCGCGCATGGTGTTGTTTGCGGTGCCCTCCCATGCCATGCGCAAAGTCGCCCTGCAAGTGGCCAGTTTTTTGCCCGCACATGTACCCATCATTGCGGCAGCCAAAGGCATTGAAGAAGGCACCCTCATGACGATGACGCAGGTGCTGGAGTCCTGCTTGCCTGAGCCCTTCCACCCCTATATTGCAGTGCTGTCCGGCCCTTCATTTGCCAGAGAAATTCTGCTTGGAAACCCCACCGCCATGACGGCGGCAGCGCGCTGGGACAGGGTAGCGCGCAAATGTCAGCAGGCTTTTTCCTCGAGGGTGTTTCGCGTCGACATTTCCAGTGACATTGCGGGGGTGCAAATAGGAGGCGCCCTCAAAAACGTGGTAGCCATAGCTGCAGGCATGGCAGAGGGCCTGGGCCTTGGGCACAATGCGCGCGCGGCCATTATGACGGCGGGGCTTGCCGAGGTGGCCTTGCTGGCCATCCGCATGGGGGGCAACCCGGTGACACTCTATGGCATGTCCGGCATGGGGGACTTGGTGTTGACATGCACCGGCGCACTTTCCCGCAACCGCAGCACAGGCTTTGCTTTGGGGCAAGGGCGCAAGCTTCCAGAAATTCTCTCAGAGCTTGGGCAGGTTGCCGAGGGCGTCAGCGCCGCACACAGCGCCTATGTCCTCTCCACACAAAAAAACATCCGCATGCCCGTATGCCACCAGGTTTACCAAGTCCTCTATGAGGGCAAGTCCCCCGAGCAGGCCATGGCCGATTGGATGGCGCAACCTGCGGCGGAGTTTTGGTGAGGGGGGCCAAAGGCGACACGGGCTTGCACATCCGGTGCAAGCCCGCTCGGGGTGTGTGCAGCCTGCCTAGGGTTGCACCCTGTGGTTTTGCGCGCCGCCGACGTTTCTCAAAATGGGGAGGTTGTTGGGGCCCCATTGCCAGGTGTTGGTGAAGTCCCAGCAGAGGT
>Ga0209737_10000662_pt1 | contig 27094 bp, 17 predicted proteins | sample TergutCu122P3_FD_187284 | JGI IMG/M metagenome (GOLD analysis project Ga0209737, IMG submission 187284) | Cubitermes ugandensis P3 segment gut microbial communities from Kakamega Forest, Kenya - Cu122 P3 (SPAdes) (version 2) | ecosystem: Host-associated > Arthropoda: Insects > Digestive system... | reverse complement strand
TTTTTTTTAATATTTGGAAATATTTTGCAAATATACTGATATTCAGTAAATATTGCAAACAAATATGCCACTTTTTTTTATTATTTTTCCCGATTTTTAGCGCCTAAACGAGGTGCGAAACATTAGTATATTATAAAGCCTGAATATAGAACGCAGATGATACGGATGACGCGGATCTTCACGGATTTTATCTTTTTCGCCAAGATCTCATAAATTAATAAAAAAATCTGTGTAAATCAGTGTTATCCGTGTTATCCGTGTTCTATTATGAATAATTCAGGTTAGACGCGGCTGCCCTGAAAAAAAAAATAAATATTTTTCATTTTCGAGAAAAACATTATCTTTGTGTTTCCAAAAATATTGGTCATGAGATATGTCATTTTAACCATCATTGTATTGTGTTTCAATATTTTCAGTGTATTATCACAGTCTTTGCCGCTTATACCTGTTCCATCTGATATTAAGCAGGGTACGGGTTTTTTTGCGCTCACACCTTCGGTCAAAATTGTGCTGAAAGCCGATTCTTCATTAGTCAAAAAAACATGCGATTTTTTCCTCGACCTGATCAATCCCAGTACAGGTTTTAAAATTGGATATGCGTCATCATCTGCAACTCCCATTATTGTTGAATTCGATTCGCTCATCACCCATCCGGAAGGTTATCGTTTAAAAGTCACGCCGAGAGATATCACCATACAGGCAAAAACAACTGCCGGTATTTTTTATGCTTTCCAAACGTTGCGCCAACTTCTGCCTCCGGTCATCGAAAGCCGCACCATGGTTGCCCGCAAATGGACGATACCGGTAATCGAAATAAACGATGCACCGCGCTTTTCGTACCGTGGCCTGATGCTCGATGTGGTGCGCCATTTCTTTCCTGTCAGCGACGTCAAGCGTTTTATTGATTTGATGGCCATGCACAAGTACAATTATCTGCACCTTCACCTTACCGACGATCAGGGATGGCGTATTGAAATACCTGCTTATCCCAAACTTCAGACTGTCAGTGCGTGGCGCAAGGAAACCATTGTAGGCCACCTGAACGACGAGCCGCGCAAATACGATGGCATTCGTCACGGGGGATTTTACACGCAGGCGGAACTTAAGGAATTAGTACAATATGCTGCCGACCGTTGCATCACAATCGTACCCGAAATTGAAATGCCGGGGCACGCTACCGCTTTGCTGGCTGCATATCCCGAATTGGGGTGCACGGGAAATCAAATAGAAGTAGCGCGCGATTGGGGTATTTTTTCGAACCTGTTGTGCCCGCGTGAAGATACTTTCCTGTTTCTTGAACGTATCCTGACAGATGTGATGAAGATTTTTCCGGGAAAATATATCCACATCGGCGGCGACGAATGCCCGAAAGAGCAATGGCAAAAGAATGAATTTTGCAGAAACACGAAAATACAAAACAATTTGCGAAACGATGAGCAGTTGCAGACATGGTTTATGCGACGGGTGGCTAATTTTATCCAGTCGCACGGTCGTCAGGTGATTGGTTGGGATGAGATGCTTGACGGAGGCGATATTTCCGGCGCTACCATCATGTCGTGGCGGGGTGAGCAGGGTGGAATAGATGCTGCACGAAAAGGCAACCCTGTCATCATGACGCCGCACAACTCCTGTTATTTTGACTATTACCAGTGGAGTAACCGCACCGATGAACCTCTGGCGCAAAATGCTTACCTGCCTTTGAGCAGAGTTTACCAGTACGATCCTGTTCCCAAAGAATTGGCCGACGATGTAAAACAATACATTATCGGAACGCAGGCAAATCTTTGGACAGAGTATATTCCCAATATTCGTCAGGCTGAATACATGGTATATCCCCGTGCATGCGCCCTCGCCGAAACCGCATGGTCGCCGGCCGACAAGAAATCGTACGGTCTGTTCCTGAACCGGTTGCGCGAACACAGCAAACGGCTGGAAATATTGAATGTGAATTTTGCACGGCATTTTCTTGTCAGATGAGAACTTAATGATTGAAAAACCAGTTTATTTAGAGGGTATTGACCCGCTCGACCTGTACGGTATCAACAATTCGCTGTATGAGAAAATAAAAAGTTTCTTTCCAAAATTGAAACTGGTTGCACGTGGCGACGAGATCAAAGTGATGGGTGAGCCTTCCGAAATACAACGTTTTGAAGACGGATTAAACCTGCTAATCTGTTATCATCACAAATACCAGCGCCTTACCGAAGCCGACGTCGCAAACATTATGGGTGATACGGTAACTGCACAAATCATGCTGTCAGAAAACGAAGATGATACAATTTTGTATGGCAACAACGGCAAGAGCATCCGTGCGCGAACGGTTAACCAGCGTCGGATGACCGACGAATATAAAACCAATGATCTGCTCTTTGCCATTGGCCCTGCCGGAACGGGCAAAACCTATACGGCTATTGCGCTGGCGGTGTTGGCATTCAAAAGCAGGGCAGTAAAAAAAATCATCCTCACCCGGCCGGCTGTGGAAGCAGGTGAAAAACTCGGTTTCCTTCCCGGCGATATGAAAGAAAAACTCGACCCCTATCTGCAACCGCTCTACGACGCTTTGCACGATATGATTCCACCCAAAAAACTGACTGACCTGATGGATGCCGGAACAATACAAATCGCCCCGTTAGCCTATATGCGCGGCCGAACACTCGACAATGCCTTTGTAATACTCGACGAAGCGCAGAATGCCACTGCCAGCCAGTTGAAGATGTTCCTCACCCGTATGGGGCGTAATGCCAAATTTATCGTCACAGGCGACCTCACCCAAGTAGACCTTCCGCACAGAAACCAGTCGGGGCTAAATACTACCATCCACCTGCTGAAACATATCGAAGGTATTTCGGTGATTTATTTCGACCAGCGCGACATAGTCCGCCATCCGTTGGTTAAGGATATTGTGGCGGCGTATGAAAAGCAGAAAGAAGCAGGCAATTGATCAATATTGTTTAAACTTTTTCAATTGTTTTCATTATTACCTGCGATCGGAAAATTGGCCAAACCCTCTTGTGGCTCTTTATTTGCTTCTAAAAAATACCGCTACTCATTTTCGGATTTGTCTGTTTATATTTTGAAACTACGCTTTTTGCATATATAAACTCTATTATCATCATAGTATGCAGGACCAATTACGCCAATTATTTCAGAAGGCAGTTTTTTTTACATCTACGATTTCTACACTAAAACCGGATTCGGCCAATATATTTTCAAAAAAATATCGAAAATTTCATGTCCACATATTTTATCTTCCAGCAGAAACATTTCGAATGGAAGGATAATCTGAACGTGTGCAGGACAGAAATTTCATTTATCCGGGTTTGACAGAGAGGCCTCAACCTTTCGCCACAATTTTTCTTCCTGCCTAATGATTTTCCCATCATCTGTTAAGCCCTCTATAATCACTGTATATGAAGTCGGTTCATCAGCGGTGTAAAACTCAAACGACGCTACTCCCAGACTGTCTGTCTGCACAACAGGTTGCCAGTGGATGGTGGTGCGCAGGTCGGGGGTACGTGCATTCCGCTTTTCGGACGTATCATATTTCGGCGAATAAAATTCCACCGGACGTTGATAACCCAGCAGTAATATGGTCTTGATGTGGTACTTTGGTGGGTCGTGTTTTCTAAATTCACCTCCCTTAAGGAAGATAGAAATAACCCCATTAGCGCCCCGAGCGCCATAAATGGCAGCTTCTGGCCCTTTCAATACATCAATTTGTGCTATGTCGTGCACATTAATCGAACCAAGATCAATGTCCGCAGGTACGCCATCCAACACCAATAATGGTGGTTGATTGGGATTTTCTATACTCATTCCACCGCGCTGTATTGTTACAGATACATTGCCTAAAAAATCTTTTGTAGCAAACACACCCGGTATTTGCATGAGCAAAGTAGTTATATCCGTTGTCGCCAATTTTTCTATTACATCTTCGGTCACAGAATTAGCAGGCGATATGTCATAATAAATCGATTTCTTTAGCGGTTTTCGTTCGGCGGTTATGGCCACTTCCGATAAGTGAATTACACGGATGCCCCCTTCGTAGGTATATTGCAACTCTGCTTTATTTGCATACTGCGCAAAACGCATCCTGTCAATTACAACTGAATAAGGTGCAGCAGACAACGTTTTTTCGGGAAATGTTTCCCTGTCAGGAATCAGATTCATGCTTCGCAATCTTCGCTGTGGCACAGCGTGTAGAACGAACCGGGTACTGTCGGGCAATTCTCCGCCGCGAAAATAAAAACGACCGTCCCTGTCAGTTTTGGTGTTGTCAAAATATCCTCCTTTTACCGACGCCACAGTTACTTCGATATTCTCCGCAGGCTTGCCCGTCAATATGCTTTCAACGGTTCCCGATATTTCTGCGCCTGTCTCGATGGGCGATTCAGGCCAGGAAAAACGTCCCTGCGCCAGTTCTGCTATGTTGTAGCGCCGCCAGCCCTGTGTCAGCATCAACAAATCCAAAGCCCAAACCGATTCGGGCGTATTTTGGAAATAGTATGCCGGATTTTCAATATTTCCACGCAAATCGGATGTGAGCAAAAGTTGTGTGAGGATATTGGATGTAGAATCGGAGATTACTTCCCTGTCGGAAGTTACAGCTACTGAAAAATTTCCTGACAACGGTTCTCCATCGCAGTCGGTCAATGTCACCCAATTTCTTACCAGTGAACGAGGGACATAGCTTTCTTTGTCCGGCTGGTAAGTTACCTTTGCCTGACCCTCATTATTGATAAAAACCAACCGCTCGCTTACCGGATGCTTACCTGCATCGAACAAAATGAAATGCAACACGCCCGATGGAAATTGATCGTTCCGGTAGACAATATTTTTCTCATGATCCCAGAGATTGACAAAATGTACCATACCGCGGGTGTGAGCAAGCAGATAAAGTTTATCGCTTTGTGCAGTTTTTTCCGGCCTCTTCACTGTTACAAAGATATTCTCTTTATCTTGACTGACAGACAACGCATAACCGCGATCGATTGATACCGGCAGGACGAAACGCTTTGTTTGTCCCCTGTCGTTTTTGCAATAAGCGTAATAAGTCTTGCCTTTTTCGACAAAAACTGAGAAACTACCCATACCCATGTGCTCTGACTTGATTTCTTTTATTTCGTTCCCAAGCCGGTCGTATACTACGCCTGTTATGTGTACAGACTGTCCGTTGGATTTCATCGCCTTGAACGCTATTTGACAGGTATCGCCCTGCATCATGGAGCCGCCTTCGGGATAAAAGGATACAACAAAATCGCTATCGGGCGCTGGTACACGGATGAACTGACGATAAGGAGTTTTATCCGCAACAGCTTCTAAAAAAATGGTTCTTTTCAGGGAAGAAGCCGGCAGATCGAAATTGATACTCGCCGTACCGTCATCTTCAACTTTTATGTTCATCATCTTCCCGCCGTTCACGCTTAGCTTGACGGTTTGCGGAACAAGCGGTGCGGATGTGCTGGTGTTAGAAAACCGGAACGTGGCATGAACCCTCCTTTCGGATTCGAAAAAAAACTGTGTTTCTGTATGCACTGCACGGGCTTGCGGGTCGCCGATACGGATGTTCTTCGTAAAAAAATAATGCTCGTCCTGGCTTCGCATGAAAGTAGTATATGCGCGCACCGTATAATCGCCTTCGGGAACATCATCGGGGATCAGCAGATAGCCATGATACGCTCCTCCTTCATCCTGCCGTATCTTGACGCGGGTAACGACAGTGTCAAGAGGATTAATCAATTCTACATACACATACCTGCTTACTGTGGCAGGTATATGGTTTACTGCACCTGCAAGATACGCCCTGAACCATATCCGCTCGCCAGATATATAATAAGGCTTATCGGTATGCAAATAAATCTTTTCCTGTGGAAATATACTCAATTGCTGTTGGAACCGTTCGGCTAAAACGTTTTCAATAGAAACATCTGTATCAGGAACTTCGGTATCATCATCAGGGATATAATCAACAGGCAGAATCATATTGAGCCTCATTAACGAGTTTGAGGAAAAGCAGGGAGACAAATGCAGTGAATTGCTCCATGTTCCATCCGGAAAAATTTTTACCGGTTCAGTCGTCGTTTGGAGCATGTGTCGGAACAAACCTACTTTTGACCAGCTTAATCTATTACTTTGCGCTTGTTCTACTTCATCCAGAATTTTTTTGTTGATGGGTTTACCAAAGCAAACAAGCATCAAACCCTTCAAAACGGAGGATACATATAGCGTTTTACTACCGTCTCGCTGAACAGTGGTTAATATATCCGGATTTTGGTAAATCTCCTGGGGTAAATACTCCGGAATATGTTTTATTTCCTGATAAGTCAATAAATACCCATCTTCCATTAATGTATTATGATACAATGCCTTGATGAATTTTGCCAGAGATACCTGATATACTTTCTTCCTGTTTTGTTCCCAGATGATTTTTTGTTTGTGATTTTCCGGTTCAAGTTCACTGAATTTGTGTTCCCATATCCATGTGCTGGTATTGCTGTCATAATTGTGTGTGAAATGTTCGAGCACCAGCTCAATATGATAACCCGTTTCGTTGTTGATGATGTGCAATGGTACCCGGCAGGTAACCTTTAATATCCGGGTATCCGAATTATAGTAATAATAAACATCTTCAGGATTGACGGCATAAATTGTATTTCTGGATGGTCGTTTGCCCAGCATGGTCTCCCAGAAAAGGTTGATGTCCTTTTGGCGGAACTTCACTTTTGCAGTAACCGTCACTTCTTCAATTTCATTTGTAGTCATGGATACATCTATTGTCATAGATATATTTCCGGGTTCAATATCCCTGAAAACAGATTGATACCCTACATGGGAAACCGTCAGCCTGTAACTTCCTTCTCCCGGTATTTTGAGGCGGTAATTACCCTCTAAATCTGTAGAGACGCCTATGGTAGTGTTGGCAATGAAAACCGAAACACCGGGAATAGGTTCACTGGTTTCAGCATCGGTAATGCAACCGCTGATATAACGCTGGCCGGATACTGTGAATGGGACGAAACAAAGAAGGAATCCCAAAAAAAATTTGTGTGTGTTCATGAGTTTATGTGCTAATTATTTAAAAGAAAGAGAGTAGTGAATAACCACCACTTTCTTATTAATATTTACGAACACCAAAAAGTACCTCCACAGCAGAAATCTGCCGAACTATAGGAAGCATTAACCTGTTCAAGATGAAAAGCCCTTTAGAGGATATTTCAGGAAGAATACAGGCTGAAACAAAAAAACGAAACAACAGGAATTCGGGGCAAACAATACCCATCCTTAGCCCATCGAAAATTACTGGATACCTACTGCGTAACATAACCATGATTCTATTAATCATCTGTTTGCCTGGTTTTTTACTTCATTTTTCAATGTCCGAATGTAATTCAAATAAATTGAAAACAAACTTTTTTCAAAAAAAAAATTATCGAAAATTTCATGTCCACATGTTTTCCTGACTTCAACACTTCCGCGACATAGTCCGGCATCCGTTGGTTAAGGATATTGTGGCGGCGTATGAAAAACAGGAAGAAGCATGCAATTGATCAAAATTGCTTAAATTTGTTTTCAAAGATAGTATTTTTCAACATTATTTCAATCTTGCCTGCTTAATGCCTCGCCTACCACAAAGGTGCTTCCTCCTATATAGATCATATCGTCATCAGCGGCATTTCGCAAGGCGTCTTCCACTGCGCCGGCAACATCAGGGTAAGCATTCCCTCTCAATGCATATTGCGCAGCGGTATTCATCAGTTCGGTTTCGTTCAGGGCGCGCGGAATGGCTGCTTTGGTGAAATAATAAATGGCATCGCGCGGCATCAGTTCCAGAATGCCTGTTATATCCTTGTCATTGACAAAACCCACTACAATATGCAGTTTTTTAAAGGTACAACGGTCTAACTGCTGCCGTATCCACGTCCAGCCGGCGGTGTTGTGTGCAATATCGCAAACTGTAAAAGGTTTGTCGCGAAGTTTCTGCCACCGTCCGCGCAGACCGGTATTTTTAGCAGCATGTACCATCGACGGCAAAATACTGTCGGCAGGAATTTCCACACCCGCATAGTGGCGCATACATTGAAGCGCAATCAGCGCAGTGATGACGTTTTTTTGCTGATAGTCGCCAAAGAGATCAATCACAACCGGAACGGAGCCTTCCTTGCCATATTGCTCCATGTAGATCATCTGTCCCTTACCGGTAGAATACGAACGGCTTACCTTTGCTTTCCGGTCGGCAAAAACAATATGGCAATTTCCGGCACGTGCCCTGTCTTCAAACACTAATGCCGGTCCGGGCTGTGTTTCGCCAATTACTACCGGAACACCGGGTTTGATGATTCCCGCTTTTTCTGCTGCAATGCTCACCGGATTATTACCCAGAAACTGCGCGTGATCCATGCTGATATTGGTGATCACCGACATGATGGGTGTGATGATGTTGGTAGCATCCAAACGTCCGCCCATGCCCGTTTCGATAACGGCAAAATCTACTTTGTGCTTTGCAAAATGGTCAAATGCCATGGCAGTTGTCATCTCGAAGAAACTTGGCTGCACTTTATCGAACATCGCGCGGCTTCGTTTCACAAATTCAACTACCTCATTTTCCGTGATCATTTGTCCGTTGATACGGATGCGTTCGCGAAAATCTACCAGATGTGGCGACGTAAACAGTCCGGTTTTGTATCCTGCACCTTGCAGTATTGCTGCCAGAATATGCGATACAGAACCTTTTCCATTGGTGCCGGCTATATGAATGGTTTTGTATTTGCGATGCGGGTTACCGTAAAAATCGTCCAATTCGCTGATGGTTTGCAGTCCGGGTTTATAGGCTGATCCGCCGGAGTGATGGAAGACAGGAAGAGAATGATAAAGGTAGTGGACGATTTCGGTATATTCTGTTTTTTTTTCTTTATTCTTCATAATTGATTTATCTGTATTTGATAGTCGATTCGGGGCTTATTTTGCTGATGATGGCCGTAGGAAGGATCAGCATCAGCAGTATAGCGGCAGCAGCGCCAATGTTGATGGCAATCAGGTGTAGCAGATGAATGGAAATGGGCACCTTGTCGAGATAATAACTTTCCTGGTCGAGGGTGATGATACCAAAATTCAATTGCAGCCAGCACAGGATCAATGCAATGATATTTCCCCACAACAAACCTTTGCCTACAAAAAAAGCCGATTCGTAAAGGAATATCTTACTGATAAAGCGACTGCCGGCGCCAAGCGCTTTCAACACCCCGATGGTTGAAGTTCGTTCGAGGATGATGATCAACAAACCGGAAATCATATTGAAGCCTGCCACAACAACCATTAAAATCAGGATGATGGCAACAGTCATATCCTGAAGTGAGAGCCAGTCGAAGATTTGCGAATACAAATCTCGGACGTTCTGCACATTCAAACTGGAGCCATCTTCGGAAAGGCGAAATCCTGCAAGGTCAAAAACATCGTTGGTCACCTGTTCAATCCTGTCGAAATCGCGAATGAAAATCTCAAACCCGCTGATCTGGTCTGCATTCCAATTGTTTACTCTTTGAATGTGCCGCATATCCACCAGCGCGTATTTTTTATCGAGTTCCACTAATCCGGTGCTGTAAATGCCTGCAATGGTCAGGTTACGAAAACGAACAGGTTCCTGAACAAAATAAATGATAACGGGATCGCCTAATTTTAACTTCAACAGGTCGGCAATATGTTTCGAAAGTATGATTTCGTTAGAAGAGGTAGAATCCGGAAGTTGAAAAATGGAGCCTTCCACCAGATTGTTCTGAAAAAAATCCCATTCAAAATCCCTGCCAACTCCTTTCAGCACAATACCCTGTATTTCGCCTGCGCTTTTCATGATGCCCGGCTTGATACAAAATTGCTGGATATGCCGCACTTCCGGAATATCCTTTAATGCGCCCAGAAAAGGCTGGTTGGCCGAAATGGCAGACATATTATATAATGAGTGGTTGCTGTCTAAACTGGTAATCTGGATATCTGCTGCAAAACCGCTGGCTTTACGGCCAATTTCTTCTTTAAACCCGGTAGTGATGGCCACAGCAACAATCATCACAGCAACGCTCAATGCAATTCCGAAAACGCTGATAGACACCATCAAGCCTGTGGACTTCCTTTGCGAACCTCCCTTTAACAGACGTTGGGCAATATATAACTCGGTATTCAAATGTGATACTTTTTTCGGCAAAAATAGAAAAATATTATTTTTGGAACGATAATTGAAGGAAAAATATTGCAAATAATAAAAAGTTTTGGATTTGAAAGTGCGTTTTTTGATCATTAGTGGATTTTTCATCCTTTTGGGAACTGTTCCTGCTATGTCACAAGTTAGAAATTCAGGGAAAGTGGGAACGGAAATGGCCTACAAGGTGGAAAATGGCGATACGGTATACTATGGACGCATATCTGAAGTTGTTATACGAAAACCGCGCAAATTCAAGAATGCAGCTGAAGAACGCCAGTATTGGAGGCTTGTATACAACGTTAAAAAAGTGTATCCGTATGCCAAATTGTCCGGTCAGAAACTACACGAATTGAATCAGCATTATCTTTCCATAAAATCGGAAAAGGAACGGAAAGCCTACGCCAAAAAAGTGGAAGACGACCTGAAAACCGAATTTGAAGGCGAATTGCGAAAACTAACCATCTCACAGGGAAGAATTTTGCTACGGTTAGTCGATCGCGAAACCGGAAACACAACCTTCGAAATACTGAAAGAGTTCAGAGGATCGGTTCAGGCGCTGTTCTGGCAGGCCATTGCACGGGTTTTCGGGTCAAATCTCAAAACACAGTACAATCCATCATCGGGTGAAGATAGAACCATCGAGCAAATCATCAGACAAATCGAAGAAGGATCAATATGATCAAAAATTTTCCGAAAATTGGTGAAGTTCAGTTTGTGACGGGCGCTTCAGCCAAATATATCCGTATTTCGCTGAAACCAGGCGGCATTGTGCGGGTAACGGTACCCAAAAGAGCGTCAATGAAGGAGGCAATGGCTTTTGTGGAAACGAAAATGGACTGGATTCTCAAGGCGCAATCGCGGATGGCTACTCATGAAAAACGGAGTACCGTATTTACGCCTGATACCGTTTTTTCAACACGAAACAGGCAACTGCAACTGATACCCTGGAAATCGGAAAAATTCCGTTCCCAACTATCCAAGGATACCCTGAAAATTTTCTATCCGAATGAAATCGACCTGCAATCGAATCAGGTGCAGGAAATAATTCGCAACTTCATCATCATGGCGCTCCGGAAAGAAGCAAAGGAATATCTGCCGCAGCGTACAGCGCAGTTAGCCGAAGCGCATGGCTTGAAATTCAGCGGGGTGACAGTAAAAAATATTTCGTCGCGCTGGGGATCCTGCTCGGCCACCAATCATATCAACCTGAATATTCATCTGGTACGCTTGCCGGAGCATCTGTCGGATTATGTGATACTGCACGAACTCACACACACTATTCATAAAAATCACAGCGAACGTTTCTGGAAACAGCTTGACACGATTACCGGAGGAAAAGCAAAGCAGTTGGCCGCAGAAATAAAAAAATACCACGCAGGATTGTAGCCAAAAAGTGTACCTTTTTTGGCATAATTACGTATAACTATGGTACAATTTAAAAAAAATCTTATAACTGCATGAAAAACTGTTTTCTTCAAATTATCACCTTGCTGTTCCTGCTCCATCTGACAGGCGTCCGAAATGTATCCGCCCAAAACAGCGGTAATGTTGGCGGCATTAATTGGGAATTTTACGGCGATGGCATTCTTACCGTTGGTGGAGCCACTGATATTTTCATGAACTTTTTGGATAATGCCAGTTTCAATCATATCAGAAATCAAATACGTCATGTGGTTGTCGAACACGGTGTTACGAGTATCGGAACGTTTGCTTTTCAGAGTGACTTTATCGAAACAATCACCCTTCCAGCAACATTAACTGCGTTTGCAGTACAATCGTTCGAGAATTGTACTGCATTACATTCGATAAACGTGGTAGCAGGCAATCCATATTATTATTCGGACGACGGCGTAATTTTCAGCAAACTGAACGCTATGCTGGTAGCGTGTCCTCCGGGGAAAACAGGCGCCTATTACGTGCCGGATACTGTTGAAATCATCGACAGGTATGCCTTCCGTAAATGTAGCAAACTAACTTCCGTTATCCTGCCTCCATCTGTAAAAATAATCAGCGACTACGCTTTTCAAGATTCTAGAATTATTACTGTAACACTTCCCGCTTCACTTATTTCGATTGGTATTGGAGCATTTACGATGTGCAACAAACTGACAACCGTAAATATTCCCGCTTCTGTTAGTTTTATTGGCGATGCGGCTTTCAGATTTTGCGATAATCTGACGTCCATATCTGTGGATAACGGCAATCCGGTATATTCATCAATTGACGGTGTCCTGTTTGATACAGGCAAACAGTCACTTGTGGTTTGTCCACAACAAAAAAAGGGAAGTTACATCGTTCCGGAAGGGATAAAAATCATCGAAGTGATGGCTTTCTGTTATTGCTACGGTTTAACGTCTATTACCTTTTCATCTTCAGTAACAACATTGGACATCGGCGCATTGGCAAATTGTGTTAATCTCAAGTCCATCGCCCTCCCAGCATCGATACAGATCGTTAATTATCAGGCTTTTTACTGTTGCGACAACTTGACGGAAATCATTAATTTCAGCAATTCACCGCAGAATATATCCGTATCATGGCTTCCGTCTACTGCAATTGCCAAATGTACGTTGCGGGTGCCGGCGGCGGCGGTTGGGAAGTACTTATTAGCAAATAATTGGAAGGACTTTAAGGAAATTGTGGCAATTGAAGAAAAAATAGCGCTGGATTACAATGAAATATACCTCCTTTCAGGAAATGTAAAAACTGTTAATGCTGAATTAACCGGCGGTGCGGCCAATCCGAAAGCCGTTGTGTGGAACAGCCGCCAACCGGAAGTGGTAACGGTTAACAATGGTAAACTGACCGCTGTTCACCCGGGCACATCCGTTATTACCGCATCTATTGACGAAGGCGAGGTTGAATGCAGTGTATCAGTCATTGAAAAGGGTAAAATGTTAGTAGATAGAGCCGGTGTGAAGATGGAAAGAGCAAAACTGTATGTAAAATAATCATAATGTTATAAACCAAATGATAAAAAAAAATCTGCAAAAGTATTTGCTGTTGTTCGTCATTGTGCAGCGGCTTTTTGAATTTACCGGAGGATCACTTGTTTCTGGTCAAACGGGCGGTATGATTGACTTTGTGATATGGGACGTCAACATGAATGGTGTGCTCACTTTTAGTGGCACAGGTGAATTATATAATAATTTTACTAATGATGCTCAATTTACAGGCTTTATTGAGAATGTAGAGCACATTGTGATTGAAAACAGTATCAGTGCGATTGGTTCAAATGCTTTTTCAAAATGTCCCCTGCTAAAAACAATTTCGATTGGCGCTACAGTAACCGACATAGATTATTTTGCATTCGGTAACAACCCTACACTTACTGACATAACTGTAAACTCAGCCAATCCAATATACTATTCTGACAACGGTATGCTTATAAACAAGGATACCAAAACGTTTGTTAAATGTCCTCCTAAAAAAACAGGTATCGTTACTGTTCCTGAATCGGTGGAAATCATCGGCAAATTATCTTTTTCACATTGTACTGGGGTCACTGGCATTCTGTTACCATCGTCGTTACTGAAAATTGAAATGTTGGCTTTTTTTTATTCCGGCATTATATCCATTACCATTCCTGCTAAAGTGACACTCCAAGCGAGTGCAATTGATAATTGTAGCAATCTTGTATCCATTCAAATCCCCAATTCGGTAACATCTTCGCCACAAATGTACTTTAATTGTTGCGATAATCTGTCTTACATCACGGTTGACGCGAGCCATCCGGCGTTTTCATCCATTGACGGAGTGCTTTTCAGCAAAGACCTCAAAACAATGAAGATGTGCCCACCAGGAAGAAAGGGTAAATATGCTGTACCTGTCGGCACAACCACCATCCCTATGATAGCCTTTTTTCATTGTAATAAACTGACGTCGATTGTTTTTCCATCAACGGTATCTACTATAGAAGCAGCCGCCATAGATGGATGCACCAGCCTGATTTCTATTACAATTCCCGCGTCGGTATCCAATTTCATGAGTAGTATAGTTACGGGAAGTTTGGCCATAGAAGAGGTCATCTTTTTCAAACCGGTTCCGCCGTCAGATGCCTACTCCCTATTCCCGTCTTCGGTTATAGCCCAGAGTACGCTTAGGGTTCCAGCGGCGTCGGTTGGATTGTACGGTTCGACTGATATTTGGAAGGACTTTAAGGAAATTGTGGCGATTGAAGAAAAAATAGCGCTGGATTACAATGAAATATACCTCCTTTCGGGAAATGTAAAAACTGTTAATGCTGAATTAACCGGCGGAGCGGCCAATCCGAAAGCCGTTGCGTGGAACAGCCGCCAACCGGAAGTGGTAACGGTTAGCAATGGTAAATTGACGGCAATTCACTCCGGCACAACTGTCATCACCGCAACGATTGACGAAGGCGAAGTGGAGTGCAAGGTATCAGTCATTGAAAAGGGTAAAATGTTAGTCGATAGAACAAGTACAACGATCGAAAGAAAAAAACTTTACGAAAAATAATCAGGTACAAAAGCACATTGAATAATGAATTATTTTACTACCTTTGTGGCGAATACAGAATACAGAAACCATGTTTCACATAACACATTCATCTTTTCGACAATTATTCGACAGCCAGTACGAACAGCTTTGCAGATTTTTGGCATATTATAGCACTAATCGTGTGATTATTGAAGAGGTGGTACAGGATGTTTTTGTTAAATTGTGGGAAGACAGAAATACCTTGCAAATTGAATCAATAAAAACATATTTGTTCACATCGGCTCGAAACCGCATGCTCAATCATATACGCGACGAGAAACGACGTCATGCAGTGTTGGAACAATGGATACAACATGAAACTGAAAAAAACCAGGGAGAGGAATGTTTTGATATCGACGTATTTTCAAAAAGAGTTCAGTCTGCAATCAACATTTTGCCGGATCAATGCAGGATAATATTTAACATGAGCAAAAAAAGAGGATTCACTTACAAAAAAATAGCTCAACAACTCAATATCTCTGTGAAAACTGTGGAATCACAAATGAGTATTGCCTTACGAAAAATCAGGGAAAATTTATCGATGTTTTATCCTGAATAAAAAAAACAAAAAACCTTTAGGGGTGAATCTTCCATTTGGTGTCTATTAATATGAAGTGGAAAAGACCATCTTCTTATTTTTTATTTTTTATGGATATTGATATACTGATTGTAAAATATTTAAGTGGTGAAAGCACTCATGAAGAGGCTGATGTGATGAACAGGTGGAGAAAATCAACGCCTGAAAATGAATTAATCTTCCGCCAATTGGAAGAGGCATGGTATTTAACACATGTTGGCGCTATGCCTGTTCGTCCCGATAAGGAAAAAATCTGGAAATCTATTCAAAATAATATTACGCGTCGTTATTCGTTACCTTTCCTGGTCAGAGCAGCTGGTATCGCAGCATCCATTGCACTTATAACGGGGTTGGCATTGAGCCGTAATGTCTTTTCGGGAGAGCGCAAAGGTACTGTACGCGAACTGCCGCAAAAAATCACATTATACGTTCCGGGAGGCGTTTGCTCGAAAACTATCTTACCCGACAGTACTGTCGTTTGGCTCAACTCATCGTCTACAATCAGTTATCCGAGCTACTTTGATGGTAACGCCAGAACAGTTGAGTTGATTGGCGAAGCGTTTTTTGACGTCACGCACAACAAAACAAAACCTTTTATCGTCAAAAGCGGTGATTTACGGGTAAAGGTATTGGGCACCTCTTTTAATTTCAAGCATTATATTGAGGACACACATGCTGTACTGGCAGTAGAAACCGGTGTAGTGACTTTATCTGCAGGAACATCCGCTGCTACTACTGTTCGTGCAGGAAAATATGCCACTGTGGATATCAAATCTTTGAAAACTAACATTTACAACACTCCTTCAGTTAGTTCGTCGAACAAAAAAAATGACGACCCACCCTCAACTTCGCCCAGAATGATTCATAGAGAAACAAAAACCAATCAGTTTACATCATGGCGTGATTACAAAATGATTTTCCGTGACGAACCTTTCAGTAACGTTTTAAATGAATTATCAAGAAGATATAATGCGGAATTTGAGATTCAGGATGAAGAAATCAAAGAGTATATATACACCGCCACTTTTGACGAAATGGATTTGGACGATGTTTTGAAATTACTCAAAATGTCAGCTCCAATAGATTATACGATTAAAAGTTTAACCTCAAACACATTGAATGCCTATGGAAAAAGAAAAGTAACGATCTTTCGAAGATAAGCTGTTGGCTTAAATCGAAAAAGAGGGCGACGGCCATCGCCCCCTAAAGTGTTTTATAATCGATGGTGTTTACCATCACATAGTTAAACTAATTAAAAAAACGTTCAAAGATATGAATATTTTTATTACAATTTTCAAAAACAGAACAAAAAAGTTAATATGTATGATGAAAATTTCTTTTTTTCTTATTTTCTTTTTTTCACTGCAAATTTTTGCAGCAAGTTCTTATTCTCAATCTACCCGGTTTACCCTACACATGAACAACGTAAAAATTAAAGATGTGTTGATGCAGATTGAGAATCAATCGGAATTCTACTTCCTGTACAATGGAAGATTAGTGGATGTGGACAAAACGGTAAGTGTGAATGTTGACAACCAGCTTATTGTTGATTTTCTTGGGAATCTGTTTCCCGAAAACGAAGTTGCCGTTAAGGTTGTCGACAGGCAGATCGTTTTGTTACCCTCAGCCATGATGGATGATTATAACGCGCCAGTAGTACAGGGGATTACTATTACTGGTACTGTGACCGAAAACGGCGACCCGATACCGGGCGTGAATGTAGTGGTCAAAGGTACTACCATCGGCCAGATAACGGATGCGAACGGAAGATACCAGATTACCGTACCCAACACTAATGCTGTGCTGGTCTTTTCCTTTATAGGTTATACCACCACTGATATTCTGGTAGGTAATCAGCGTGTAATCAATGTTGAACTCAAAGCGGAAGCCCAGCAGCTTGAAGAAGTGGTTGTAGTTGGTTATGGATCAGTGAGACGCAGCGACCTGACAGGAGCTATTGCAACGTTGAGTAGCAAAGACATAAGCACGAATATTGAATCAAAGGTAATGGATGCTATTCAGGGAAAAGTAGCTGGATTGAGTATTGAAAGCCTTGGCGGCGAACCGGGTTCAAACATGCGTATTCAGGTACGCGGCGCCGGTTCATTGAACAACAACAATCCTCTTGTGCTGATTGACGGTGTTCCGGGCTCAATGGAGATGCTGAATACAAACAACATCAAGTCGATATCTGTCTTGAAAGATGCATCAGCGTCAGCTATTTACGGTGCAAGGGCTGCCAACGGCGTTATCATTATCGAGACAATAAGCGGACAAAAGGGCGATGTACAGTTTTCGGTCAATGTAGACTACGGAGTACAGCAGTTAACCAATAAAATGCCAATGCTCAATGCTGAACAATGGCGAAAGGTGCGAGCCGACGCCCGGGCGGAAGCAGGATTACCGCCTGAGGAAGTCATGGAAGAATGGATCAAATTTCAGATGAAAGAAGGTACAGACTGGCAGGATGCCATGTACGTTGTTGCGCCTGTAGGGAAATATAATGTTTCTGCACGCGGAGGTACCGAGGCGGCAAATTATAGCTTTTCTGTAGGCTATCTTGATCAGAAAGGTATAGTACAGACAACAAAATTCAATCAACTGAATCTTCATGCAAAATCGGATTACACAAAAGGGCGGTTTAAATTCGGTCAAAGTCTGATTATTACAAAAGAGTTCAAGAAAAACACGCCTGCTGACGGAGCCGGGCGTGGTGATGTTATTGAAACGGCCGTCATGTCGAATCCAAACTTGAAAATTTATTTAAAGGACTATTCCGCAGAAGAGCAGGCATTGTCATCATCTCCCGTTGGAAGTGGTAGCAATGTAATCGGTATCCTTAATCTCGACCGTAATGAATTTGATCAGTTCAGGATTTTCTTAAGTGCTTTTGGCGAGGTTGAATTGTTTAATGGGCTGAAATACAAATTAAACGTTGGCTCAAGCAACAGGATGCGACGTACCATATATGGGCGTCCGATTTACGCATTGCAGAATGTTTATGCAATGGGAAATCAATTGAGGGCTACCGACGGCGAATTGGACGAGCTGAATTATATGGATCATTTTTGGGAGGTGCAGAACACCTTAAATTATCAGAAGATGTTCGGAAAACATTCAGTAAACGTTCTTTTGGGCCAGAGCGCTGAACTTAACAAGTGGCGAAATGCAGGTGGAGTAGTGTATGGACTGCCTGATGGCGTGCAAGTGATGGGTGCAGGAAGCCGTAATGCGGCTGTACGCGGAGAGGAGCAGCAGAATACTTTAGCTTCGCTGTTTGGCAGATTGATTTATTCGTTCGATTCCAGATACATATTTACTGCGACAGTACGCCGCGACGGATCGTCAAGATTCAGCGAGAAATACAGGTACGGCGTGTTCCCGTCTGTGGCTGTTGCATGGAATATATCGAACGAATCTTTCCTTCAAGACAATCCAGCAATTTCAAAACTAAGACTGCGAGCCAATTACGGAGTACTGGGTAACGAGTCTATCGGAAATTACCAGTATTTAGGCTTAATACAGCCTTCGTACTATTATACTATAGGCAATTCTACCAACTGGATTGGCGCCATTCAGACCAATTATCCGGCGGTTGGAATAAAATGGGAATCAACAGCAACATCTAATCTTGGCATTGAAGTCGGATTATTCAACGGAAGGTTCGATTTACAATTCGATTATTTCACAAAAAGAACGACCGATTTATTGTTGAGAATGCCTATACCTGCTTCGGTAGGCGCTGCTTCCGATCCTTATGTAAATGCAGGGGAAGTCACCAACAACGGCTTTGAAACTTTGCTTACTTACAACGGAAGAGTAAATGATTTCAATTTTTCGCTAACCGGAACATTTTCGCGTATCCGTAACAAAGTTGTGGCGCTGAGCACAAAATCACAGCAATTAGCAGGCCAGGTTGCATCTTTGCACGGTGGTTCACCGGTAACTTACACGAGAATAGGGTATCCTATTTATTCGTTCTTCGTTATCAAGACCGACGGATTGTTCAGGGATCAGGGTGAAGTTGACGCCCACAGCAAAAACGGCGAACTCATTCAGAGAAATGCCAAACCCGGAGATATACGGTTCGTGGATTACAACGACGATGGCATAATCGATGGCAACGACCGTCAGTATTGCGGCAGCGGATTCCCCGATTTTGATTATGGATTTAGGGTTTATGCTGAATATAAAGGCATCGACTTAAGCCTGTTCCTGCAAGGGACACATGGTAACAAGATTTACAATGCGTTCCGTACTTATACTGAATCGGTGAGGGCTGGTAACAATTATACCACAAAAGTGCTTGATTCATACACATATAACCCGAAAACCGGCAATTATCCACGGCTTGATGTTACCGACCCTAATGGCAATGACATCGACAACACCGACAGGTATCTGGAAAGTGGGTCGTATTTGAGGTTTAAGACTGTATCGGTGGGATACAATTTGCCTAAGAGCCTTTCAGAGAAATTGTTCATTCATAACGCACGAGTTTATTTAGGCGCCCAAAATCTCTTTACACTGACTAAATATGAAGGGTACAATCCCGATATTGGCGGCGGTCAATACACCGGCGCCGGTTTGGGAGCAAGAGGCGTCGATTATTCGACTTATCCTTTGCCAAGGTCTTATCATATTGGAATACAGTTTAATTTTTAATACAAAAAGCAATGAAAAGAATAATTAATATATTTTTGACTTTATCTGCAACTTTTCTGTTACTTGCAGGTTGCGAAGACTTTCTTACGCTGGACGACCCAAACCGGACTACAGTTGTGAACTTCTGGAATAGTGAGAAAGATCTTGAACAGGGCATCGCCGCAGTTTATAAAATGTTGTCAGAAGAAAGCGATGGAAGTTATTACATGCGTACGAATCCGCAACTTGTGGAAGGAAGGTCTGATAACTACACAGTAAGCACTGATGTTATCGGACGATATGAAATAGGCAGTTATGTGAATACAATTTCAAGTAACAACTCATATCAAGTTTGGCGTGCGCAGTATCGCGGTATTTTTCGAGCTAATCAGGTACTTTATTATGCTCCCGGAATGGAAAAAGTGGATGCAGGGAAAAGAAACACAATGATTGCCGAAGCCAAATTCCTGCGGGGATTGTATTATTTTCATCTTGTCAACGAATTTGGCTCGGTGCCGATAAGATCGAATTTAGCTGAAACTAAAGAAGATTATTTCGTTGAACGCTCGCCTGTGGAAGACATTTGGAAACAAATTCTAACCGATTGGGACGAAGCCGAGCCTGTTTTACCGGTCAAATGGGACGCAGCGTATGCCGGAAGAGCAACGAGAGGTGCCGCCATTGCATTTAAAGGAAGAGCTTATCTTTACCAGAAAGAATGGAACAAGGCCATTGCTGAATATGAAAAATTAGTCAACAACGAAGCCACCTATGGTTACGCGCTTATGGAGGACTATTTTCATCTTTGGGACGGGAAGCACAGAAACTGCAAAGAGTCAATTTTCGAAGTTCAGTACAGCCGCAATCAGGGTGAAGTGTGGGGCGGACGACTTGCTACAAGTACAGTTTACGCCCAGGAATGTGCCGGAGGAGGATTGGTTGGAGGTTGGGAAGAAATAATCCCAACACAATATATGCTGAAAAATTTTACCAAAGAGTTAACGGTTGATGGCGATTTTGATCCAAGGGCATTGGCTACCATAGCATGGGATTATCCCGGCTGTATTTATTACCAGAGACCGTTCGCCGAACTTTATGAAGGCGCTATTGGAAGAGGTGAAAACCCCATCAAAAACAGAAAAAACTGTAACCATTGGAACCTTAATGAAGGCGACTGGCGTTCAGACCTGAACGAAATACCGATGCGCTATGCCGACGTACTCCTTTCGCTTGCTGAGGCTTATACAATGACAGGACAGGTCGGTAAAGCTGTACCGCTCGTTAATAGAATCAGGTCAAGGGCGAATCTCGTTGATAAAACAGATGAAATGAACGGCTGGAACCAGGATCAAATGATGGAAGAAATTAGACATCAGCGTAATGTTGAACTGAATCGCGAATATGTCCGTTTCTTTGATTTGAGAAGATGGGGCATATTGGAACAAATCATAAAAGATTCACAAAAACTGGGATGGAATAACTTCAGACCAAGATATGAATACTACCCCATTCCCGAAATTGAACTGAATGCCAATCATTTGATAACTCAAAATCCGGCATGGCAAGCGAATTAATCAATCAAGAGGCTGTCTGATACAGAGACTTTAAGACAGCCTCTTTTTTTAAAAACAACTGAAAAAAAATCAATCATGAAAGCGAAATTATTGGTAACATTTTTATATACAATATCTTTATCTGTAGCGCCGTTTTTGGCAGAAGCGCAACATTTTACAAGAGATTTGAATGTTGATTTATTAATTAACCAGGTTGGATATATACCGGAAGCGAGTAAGACGGTTGTAGTGAAAGGTCTTACAGGCAGTGAATTTGAGGTGATCAACGCTTCGACAGGGCAGGTTGTACTCAAAAGCGCTTTCAAACCCGCAAAAGGCGACTTTGGCGATTATTCTGCAGGCGACTTCAGCACAGTGAAACAGAAGGGTACTTTTTATATTAAATCCGGTAATGTGCGGTCATATCCTTTCAAAATTTCACCAACTGTTTACCGTCCGGTTATGGATTTGATTGTTGGTTACTTCGCATTACAGCGTTGTGGGCCAAGCGAAACAGGTTACATGACGCCTTGCCATATCGACGACGGAGTACGGCTGGATAATGGTCAGCATCAGGATGTGACAGGCGGGTGGCACGATGCAAGCGACCTGCGAAAATGGGTAAGCGCTACGATTTACGGGATGATAGGATTGTCGAGGGTATATGAGTTGCTTGATGCAGGCGACCAGGCGCTTGATAAAATATATGACGAACTGCTTTGGGGAAACATGTATTTTCTTAAGATGCAGGAACCGCAAGGGTATGTCATGAATTTTATTGGCGGCGATGTGCGTCAAAACGGAGATAACAACCGGTGGACCAATAACATCATAGAACCGGGTGGCGGTGAAATCAATTTCTTTAGACCGGAAGGAGGCAAATCAAGAAATATGGTTTTCATTCTCGGCGATAAAGACGACCGCGTCATTCAGACAGAACCGGTAAATTATGTCGGGCAATATAATTTCATTCTGTCAGAGGCTATTATGGCACGGATAGCAAAAAACCGCGATGCTGATTACTCGCGTAAATGCTTGACAGCAGCGGTTAAATGCTTTGACTGGTGCCTCTCGACTGATAAAAATCCGAACGTGGAGGATATCGGTGGATCCATCCTTGCAGCCCTCGAACTCTTTAAAACGACCGGCGAAGCGCGTTACAGGGATTTTGCTACAAAGAAAGCGCTTGAACTGAAGAAATTACAGGCGCCGAAGCAACCGGGTAATGCAAGTGGATTTTTTTTCACATCACTGGAAAACCGCGAACCGTACAATGATATCTGGCAAGGTCCGCTCGCGTTGCTTGCCCTTTGCGACTTGTCTGAACTTTTCCCGACTCATGCCGACGCCGGAGCATGGAAAGAAATGATTAAAGCATACAGTGTGGATTATCTTGAGTTTTTTACCCAAAAGAACAGTTTCGGCATTGTTCCTTACGGGTTGTTTTCAAAAGAAAATCCGGGTGGAAATCGCAAAGCAGGAAATTACTGGTACCGCTATTTTATGCATCCTGATATGAGCTGGTGGGTTGGCATTAATGCCAATATTGCTTCAGCAGGAATCGGGTTGCTCAAAGCGGCAAAAATTCTACAAAGACCTGAATTAAAATCTGTTGCACAGAGACAACTCGACTGGATAACAGGTTATAACCCGTTCAACAGTTCAACGATTATTGGTGTTGGTGACAACCATCCGGTGCGGATGATCAACGGCAACGAATTCCGGCCGCCCACACCTGTACTGCCGGGCGCTGTAATGAACGGACTGGGAGGTGATAAAGAGGATATGCCGTTTCTGATAGAAAGAAACAATTATAACCAGTCTGAATACTGGACGCCAATGGTTGCTTACACGCTGTGGCTGATGGGCGAGATAACAAAAAAATATTAAAAAATTGAAAACAGTTGTAGACAATTCTTCTGACCGTCGTCAAAAAAGTACAGTGTCCACGCTGTGGATCGTATGTGTACTGTTTTTTGCGGCTTCCGGCTGTAGAAATGGAAAAGAACCTCCAGAAGGTTTAGAGCCAACGGATTATTTGTACTACCGGGTTGGCGAAGAAAAAATTCCCCTTCTGGAGGTAGTTGGAAAGTTCTATATTGAATTTTATGCTGATGATCAGGATAAAATAGAAAAAGAATGTGCCGGAAAAGGAATTGATCTTTACTATGTACGTCCGAAAAGTAGTGTATCTGTATCTGCTGGCACAGAAGGCCCCGGTGGAGAAATTTTATTCGGTCTGATATACGGAGGTGCGATGGAGGGCGCTTGCGAACAGTGTGCAGCAATTCTGGAATCTACTGTATATTGGTCTCCAGTTTATAAGCGTACATGCGACACCCCCGGAGAACTAATGGCAACATCGCGGTTTTTTGTTTTTTTGAAGCCCGAAACAACTGAAAAGCAATTGGGAGCGCTGGCCGAAAAAAATGCTGTGGAAATGATCAGTATGGCGCAATATGATGTAAATTGCTATTTGATGAATTGCACCAATCATTCCAAAGGTAACGCTCTTGAATTGGCCAATCTGTTTTACGAAAGCGGCCTGTTTGATACTTCCGTTCCAGTTTTTATTGAAGGTGATCCTTCAGGCTGTGAAAAAAATGAGCCTTCAGGAAGTTTTGAAGCAACGGACTATTATTGGTATGGAGATAAAAAAATATTCCTTCAGAAAATGGAGGGAAAGTACTATATTGAATTTTATACCAAAGAAAAGGATAAAATAATTGTAGAATGTTCAAAGAAGGGTATTAAACTCAGTTATGTAAGTTCTATAAGCGATTGGGCTATATATGTAGTCGAAGGTACAGAGGGTCCCGGTGCAAAGATTTTTACCAATCTCATGAACGGGTACATTGAGGGTGTCTACGAACGGTGTGCCGAAGTATTATCTACATCACTTTATTGGTCTCCATTTTATGAAAATCAGACGTATGGTGAAATCAAGATGGCGTCAGCATTTACAGTTATCTTGAAGCCCGGCACAACGCTACAACAAATCGAAGATTTGTCTGTAAAAAATGCTGTGGAAATGATTGGAATACGTGAAACTTTTAGTTTTGATGTAAACATGTATATCCCAAACGGATACATGTTAGCCTGTACCAACCGTTCTAAAGGGAACTCTCTTGAAATGGCTAATCTGTTTTTCGAGAGCGGTCTGTTTGAAACTACCTCTCCAAGCCTAATAGGTGGTAGAGCTTCTGAATATTAAGTAAATAATAAACAATAATAACAAAAACTTTAAAAAATGAAAAGAGTATTTAACAATTTAGTAAAAAAGACATTAGCATACAAACAAAAGATGGCGTGTACAGCATTATGTGTTGTATGTACCCTATTGTGCTGGTCGTGCCAGCATAGAAAATCGGCTGAGCCTGCTGAACTTATTATTGGAAAATGGGAGCGAATTGCATATGGACCATCTGATGATCAAATGCTGAGCGCAACGATGGTGACTATTGGGAATTTTTTTCTGATGGAACAGTGCGATATAACAAATAATAAATAAAATTTTAAAGCAATGAAAAAAGTATTTTTTTTAATTAACGTATTAATTTTGATTGTTTTAGCATCTTGCACAAAAACATCAGATTTTAATAAAGCGCAATGGCATCACCCATTGTATATGGCCAATAACGACTATTGGCGTCAAAGGATTGCGGTTGATATCCAAAACAACACTGGATTCGAACTCGCAGGAGCGCCCGTAGCACTGCCTGTCGGAAAAGGTAAAGGGCATGTTCCTGTAGCAGGTATGCCGGCTGAAGCGGTACGTGCAGTGAATCCTGATGGTATTGAACTGACTTTTCGCGTTACTGACAAAGCCGGTAATATTGTGGAACGTGGACCAATTCCAGCTGACGGATATATTGTGATACCAGCCGAGTGTGGAAAAGACGCATCGGCGATACATTATATTTATTTAGATAATCCGGCGGCATGGGCCATCGGCGACTTTTATAAAACGCACAGCGGCATTACCAACGGAAGTTTTGAAACTGAAACCGTTTACGGACCGACAGGATGGCAGTTAAGCCTTCCGGAAGGGAATAACCGCGTAGTTGTTGTTGAAGGAGAGGCACATACTGGCAAAAAAAGTATCCTTGTCAGTATTGACAAGTCTGAGAAAAAAACAGCGTTGTCTGCTAAACAGGGCTATGTTCATCTTTTCAGCGGCGCTGAATATACTGTCGAAGGATGGGTGAAAGGTGCAGGTATTGAAGGAGAAGCGGAACTGTCAGTTGTTTTCGGTAACCTGAATACGGAGCAGTTTAATCTTGGAACAGTAAAAGCCAGCGCTGGCGGCGGCACGTTCGACTGGAAAAAAGTAGAATTGACATTTACTGTACCTGAAGAAATCACTGGAGGAACAGTGCAGCTTTCAATTGACGGAACCGGGAAAGCATGGTTCGATGACCTGCAAATTTCATGCATGCAGGGATATAAAGTGGTGGCCCAGGTTTTGAAAAAAGAAAAAATAGCCTTGAAATCTATAGGAAAAACAGATGAGTGGTATGACAGTAATCCGGGTAACACTAACCCGTGGCAGTCACGCGCTGCTGTGAGCACCGTCATTCATGGCGTCGACGATATTTCCGGGAAACTGTTATGTGTTGATATTGAAGAAGTTATTAACAGGCTTCATGCTGAAATAAACGATAATAGCGCTATTCAGGTGACTAATGGAACAAATCCGCTGTCATATTACAGAGCAGGTGATTATCTTCTGTTTAAACAGGATTTGAAAGGCGCGTCGGTGCAAACAAATTACGTTTATTTCAATCAGGCGCCTGTCAGAAAAAGTATGGTTGTAAGCAATTTGGATGAATTGAATCAAAACCTTGTTGCAAATCCCGACTTTGAAACAGGCGATTTATCCGGTTGGCAAGGAGATATCAACGGCCCTGTTACCCAAATTTCATCTATCAGTAAAACAGGAACAAAGAGTGTACAACTTTCAATAGCAGGCGAAAATACTTCAGAGGCAAAGATTGAACAGATATTGCCCGTTACGGCAGGAACGACCTATTTCTTCAGCACATGGATGAAATGCACCGATCTGATTCAGCAGCCCGATTTTCTTGCAGGTCTAAGGCAAAGGACGTTGCGGGCGCAATTTATCGCTGCAGACGGGAAAAATGTCGGTAACGTAAGACGGATTGCACTCAACCCCGAACGGCATATCGACAATTCATGGACACAGCTTTACATGCTGACAACCGCGCCTCCAGAAGCGACATCCGTTAAAGTACAACTTGTTAACGGCGCTAAGGGAACAGTATGGTTCGATGATGTTATCTTTACGGAAGTAGTAATTGCAACCACTAGCCCGCTTGCTATTGAACGGCTTGGTTTGAAAGATTTAAAAGAATTAACAGTCTGGCAGGAAGACCCTATTGTAAAAGTTTTTCCCGACGACCTGCCTCCCAGATCCTTCGGAGATATATCCATTTCGATGGCACGAAACGAAGTCGAGCCACTGCAACTTGTTCTTCGCAGTCCTGCTGAATACAAAAATCTGGAAATTAAAGTTATTCCTCCTGCCGACGCCAACGGCAACAAACTTGATGCAGTCGATATTGGCGTAGTAGGCTTTGTCCCCATTAATTACCCCAGCAACTACATGTC
>Ga0209737_10000661_pt1 | contig 27165 bp, 23 predicted proteins | sample TergutCu122P3_FD_187284 | JGI IMG/M metagenome (GOLD analysis project Ga0209737, IMG submission 187284) | Cubitermes ugandensis P3 segment gut microbial communities from Kakamega Forest, Kenya - Cu122 P3 (SPAdes) (version 2) | ecosystem: Host-associated > Arthropoda: Insects > Digestive system... | reverse complement strand
TGTTGGTCGTACAGGCTCCCCATCCCCGGATTTATAATAAATTTCCCAAACGGTTATTGGAGCATCGCATTCATTATTATCGACATCATCTTCATCAAGTCCATCACCATATATGCCCATGGTCTGCATGAACCCTTCGGACTCAATGCTCAAACAATGTAATGATTCACTGCTTCCGCTTTCTCCTGCATCTTCATCGTCAATATCATCTTCCAGTTCCATTTGTAACTCTAGGACTTTCCCAGCCTCCTGGTCTGCATATGCCTTTGTTGCCATCGGTGTTATCCCCGATAATGGCAACAGCCCTGCCACCAACACAAACGATAGTAACACGGCAATTTGTTTTCTGATGCAGTACATAAATTTTTTCATTTAATAGTTTCCTCTCTCCCATTTGTGGTGTTTTGCCTATAACTTCACAAGATATATGTAACTTATTTACACCCCATTTCGAATTATACACATTTTCCCATAAAAGTGGTTGACAGGTTGTCAACAGTTTAATTATTTTTGACATGATATCGATAAATTTTTAAGCAACAATAAAGAAAAGATTTCAATAAAAAGTGAAATACATCGAAAAAGCTCTTGTTATATATGTGATATACATATAAACTATGTAGGATTAAAGGAGTGAGCGGGCATGATTTCAAAACAATATGTTTATCCAGCACAATTTGAAAATGAAGATAGCATTAAAGGAAATAAAAGTCGCCATGGAGTTATGGCTTGAGGTTGCAAGGGAAGAAGGTGACCCTATTCCTAAGCCAAATGCAAAAATATTAACAGCTTAATATGATATACATTAGTGCATACTTGAAGTAACAAGTGCATGGCATCATACGGTTGACAAAATGTCAACCGCTTTGTCTATTTTCATGATATAATGGGATTGCAGGTCGAACTTGCAATCCCATTATATCATGAAGTTTGTTTTCGCACAGGGAGATAAAGGGTTGACAAAGAAAATAATCAATAATGAAAAGCGCATACCTACAGCTGAGTTTTTAATGAAACTGATTAATTCAAAGAGTTTCGAAAATTTTTATACCGAAAATATTGACCACTTACAACTACCCACAATCCGGCAATATCTTGCCAATCTTTTTGAAGAAAGGAATGTTTTATCACATTTATTATTTAAGGAAGTTGATATAGAAAAAAGTCTTGGGCACAGAATACTCACGGGTGAACGAAGGTTGTCACGTGATAATGCGATAAAAATTGCATTTGGATTGAAACTTAACGTGGAAGAATCCCAGAGATTTTTGACTATATCGCAAAACAATCTTTTATACCCTTTCATTCCACGTGATGCCGCCTTATTATATTGTCTACATAATGGGATAAGTTACCGGGATGTGCAGGATAAGTTATATGAATGGGGTATTACGATTTTGGGGGATGAAATAAAACATGACAAAAATGATTGATGGCAGCTATATCGGTTTGATGTCAGCGCAAGAAAATGAACTTACGAAAAAATATGAACTAATTGAATGTATATCAGTAAGTACGTTTGCAGAAACATATGTTGTTCGTTCAAGAATTGACGGCGAATTTTATCTTGCCAAGTTACATCATAAATCAAATGATGATGCCAAAAACGAGCGGAATATCCTAATGCTGCTTGACCATCCTGCCATACCTGAATTTGTGGATTGTATCCATGCCGGGGATATTATATGTAACATTCAAAAATATGTCGATGGTCTTTCTCTTGAACGGTTGCGTATTCCGGTCGATGAAAAACAGGTATTAGATATTGCATTACAACTTTGTGATGTATTAACCTATTTACATAATCAAACTCCCCCAATTATCCACCGTGATATAAAACCGCAAAATGTGATTCTGGATGATGCGGGTAAGGTATATCTAATCGACTTTGGTATTTCCCGCAGATTTAACGAAGATGCTGTAAGTGATACTGTTTTTATCGGGACGGATGGTTTTGCGGCACCGGAACAATATGGATTCCAACAAACCGATTGCCGTGCTGATATTTTTTCACTTGGAATTTTATTATGCTATTTATTAACTGGCAGTCGCGACTTGAGAGGTTTGGGTGACTTAAGTAACAAGAAACTTGCGAGTGTTCTGCGTAAATGTACCGCTTTCGCGCCGGAAAGCCGATATGGTTCTGCATTTATTGCTAAAAGAGCGTTCCTTAATGTTATGAAGAAGCGCGAACATAATTTTTATCGTGCTGCTGCGGTATTATTCCCAATATTTGTTTATATTGGTTTTGCGATTTGGAATCCGGTAAAAGCATATATATTTGCACAGCCAACTGATGCTAATATTCAGGATGAGCAATATGCAATGCAGGACAACATATTTACTTCTGAAAGCTTACCATCGATATTTTCTGAATATGTGCCTGTGTCGGAAGGCGAAAATTCCGCTGATTATATGCCTATACCGATGGGAGAATTATCAACTCCGATTGAGGTTGTTTCAAAACCATCTGACGAAATTTATGATGATACATCAGCAACATTACCTGAAGCATGGGATGTTTTTACTTTTACGGAGCCATTGATTGAGCAAGCAGTACGTTTGATATTGGGTAAAGATGATGATGAGCTTATATTCCATTCTGATTTATGCAAAATCACTGAATTATATCTGTTTGGTGACCATGTAGCATTAACATATAATGAATTTTTTGATTTGATTACTGATTATTCAACCCCGAGGCAGAGGGGGACGCTTCGATATCTCGATGATATTTCGGCAATGGAAAGTCTTTACATGCTCCGTATTGCTAATCAGCCGATAAGTGATATATCTCCGCTTGCGGCTAACAAAAATTTAATCACTTTACAGTTAACAGGTACAAGGGTAAAAAATGTATCTCCTTTGGAAGAACTACCTTATCTGAAAGATATAAGTATACATGGTATTTCGATTTCGAACAAATTCTTTTTTGACAAGCAACCACCTAGCTTGCGCTCACTTTCTTTAATCGTTGATATTCCTATAACAATGCATGCTTTTACTAATTTGACATATTTGACGGACCTTAATTTAGCGCATTCCCAAATCAATAGTTTAGATGGAATTGAATCCATGACTTTGTTGCGAACGATAGCTCTTCACTCGACCGCCATATCAGATTTTTCCCCTCTTGGTAATTTGCAGTATCTTGAAAAGCTTCAAATTACTGACGATATGGAGCAATATTTATACACATTGACCCGTAACCATGTAATTGTGGAAGTTTATAAAACATCAGACCACATTTTGCTGTGTAAATATGTAAATGGAGAAAAGATTATCGTAAATTAAAAGGCTGTTTACCGTCATTGCAATGGGCAATGTCTCGCAATGACCTTATTCACAATAATAGCATTTACTCACTAACCAACGAATACGCCGAAATCTTCCTTATCCGCCACGCAATCAACATCGAAACCAAATAAGCCAGCACCCCAAGCGCAATACAGACAAATATGATTTGGTTAAGCGGGGTAGGTAAATCAACCTGCACTATACCGAACCCGGTCAAAGACAACTTCATTATCGGATTAAATCCATAATATCCGGCAAAAAAGCCAAGTATTATCCCTGTAATAATGACAGGCATCATATTGAGGGCGATTTGGTTCATCAACTGGAAGGTCGTGAAACCGACCGCTTTCTGGATACCAAGTTCGTGTTTTTTGCGAAGAATCAGAGTTTTGATGACCATATATAATATCAAAACGACCACAAACGAAGTGATTGCGATGATACCAATGGAAATCGCGGTGAATGCCCCACCCATACCTGCCAGCACATTACCCATCTGCTCTTTTGTGTTGAGAGTGACAAGAAATATATCACCCTCGGATTCCTTGATACTATCGAGAAACCCATCAATATCAACCTCATCATATATATATAGGTAAAATATGGATAAATCATATTCCGCATTAAATAACCTGATGCCGTCGATGGTTATCAGCCCATTAAAACCATTATTGTTCATTTGCTGGACAATTCCGGTGATGATAAAGTCCCTGCTGGTTTCATCAATCCTTATCGTTATTGTATCACCGATTCCTTTTCCGGTAACCTTGGATGCCGCTGTTCCCAAGGCGATTTCATTATTATGCCGGGGATAACGCCCGCTGATAATCAAATTACCTTCAAGTAGTGAATAATCTTCTGCGATGGAAAACCATGTTTGGACTTCATCAGCAAGCATACCTATTTCAGCGCTGGAATATATAAATATCTTTCGTACATCAGGATGTTCTGACATTCTCTGTTTAAATGATTCACCGTCTACATCATCATTAATAGCAACTATGGCATCAGACATTTCACCAAAAAAGGCGCGGACAAAATCTTCCTGTCCTTCATTCATATTATAGTTTGACGCGATTCCGATTACCGAAGCCATTGTCACCATTGTAATAATGATGATAATTGTTACTGCCTGTTTTTTATTTTGCAATAATTGCTTTAAAGCCAATAAAAGATTAAGGTAAAGCCGGGATTTTTCCATTGGCAGTGCATTTCTCTTAAAATTATGGGTTGTAATCCCGCCACGCAAAGCAATTAATGGATGAAGTTTATTAATCCGGCGTGAAGTTAAATATGATATCAGCATCACTGTTAATGAAACGAAACTTACCGCAAAGAGTGCGATAACAGGATTAAATCCCGGAGACCATACAAGTGCCGTCATTGGTTCAAACACATCTATGATAAAAGGAAGCAATATTTGTGAGAAAATTATGCCAATGAAACCACCGACAATCGAGATGCCAACGAACTGTAAAACGATTGCCATAATTATTTGGAAACTGCGGTAACCGACGGCTTTTTGCGTACCGATATTGGTCATTCCTTCTTCGATACTATTGATGATACGGAAACGGATGACGATTAAACTGACGATAAGTAAAATGGATGAAAAAACGCAAATCGTGGCAGCAGCGACTAAAGGAATCATTGTCCGCCCTTGTTTTGCATAAGCATAAACCCATGTAAATAAGATACCTTCCGGTGATATATCACGGTTAAATTCGGCCAGCATATATATGGAATCGTCAATAACTTCCAAACGGGCTGAAATATATATCAGTGAATGTAATAACCCAATGTCAGGAGTTAAGCTTTCCATTTCGGCATACTTAGAATCAGATATATAAAAACGCCTGACTCCCGTCATTGTGTCACCAAACATGATTTCTTCGGTTGCCCCGGCGATGGTGAAATCAAAGTCAGTGCCGGAAAAGGTCATTGTTAGGCGGTCTCCAAGCTCATATCCACCATTGATAAATGTATGATAAGGAACATATATAGCATCCCCGGTCAGCGGTAATACATTACCAACCAATGAAGGTACGCCAATTTGCTGGTTCTCATCAAAACGTGAGAGCAGAAAGGAATAGTTTGTATTTACATTATTGACGGTTAATTCCCCATAACCGCCGACAACATTAGTTTCTTCGATTTCGGTAACTCCCGGATAATCTTTGATAAATTGCCTGCCAGTCTCAATTTCTTCGGCATCATCAAGGTATAATACCGCAAAATGGGCTGATTTACTTTCTTCGGCCCGTTCATCAAAAAAGCTGCCAATTCCCAGTATCAAAATTAATCCGATATTGAGCATCATCGTCGCAATCAAGACAAACAATAATAGTGTGACCGATTGACTTTTTCTTTTGCGGATATTCGCCGCAGTTAACATCCATATATTTTTCATGCTACCACCCCATTTCTGCTAAAAATTCGTTTAACTTATTAACCCTACCCTCATCCCCACTCACATACTTACCAAGCAAACATTCACCATGGATTATACCGTCCCGCAGATACAGAATCCGGCTTCCACGCAAGGCTGAACGCAAATCGTGGGTGACCATGATTATACTTTGCCCTTGCTCGTTTACTTCGGTCAGGGCATCAAGCACGGCTTTACCATAAGTAGAGTTTAAAGCTCCGGTTGGTTCATCAGCGAAAACGATTTTGGGATTATTAATCAAGGCGCGGGCGATTCCGGCTCTTTGTGCTTCGCCGCCTGATACTTGGGTCGGGAATTTATTCCACATAACCTCATCAAGGCTTAAGCGACCGAGTATTTGTTTTGCCCGTTCGACTACAGCTTTCCGATTTTTACTGACCAGATAACCACAAGCAAGGATATTATCAAGGATGCTCATATTATCAAGCAGATAAATTTGCTGAAAAACGAATCCGCAGTTATCACGGCGGAATACAGCCAGCTTGTCATTGGATAGGCTGGCGATTTCCTGTCCGGCGAAACTGACTTCGCCAAGGGTTGGTTTATCCATGCCTGATAGGGCATACAGCAAGGTGGACTTACCTGCGCCGGAAGGACCCATGATGACAGTAAAATCACCTTCGTATATTTTTAAGTCGAGATTTTTGAGGACATGTTGTTGTAAGCCGCCACTGGAAAATGTTTTGCATAGTTTGTTAGTGGTGAGGATTGCTGTTTGCATTTTTGGTGCTCCCTTCGTGAGATTGCGCAGCTTGCTTCAGCAAGATGTTGGCAAGCCCGCAATGATATAAAAAAATAAGGTATTACAACCCTATCATACAACCATAATTCTTAATCAAACTTTATCCAATCCTTAATTAATCCTTAAATATCATTCCGTGGAGTAAGTCAGGCAAAAATCCCGTGGAGTAAGTCAAGCAAAAAGAATTCGTAGTCGCCTCAAGCCGCCTTCTATCGAGGAAAAACTTAAATTAGTACAAATTAGGCGTTAGCGACGGAGAATTTTTTGCTTGGCTTACGGTGTTCAATTCAGCGACAACTAAAATTTTTGCCTGAATTACGGTGTTCACCCCGCCAATTTCAATTTTATTATAACCCTAAACCCATTTTCATTATTACAACAAGAAACATCCCCCCCCATCTGCTCAAGCAAATACCTCGCGATATAAAGCCCCAACCCATAACCACTCTTAGACTCAGTATTCTTCCCCCGATAAAACTTATTAAGAATCAACGGTAATTCATCCTTCGGTACACCAGCCCCGAAATCAACCAACTCCACCACCAAAAACCTATCTTCAAAAAAAGCCTTCACCTCAATATCAGTCCCGGCATACTTATACGAATTCCCGATAATATTGTCAAAAACCTGCTGTAAACGCAACAAATCAGCCTCAATGAGACAATTCGGAATACTGAAAGGCTTGACCTTCTTTTCATAATCAGCATTTTCAATTAACTGAGTAACCGCCGTACTCTCCACCTCAGCGACAGTCACGCTTAACGCTTGCAGTTCCTCCAGGGTCGCGTGAAACATATTTGTAATCAAGGAATCAATCTGCCCGGCTTTGGCACTGATGGTTTCGAGCTGTTTAATTTCTTTCTCCCGCCCCTCTTTCTCTGCCATCACCAACATAAGCTCAGTCACTGCCTTAATCGAAGCAACCGGAGTTTTGATATCATGACTTAAAGATGCAACCAACTCCTTTTTGCTGCGGTCGGCAAGCCGTTCACTCTCGCGGGCCCTTTTTAACTCCTCCCGCATCAAGTCAAAACTTTCGGTAAATGCCCCAAAGAGATTGTCCCTGTCCATCGTAAGCGGAATATCAAGATTTCCCTCGGTAATCCGGCGGGCGAAGGCTTGTAGATTTTTGAATGGCTTTAAGATTCTTTTTTCGCAATAAAGGTATAAGGAAAATACGATGCTTAGCAAAGTTATGATAAATAGAGCAAGAAAAAAACATAAATTGCGGTCTCGTTTTGTTCGTGCTTCGTCCATTTCGGAAAATGCGATGGTTAATTGGTTAGTTAGGAAATTGATGGATTCTGTAGTATCTTCAATTTGAACAGCGGACATGACGGCATCGTTGATTAGGACGACATCCGGGGTTGGGATGTTGTCTGTGAATAAGAAGAAGATGCCTGCCATAATTATTATGGCGATAAATATGAAGATAATTAAGGGTTTTTTCATGTGTCAAATAACCTCAAACCGATACCCAGTTCCCCACACTGTTTTAATAAACTTCGGCTCGTTGGGTGTATCCTCGATTTTTTCCCGCAGATACCGGATATGGACATTCAAGGTATTATCACCGGTGATTGAATCTTCCCAGACTTTTAAGAAAATTTCATCTTTTGTAATAGTCCGGTTTTTATTATTAACAAGATAAGCAAGTAGTTTATACTCCATTGCCTTTAATTCGATTTTGACTTCATTAACAAAAACATCACCACTGACAAAATCAATCCGCAAATTACCCGAAACAAATTCTGAAAGCTCGTTTTCATCCGCCTTATAACGTTTAAGTACCGCTTTGACTTTTGCCAGAAGAACTGCCAGCGAATAAGGTTTTTGAATATAATCATCACCACCGATATTAAGCGCGAGTAACATATCATCATCGCTGGTCCTGGCACTGATGAACAAAATCGGTACATCAGAAGTATTTCGCAGATATTTACACAAGTCAAAACCGGAGGAATCACCGAGATTTATATCAAGCAGAATAACACTGGCTTGATTGTCACGTAAAAAATTTTTGCAAGCAAATTGATCCTTTACCCAAGCCGTTTTTACATCAAACATATTAAAGTAATCGCGGGTACTTTCCGATAATGCTTCTTCATCATCAATAATTAAGCAATCGTATTTCATGCTAACTCCCATAAGCGTATTTATACACATTCTCAAATCAGGATTATGAAATCGAAGATTTCATGTTAACTCCCATAAAGCGTATTTATACGCGTTCTCAAATCAGGATTATGAAATCGAAGATTTCATGTTAATAATCTAACATATAAATCACAATAATACAAACATTTATAAGACAAAGGAAACGGCTTTTCCCCGCAACCCCGTAAATTATTTAACATAAACAGAAAATTTTTCAATGTTTTCTTAAAAATTTTTCTGTATAATTAATAGGTAATGGAAGAATTCCAAAAGGAGGAGATAGTAAATGAAAAAATTGATTTCAGTTTTATTAGTACTAGTAATGAGCCTTTCTGTAATAGGCTGTGGTGGTGGCGGCGGCGGATCATCCGCAAATGACGATCCTGACAGGCCCCTCAAAATCGGCTTTGCCCAAATCGGTTCAGAATCTGACTGGCGTGTTGGTAATACCGTTTCCATCAGGGAAGCAGTAGCTGCCGAAGGTTGGGAATTGATTTTCGTCGATGCAAACCAGATGCAGGAAAATCAGATTGCCGCACTGCGCGATTTCATCACCCAAGGCGTTGACTACATAGGATTTGCCCCGGTTGTTGAAACTGGTTGGGATGCAGTTATGCAAGAAATCAAAGATGCAGGAATTCCCGTAGTTATGCTGGACAGAAACATTGACATGCCTAACAGGGATGACTTTTATGCAACATGGATTGGCGCCAACTTCGTAGACGAAGGTGAAAGAGCAGCTAAATGGCTGGTCAGCTATCTTGAGCATGCCGGACGTGCTGGAGATGATATCAATGTTGTCGAGCTTCAAGGAACAGTTGGTTCATCCCCCGCGATTGACCGTCAGACAGGTTTTAACAACATTATTTCACAACACTCCAACATCAATATTTCACTGTCACAAACAGGCGACTTTACAACCGAGCTTGGCAAGACAGTTATGGAAAGTTTCCTTCAACAGCAAGGAAATGACATTGATGTAGTATTTGCCCACAATGACGGAATGGCTATCGGTGCAATCCAGGCAATCAGGGAATTTGGCTTGAATCCTGGTGAAGACATCATCATCATCGGCATTGATGCAGTTAAACTTGCGTTTGAAGCTATCATCGACGGCGATATGAATGCCACAATTGAATGCTCACCACTATTAGGTCCCCAATTCGTTCAAGCAATCAAAGACCTTAGAGCTGGCAAAACATTACCGAAAATCACCTGGTCTAACTGGACTGACTATGATGACATGTTATACAAAATCTATCCGGATAGATTCTCAAGTGTTAGGGAAAATGTAGGTTCAAGGGTTTATTAATCCAGATGTGTAATTTACCAATATAGTTTCATCAAAGAGGGTTGTCGCAAGGTAACCCTCTTTGCGTCCATAAATAATCATAAAAAAATAATAAAATAACTAATGTTTTTAGCACAAAAATATTGTATAATACTTACTAGGGTGTCGGGTTCCCGGCATCATTAGGAAGGGGGTCTATAAATGGGTAACAATATCATATTGGAAATGTCTGCAATTACCATGACATTCCCCGGGGTCAAAGCCTTGAATAAAGTGGATTTTACTTTACGCAAAGGTGAGATACATACGATTATGGGTGAAAATGGGGCAGGCAAGTCAACGCTCATCAAATGCCTGACCGGAGTATATCAAATGGATAGCGGGAAGATTTTACTTGATGGTAAACAAATCCGGCCGCAATCAGTCAGTGAAGCCAACAAACTTGGCATCAGCAGTGTTTATCAGGAAGTAAATCTTTGTCCCAACTTAACCGTTGCCGAAAATATTTTTATCGGGCGCCAGCCAATGAAAGCCGGCTTATTTGTCGATTGGGCAAAAATGAACAAACTCTCACAGAAAGCATTGGAACGTTTTAACTTAAATATAAATGTCGCCCGCAATCTCGACTCATATTCCGTTGCAGTCCAACAGATGGTTGCCATTTCAAGGGCGGTGGACGTTGATGCAAAGATTCTTATTTTTGACGAACCGACTTCTTCACTTGATACCGATGAAGTTGATAGACTATTTGCGGTCATGCGTAAGCTAAAGGAAGAGGGGATGGCAATTATCTTCATTACCCACTTTCTTGATCAGGTTTACCAGATATCTGACCGGATTACCATTCTTAGAAACGGTGAGCTGATTGGTGAATACTTGGCAAAGGATTTATCGCGGATTGAGCTGGTCACTAAAATGATAGGTAAAGAATTTGATAAAATGGCAAGCCTTAAAAAAGTTGTGCCAAACAAAGATAACAAAGTTGTCATCAAAGCAGATAAGATATCCGTGGCGGCTTCGATTGGTGATGTCGATTTGACGCTTAAGCAGGGGGAAGTGTTAGGATTTGCCGGGCTTCTTGGTTCGGGAAGGTCGGAAACCGCAAAAGCATTGTTTGGTATTGACAAAATCAATTCAGGAACTGTTTCAATTAAAGGTAATGCCGTTAACTTGAACAGTCCAGCTGTCGCAATCAAGAACCGAATTGCCTTTTGTCCCGAGGACAGGAAAAGTGACGGTATCGTGGCTGATTTGACAATCAGGGAAAACATTGTCCTTGCACTGCAAGGAAGGATGGGGATATTTAATTATATAAACAAGAAAAAACAGCGGGAACTTGCTGATAAATATATCAAGTTACTTGGCATCGTCACACCTGATGCCGAGAAAAAAGTCGGGGAGTTATCCGGCGGTAACCAGCAGAAGGTCATTCTTGCAAGATGGCTGGCAACAGAGCCGGAAGCCTTGATTCTTGACGAACCCACAAGGGGAATTGATGTCGGGGCAAAAGCTGAAATTATGAAGCTGACGTTGGATTTGTGTGAAAAAGGCATGGCGGTGGCGTTTATTTCATCCGAGCTTGAGGAAGTAGTAAAACTTTCAAACCATGTCGTTGTTATGCGGGACAAGAAAAAGGTGGCAGAGCTTACGGAGGATGAAGCCGACCTTGACAGTATCCTGCACGCAATTGCGGGAGGTAGCTGACTATGAATATAATAAGAAAAATCACCTCTGCCAGTATGTTTCCACCCTTGTTGGCACTTGCCCTGATTCTTTTGTTTAACCTTATTATCCAACCGGACTTCCTCTCGATTGAATTTCGTGACGGGCGCTTCTTTGGAGGCTTAATCAATACCTTGAACCGCTCCGTTCCGGTTATGATTTTGGCGATGGGGATGACCCTCGTTATTGCCACAGGTGGTGCGGACTTGTCCGTTGGTTCAGTCTGGGCGGTCTGCAGCGCAATCAGCCTTGTTCTAATCAGGGGTGGTGATGCAAGCCCAACCGGGGCAACATCAATGGCGATTCCTTTGGTTATTATTATCGCTTTGGCTGCCGGGATTGCCTGCGGCACATGGAATGGTTTTTTGGTCGGAAAGATAGGGATGCCCCCGGTTGTTGCGACCCTTATCCTGATGGTTGCCGGTCGTGGTCTTACCCAGATTATTACCAAGGAAAGAAGTGTTACCACCGGATATCTTCCGTTTTCCGAAATAGCCAATGGTTTCATGCTTGGTATTCCCAATCAGATTTGGATTGCCATCGTCGTATTTCTTTTCTTTTGGTTTATTACCAGAAAAACTGCCTTTGGTCTATATATCGAATCAGTCGGCGGGAATAGGTCGGCGGCTACATATGCCGGGATAAAATCAACGAAGATTATCATTATTATTTATGCCTTGTCAGGTTTTTGTGCAGCGATAGCCGGTATCCTGAGTGCTTCAAATGTCCGGGTCATTGAACCGATGAATACCGGTCAGAACATGGAACTCCAAGCAATTGTGGCGGTTGTCCTCGGCGGGACCAATATGCGGGGTGGCAAATTCAATTTAGGTGGAAGTGTTGTCGGCGCGATTATCCTGATGGCACTTACGCAGACGATGTTTTTCTACAATGTCCCTGTTGATTTCACGCTTACCATCCAAGCAGTTATTATCGGCTTGATAATCATCGTCCAATCACCGATAACCCACAAATTTATTACTGACCGTTTCAAAATATTTAAGAAACAGGAGGGCCCGTCAACATGAAAATAAAAACATTCACGAATAAAATTAAACTTTTCATTTCCAAGAATGTTAAAATCATTCCTACATTGAGCACTCTTGTATTGTTTTTAATTGCTTATATAATCGGTTGTATCTTGTACGCTGATACCGGATTTATGACCTTACGGAACTTTTTCAGCCTTTTTACCGACAATACCCACTTAATGATATCATCAATCGGGATGACGATGGTTATCATTTCCGGGGGGATAGACCTTTCGGTTGGTTCAATTGCGGCATTATCGACTATGATTATTGCGACAGGAAATGCGGTTGACCACGGACCAAACCTGGCTGGCTGGGGTTGGCCGATGATTTATTGTGTTATTCTTGCTTTGCTGGTCGGAACTACCTTGGGATTTGTGATGGGAATTCTTATCCAAGTCTTTAAGGTTGCCCCTTTTATTGCTACCTTGGCCGGAATGTTTTTTGCCAGGGGTATGTGTTTCGTTATTAATCTGGACTCAATTCCTATCCGTGACGCGGTTTTTGTCAGCTTAGGCCGATGGCGGCTCCGGTTTCCGGATGTCCTCAATTTTAAGAATCCCAATGCCATGGTCGGTATTTCCTTTGGTGTACTATTATTCGTTGCCTTATTGGTTATAGCTATTATAGTAATGCGTTATACCAAATTAGGGCGTTACACATATGCCATCGGGGGAAATGAACAGTCAGCGAAACTCATGGGTCTGCCGGTCGAAAAAACCCGTATTTTTATCTATACTTTTAATGGTTTTTGTTCTGCCCTTGCCGGGGTCGTTTTTGCCCTCTCGATGGAGTCAGGATTTGGAAGACACTTAATTGGCATGGAACTTGATGTTATCGCCGCCGTTGTTATTGGCGGGTCACTTTTGACAGGTGGGGTCGGTTATCCTATAGGTTCTTTGTTCGGGGTGCTGACGACAGGTACTATCCGCAAATTTGTCACCTTTGGTAATGTGAATTCAGGTTTTATGCGCATCACTACAGCGGCATTATTATTCTTGTTTGTTGTCATGCAAAGGATTATTATTATGATAGCGGAAAAAAATAAAGAAACGGTTTCGCTTGAACCAAAAGAAGTGGAGCATCAGCCCGGAGGGGATTAATGCTAAAGATTTACTTTGTCGAAGATGACGCCGCGATACGTGAAAGCATAATCAGAAACACTAAATGGGAGCAATACGGATATGAGTTCGTTGGACAGGCATCTGACGGCGAGATGGCATATTCCGAATTGCTCTCACTACGACCTGATGTGCTTATAACTGACTTGAAAATGCCATTTATGGATGGGTTGGAACTATCCAGACTGGTACGCCGCGAAATGCCGGACACCAAAATTATTGTTTTAACCGGGTACAATGATTTTGAAAGTGTACAGGAAGCCCTTCATATCGGCGTAACAAGATACCTGCTAAAGCCGGTAACCCCGGAAAACCTTGCCGAAGCGATTGTTGAAATGCGGGATTTAATTTTTAAAGAATGGGAACAAGCAGGTCATCGCAAAGAATACCTTGATGTCATGGATGAAATGCGTGGTTTAATCGGGAATACTGATGTTCTTAAAGAATTAGTAAAATCTGCAACCCAGCTACGTAATAGTGCCGTCAATGCCCGACACGACAGCACAATTGAAAGGGCAAAGGATTTTATCCGCGAAAACTATAACAGCGATGAAATCACATTAAATAAGGTGGCAAAAACCGTTAACTTAAGCCCAACCCATTTCAGTACAATTTTTAGCAAAGAAGCGGGAAAAACTTTTACCGAGTTCTTGACCGAAGTACGGATGGAAAAAGCAAAAGAACTATTACTTTGCAGCTCCAAGAGAAGTTCAGAAATCGCATATGAAGTTGGTTATCATGACCCTCATTATTTTTCTTATGTCTTTAAGCGGATAGTGGGTTGCTCACCACGTGAGTTCCGGATTAGCGGAAGGGAATTGTTATGATAAAGCAACAGTCATTCCGTACCAGAATCCGGTACCTAGTTTTATTTACATCGTTTCCCCTCATTATTTGCATAATCATTCTCTTAGTTATTTTCATAAATACTAATAGGGAATACAATAATATTCTGACCAATCTTTCCATTGCCAGTGATTTTAATGCCGATTTTCAAAAAACCCTTGATTTCAAGATGTATCAAGTCGTAATCAACCGGGAGATGTTTGATGAAGTCAAACCACTTAACGATATCGCATATGCCCAGATAATAGTCGGGCGTCTGCAGGAAACAACCACCAATGATGACAGTCTGAAACATTTATCCGATATCGAGAGATATTTGACTTTTCTTGTTGATAATATAAACAGAATTGTTGAAAACCAAGGATATGACCAAAATATGCAGATACTGGACAGGCGGATAAGGGTACTGACCCTGCTTGTCCATCAAAAAATGCAAGAATATATATACAATGAGACACAGTTAATGACCCAGATGCATGATAATGTAAATATAGATTTTACGATAATTGTAATTATTTTCAGTGTTTTCATTGTAATCATTATTTTTGCCATTATTATCTTTGGCTTACATATGACAGATAAATTGACAAAACCTTTAATGACCCTGAGCGACAACTTTAGGACAGTTGGTGAAGGTGATTTTTCATTACATGAAATAAATGTGACGAGTAATGAAATTGGTGTCCTGCATGAGGCATTTGGGACGATGATTGCCAAAATCGAAGATTTGATGCAGCAGATTGCCGCTGATAAGGACAATTTACGCCTTATTGAATTCCAGCTTTTGCAGTCGCAGATAAATCCCCACTTTTTGTATAATGCTTTTGATACGATTATCTGGCTTACCGAAGACAAGGAATATGATAAAGTAAAAAAAATGATGATTTCATTGTCAAATTTTTGCCGGATTGCTTTAAGTGACGGGGCTGACATTATCACCTTAAGTGAGGAAATCCAGCATGTCCGCAGCTATCTCGAAATTCAGCAGATACGTTATTATGATGTATTGAAATATGAAATCGAAACTTCGGGGGAGCTTGCTGATTACCTGATTCCCAAGCTGAGTTTGCAACCTATCGTGGAGAATGCTTTATATCATGGGATAAAACACAAAAGGGGTGGCGGGTCAATAAAGATTAGGTGTAATGCAACCCATGATTTATTGATAATTTCAATCCGTGATACCGGTATTGGTATGACAGAGGAAAAATTGGAACAAGTGAGGAATACCACAAAGTCTGGTTATGGTCTGGTAAATGTCTTCGAACGGTTAAGGCTTTATTATGAGAATGACATAAAATTTGATATAAATAGTGTGTATTCGGAATATACGGAAGTAAAATTTACTATACCAAGAAAAAAACCGATGGGAATTGATGGAAAAGGAAAAAATGAAAAATAAGTTATTTCTGGTAATGACATTTTTATTTGTGAATATTTTACTTTCTTGCGGTAGGGATAATACAGTTGTATCTGAAAATGATACGGCTAATTCCGATATCCTTGTCATCGGTTATGTACAGGTTGGTGCTGAATCAGCATGGCGGATGGCAAATACCGAAAGCTTTAAGGAAGCATTTGATTATAAACAGAGGTATGATTTCAGGTTTTTTGACAGCCAAAATAATCCGACCCTCCAGCAAACAGCGGTTTATGATTTTATTGCCCAGGAAGTTGATTATATTATTCTTGCGCCAATCGAAGAATATGGATGGGACGAAATACTTGCCGAAGCAAGGGATGCGGGTATTCCGGTCATCTTGGCTGACCGGATGATTGAAACCACTGATGAATCGCTGTTTGTTACTTGGGTAGGTGGGGATTTTTTGAAGGAAGGACAGGATGCAATTAAATGGCTTAATAATTATCTCGTATCTATCGGTAGGGATAACGAACCCCTGAATATCTTCCATATGCAGGGCACAATCGGTTCTTCCCCACAGTTGGGGCGGACAGAAGGTATCAGCATGGGTATTGCCAATAATGGGAACCTGATTTTGAAAGCACAGGAAACAGGTGATTTTACGATTGCCAAAGGCGAAGAAGTAATGGAAATGTGGCTTAGAAATTATCCTCTTTCAGAAATTGATATACTAATCGCCGAAAATGATGATATGGCATTTGGAGCAATCAGGGCTATGCAGGCAGCCGGTATCAGACCGGGGCAAGATGTCATAATTATCAGCTTTGATGCCGGAAAAAAAGCAGTCCAAGCAGTGGCTGACGGTTTAATTAACTGCACAATCGAATGCAATCCCCTCCATGGCCCCCGGGTCAGGCAAATTATCGAATTAATTGAAGCCGGGGCAACACTAGGAAAAAGACAATACATAAACAATGGCATGTATTTTGATATCACCAATGCAGCAGCCGAAGTCCCTAATCGGTTTTAAGTGCATATAATAACCAGAAAACATTTCTAAGGAGTATTCAAATGGATCAACTACGTTACCAGATTGCTGCCGAAGTCAACAAAAATAACGCCGGGGAACTGGGAGCATTGGAAGAATACGCGAAATTACTGTCTTTGTTGGTTGAAGCAAAAAGAAGGACACTCGATGGGGAGCTGATAAAACTATTCCAAGAAGGTATTGATATCACCAAAGAAATTTCATCAGATGAAAAAAATCATGCTGTCAGATGGTTGGCTTATGCCGCCAAACTCGATAAAATCGGGGCTACTGATGATGGATTGCAAGAAGCGTTGGATGTGATAAAGTCTATGTAAGTGATAACCACCCCGTCGCTTCGCGCCACCCCTCCAAGGAGGGGAATTGCTTGTATCTTAATGGCATCCATAATTCCCCTCCCTGGAGGGGTGCCCGAAGGGCGGGGTGGTTTCCTACGGCATCCAATAATTCCCAGACGCCGTCAACATCACCATCACCTTAATATAATCCGCATAACAATCCCCATTATAATTATCAATCTTATCCCAATCCCAAAACTTATTTACCCACTCCTGGTCATCACCACGGGCGGCAGCAGTTAAAAGGAAAGGTGGCGCAAACAACTCAGGGTCGGTAAAATCAAATGGGGTTCCATCCATTTTAAACGGACCAAAATCATCCAAATCTCCAACCCGTTTAGCATGATTATCAAGGGGAATAATTATATCATCAAGTAATTTTTTATCCCCAAACTCTGTATTACCGCACAACAAATAATCGGTTGCAAGCCGCCAAGGAATACGGCATGAATTATAAGCATAACAATTGTCGGCATCATCTTCCAGCACGAAACCATCCGAAACTTCCCACTTATCCTTACCCCTGATAACGAAATCCGGAAGCAACCCATTGACATGCCCCAGTTTGTTTTCCGCTTCGCGGATATCACGGATGACTTTATAAGTGGCATCAACAACAAGTTGCCAATCATGGGAAGGGTCAGCCTTGGCATAAGCTTTTAAGTGGCTGATGATAAAATCCGACGGGCGGGTCGCATCCTTTATCACCCCTTCACGGAATGATGCCCAATCACCAACCAATAAACTATGATATTCGGAATGCACACAATATTTCCAAAACCATTTAAGCATTTCCAAGGCGATTTGCTTGTAATTAAACTTCCCATCACTGCCCCATTGTCGGTCGGCCAGTAACAAAGCATAAATCGTATCCATATCACCGTCGGTGGCACAAGATGAGGATTTAGGTCTTACAAAAGGCGCACTTTTGTACCCTTCTTCTTGGATATATCCGGTTTGGTTGTCGCCATCGCGGGGATTTCCTGTTAATTCCCAAGCGATAAGTGTACTGTTTTCGTCACCAATGACACTGGGAAAAGCAAGTGAAGTCCTAAGCATCGCATCAAAATAATCTTTAAGGCAATCACAATCATAAATCCACTGTTTGGGGGAAAAATTCAATTTTTCCTCACACCCCGCCATATAAACCAGCATCATCATCCCATAACCATGTGACTCCGAAACCGTCAAATGCGAAACATCAAGCCCATCTTCCTCAACCGCCCATGATTGATAATGACGAAAAATCATCCGAAACTCGTCTTTATTTTCGGGGCTTTTAGAATCTGCAATTAAATCATTTAACAGGATATTGCGGAAAAGTCCAATTATTTTACCCTCCATTTGCTCCCGTGTTTTATCAGACGGAAACAAAGGTATTACATTATACTTTACTCGTTGTGGGAAGGGAAAACTAGGCATTTTATCCATAAAAAGTCTCCATACAATTCCCCTCCTTGGAGGGGTGCCTGAAGGGCGGGGTGGTTAACATCCATTAATAGTATAACATATTTTCCAATAAATCCATAAAATAATTTATTTTTAACTACAAACACTATAAACCAAGTAACTTAAAATAGAAAGGAACCCACCCATGTTTCAATATTTCTTCAGAAAGAAAAACTACACCAAAAATACCTTCAAAACCGGCGAAGGGATAAAAGAATTTTCCGACGATGACGGCGATTATGTCGGAAACCCGGAAGAGGAGTAGAAAACGTATGTGCTGACACACATCCGTGAATTTTCGCCCATTGCTGTATACCCAAAAATAATGTATAATCTTTAAACGATGGAAAATTTTGAGACAAATTTAAACCATGATCCTGAGTTTCTTAAAGAAAGATTAAAACAACGCCCACTGAACCGCCGTAAGCTACTTAGGCGGATGTTAATTACAGTGCTGATGGCGGTTATTTTTGGTACGGTCGCCAGTGTGACCATCTTATTGATGCAGCCGATTATCAGCGCATATCTTTATCCGGTTGAGGATGAACCGGAGCGGATAGTTTTTCCCGAAGAAATAATCGTTGAGGAAATTTTACCGGAAGATATGATTGCTGACGAGCGGGAGATGCAGGAGCTTCAATGGGCAATGGAACTTGAAGCCCTTGCTGAATTTATCGACTATGATATTGTCCGCCAAATAGCCAATGATGTTGCCGGGGAATTGTTGAACCGCAAAGTATTCGGAATAGATGAATATATCTCCATTAACCGTGCTTTGATGGAAATTAGCAATGAAGCAATGAAATCCTTGGTCACGGTAACTGGGGTAACAGCCGATGTTAACTGGATAAATCGCGTTTTTGAAAACCGGATTCAGACAAAAGGTATAATTATCATGGATGCCGTGCGCGATATTTTAATAGTTGCTGATATTTCCCAAATCAGGAATGCTGATTCGATTATGTTGACTTTTGTTGATGGTACCCAATATCAGGCAACGATAAGGCAATATGACCGGACAACCGGGCTTGCCATTTTGTCAATTCCCCGCTGGCAATTTAATACTGCGACTTTGGAAGCGATTAAACCGATAGATTTGGGTAATTCAGCAGCCCTAAACCTCAAAGGGACACCAATTATTGCCGTCGGGCGGATTGTTAACAATGCCATCTCTACCTGTGTTGGCACTATTACATCTTCCAGTACTAATATCCACAAAATTGATGCTACATATAGACTATTAACAACCGATATCTACGGTAGCACAAATGCTTCCGGCATTTTGGTAAATTTACGCGGACAACTTATCGGGATTATCAATAATAGTTATAACACATCTGATGCCCGCAATATTGTCAGTGCAATAGGCATCAGCGAACTTCGTAACCTACTTGAAGTAATGATGAACAACGAAAAAAAACCATATCTTGGTATTAGCGGAATAGAAGTTACGGCAGAAGCACATAAAGCCGGAGTACCGCGGGGAGCATATATTACAGAAGTTGTCATTGATTCACCTGCTATGAATGCCGGTTTACAAAGTGGTGATATTATCGTCAAGATAGAGGAAGCTGATATAGTCACTTTTATTGGTCTGGTTAACACATTATTTGATTTTAAACCGGATCAGCCAATCAGATTGACAGTCAAACGTCAGGGTTTAGAAGATTACTATCAATTTGAAGTTGAGGTAATCGCAGGGATTATGGAATAACGGAAAGGTTAAACAGATGAAATATATAAATGAATATAATGACGGAGACCGGGTTTTTGATATTTACCTGTGCAAATTTAAATCATCGGCAGTGACAAAAAACGGAAAACCGTATGACACCATCATTCTCCAAGACAAAACCGGGACAATTGATGCAAAGATTTGGGAACCAAACAGCGCCGGAATCGGTGATTTCGATGTGATGGATTATATCGAAGTATACGGTGAAATCAATAGTTTTCAAGGCGCTTTGCAGATTAGCGTCAAAAGAATCCGTCGCGCGGAAGCAAGTGAATACCGGACGAATGATTATCTTCCAATCAGCCGTTATGACATAAATGAAATGCACAATGAGATATTGGGCTTTATCGGGCAAATTGAAAATCAATATTTAAAAGCCTTAATGACTGAAATCTTTGTTACGGATGAACAATTGGTCAAATCATTTAAGGAATCAAGTGCCGCGAAGAGCATCCACCATGGATTCGTCGGAGGATTGCTTGAACATACTCTTGCGGTTGTAAAAATATGCAATTTTTATGCCAATACATATCCGCAGTTAAATAAAGATTTGCTGATTAGCGCCGCGCTTTGCCATGATATCGGCAAAATCCATGAATTAAGCCCCTTCCCACACAATGAATATACGGACGATGGTCAGTTCCTTGGTCATATCGTCATCGGTTGTGAGTTAGTAGGGGGGAAAATTTGTAAAATTGACGGCTTTCCTTGTGTTCTTGCAGCCCAACTTAAGCATTGCATCCTTGCCCACCACGGTGAATATGAATATGGTTCACCAAAGAAACCAGCGATTATTGAAGCGGTCGCATTAAATTTTGCTGACAATGCCGATGCCAAAATACAAGCTTTTACGGAATTGCTTGAAAGTGGGAAATTAAACGGCTGGCAGGGGTACAATCGTTTGTTTGAAGCGAATATCACCAATACGAGAACATAAACATATGAGATACAATAAAAATGACTTAGTCACAATTACAATCGAGGATATCGGGCACGACGGAGCTGGAATCGGCAAAATAGAAGGCTTTATCATTTTTACAAAGGATGCCGTTATCGGCGATATCGTAAGAGCCCGGATAATGAAAGTAAAATCAAGCTTTGCTTATGCAAAACTAGAGGAGGTGGTGACACCTTCTTCTTTTCGGGTGATACCGTTATGTTCATTTCATCGTCAATGTGGTGGTTGCCAATTACAAACCCTTAGTTATGAAAAGCAATTGGAATACAAACAAAATAAGATCCGTAATAATTTGATACGGATAGGTGGTTTTGCGTCTGATTTAATTGATAATGTGATGCAGCCAATTGTAGGAATGGAAGAACCCTGGTTTTACCGCAATAAAGCGCAGTACCCGGTTGGTTATGACAAACTTGGAAAGCCAATAACAGGATTTTATGCCGGACGCACACATGACATTATTGCCAATACCGACTGCCTTTTGGGTGATAAACGTAACAAGGAAATCCTTGAAATTGTGCTTGCTTACATGAAGGCAAATCAAATCACGGCATATGATGAGAAAACAGGAACTGGTTTATTTCGTCATATTTTAATCCGCAATGGCTTTTACAGTGGTGAAGTGATGGTGAGCTTTATAGTCAATTCAAAACATAAGATTGAATTAAAAAAACAACATGAATTGGTTGAAGCTTTAAGTAAAATCCCCGGTATGACCAGTATTTGCATAAATCTAAACCCGGAACGTACAAATGTTATCATGGGAAATGAAGTCCATGTACTTTGGGGTCAGGGATTTATCAATGATACACTTCATGTTAATAATGAACGCAAGTTAAACTTCCAAATTTCACCGAAGTCATTTTATCAAGTCAATCCAAGACAGACGGAGAAACTTTATAACTTGGTGCTGGAGTATGCCGATTTGAAAGGATTTGAAACAGTCTGGGACTTGTACTCAGGGATAGGTACAATATCACTATTCATGGCAGCAGTCGCCGGAAAAGTTTATGGGGTTGAGGTGATAAAGGAAGCAGTCGATGACGCACGGATGAATGCCCATAATAATGGGTTTGACAATACTGAATTCTACAGCGGAAATGTAGAAGATATTTTAACGGTAAAATGTGATAAAGCCGATGTAATTATTGTTGACCCTCCGCGTAAAGGATGCGAAGCCAGATGCCTTGAAGCGATGATAAAAGCAAAACCCGACCGGATAATTTATGTGAGCTGTGACAGTGCAACCCTCGCTCGGGATTTGCAATTTTTATGTAATAACGGATATGAACTCAAGCGGGTGCAAGCAGTAGACCAATTCCCCCAAACGGTTCATGTCGAGACCATATGCGTCATTGCGAAGAGCAACGTCTCGCAAGCGAGCCGAGACGACGAAGCAATCCATCCAGCTAAACAGAAAGGACTAGAAGAATGAATGCAATACGTAACCACCCCCTGATTGACTTACTAAGAAGAAACAAAGGTAATACCCGGACACTCATCTTGATGGAACCTCTATGGGGTATCCCCTTTAACTTAATCGCTCCCTTTGCGACCCTTTACATGTACACCCAAGGCATCGACGATATCCAGATTGGGTTGATAATTTCAATTTCGATGGTGGTACAGGTTTTCTTTTCATTTTCCGGCGGGATACTGACTGATAGGTATGGACGCAAGAAGACAACGATAATAGCCGATGTAGTTGGCTGGGTCATTGCCTGCTTGATTTGGGCATTTTCCAATAATTTCTGGCTCTTCTTAATCGCCGCAATTGTCAATAGCTTTGACCGTATCAACTGGACAGCTTGGTTTTGCTTTTTAATCGAAGATTCCGACCCAAAAGACTTGGTCGGGGTATATACATGGCTGCATATCTGCGGTTTGGTTGCCATTTTTTTTGCCCCGCTTTCGGGTTTGTTAATTAATAATTATTCACTTGTTCCAGTCATTCGCACCCTGTATATTATTTTTGCCTTCAACATGGCAATAAAAGTTTTCATTACATACAAATACTGCACCGAAACCGGACGGGGAAAAATCCGCTTGGAAGAAACGAAAAATACGCCGATTCTTAAAATGTTAGATGAATACAAAGCTTTAATTCCCAGAATACTAAAAAATAAAGAAATCATGAAAGCGATTATTATCTCAGTTATTTTATATGTTGCCTATACAATCAACAGCAGTTTTTTTGGCTTGTATGTTACCCAAAGATTGGGCATAACCCAAGCTTATCTTGCTTTGTTCCCGATTCTAAATGCTGCTGTAATGCTCATTTTTATGGTTGGCATCCAACACCGACTCGATGCCGTGAAATTCAGGATTCCGATGTGGAGCGGTTTTATTATTTTTATTTTAAGCACTATCTTACTAATTTTTACACCGATTGGCGTACTTAGTATTCCCCTTATTGTCATCAACGTTTTTTGCGGGGCTATCGCCGGAGCATTGGTTGTTCCGCGTAAAGATGCTTTACTCCAACTATTAATCGAGCCAGAAGAACGCGCCCGCATTAACGCCCTCATCTCAACATTTATGATTGCGTTTGCCTCCCCCTTCGGTTATATCGCCGGATGGCTTTCAAGCATCGACCGCCGCTTACCCTTTACCCTTATCCTGTTCTTTTTCATCATCGCCATTATCATCGTCGGAAAAATCAAAGACCCGGAGATGGCAGGGAAGAAGTCGGTGGGGTGAGGAAATAGGAGGTTTCAAAAAACCTCTTGTAATAAACAAATATATATGTTATTCTTTATCATAATAAATGCGAACAAGGCATTGCGCCTGTTCGCATTTGATAGTTATAAATGAATTATGCCAAATAGATGTAATAATTCAATAAAATCTGGTATAATTAAGTTTCTATAATAAAGCAAACCAAAAGGAGATATGTATGACAATCAATAAAATCCAAAACGATGAAAAAGTAACCCTGACCCTGTCCGGTAGGCTGGACACCACCACTGCCCCCAAATTACAAGAAGTCCTGATTCCCGAACTTGACGAAACAAAACAAATGGAACTTGATTTTGCGGCACTTGAATATGTTTCCTCGGCTGGACTTCGTGTCCTTCTTATGGGTGAAAAAACCGCCAAAGCCAAGGATGCCACGATGAAACTTATAAATGTTTCGCATGAAATCATGGAAATATTTGAAATGACAGGTTTCTCAGGTGTATTGAATATTGAATAAAATTCCCATCTTGAGGTGATTCATGCGCTCATTACGTGCAAAGATACTGACTATCGTTTTGGCTTTTCTTGCGTTAATCGGGATAGCTTTTTTGGTGTATTCCCTGTTTACGACCGAAAATTACAAGCAGATGCGCTTAGCAGGTATCGAGCAGACTATCCAAATTGAAATCGAAAAGGTAAACAAATTTATCGCTGAAATGGAACGTGCCGCCATCTTTTTTGTCACCGCCGGAGAGCTTGTATACGAGGCACAACAAGAAAGGGAGCTGGCAGAAACCTTGGCGCTTGAACTATTCCGTAGTTTTCCCGCTGCCATCGGGGGAGGATTTTGGTTTGCGCCTTATGCTTTTAATGAAAACACATACCGCGAAGGGGTATATGCCTTTTTTGACAAGGAACTGGGAGTTGCCCGACTGGATGATACGTTTTTTATTGATGAATACGACTACCACAACCAAAGCTGGTATACCGAAATAGCGGCACGTTTATATGAACCATATCAAGTAGTCTGGACACGTCCATATATAGACGATACCGGTTCATACGCATTAATGACAACAGCCGGGGCAGGTATCTTTGATGATAATGGAAATTTGATTGCCCTTTCAACCGTGGATTGGGAAATAGATGAAGTCATAACACAACTGACAGCAATCAGACCGACGGAAAACAGCTTTATCATCTTATGCTGTCCGGCGGGTGGATATGGCATCACCAATACCTTGACCAGGACGGCGGGTCTTGACCTATCGCACCTTCCTTGGGGTATAAATGATAATTTGGTAACACTTGAAGGCGTTGATTATTTAGCATTCCGTGGTTGGATGGATAATGGTTGGCTGCTACTCGTTTATGTTCCCACCGATGAGATTTTTGCCGAAGTAGAACAACAAAACACGCAATTTACGCAACTTATCATTGGCTTATCATTAATTATGATGTGCCTTGCTTTTCTTTTAATTGCCAATATCTTAATTAAACCTTTGAAAAAGTTGATTGACGGTGTTTCCCATCTTGGATTGGGTAAACTGGATATTACGATTGATATTAAATCAAAAGATGAACTCGGTCTGCTGGCAGGGACATTTAACAAGATGACGTCAGACTTAAAAAATTCGATAGAGGAAAAAGCCCGCGAGCGCGAAAGAAAAGAACGCTTTGGTGCAAATGTGCGTGATGTGTTAACGAAAGTAGCCAAGTCACCTGCTCTTTCATCCGGTGATTACAGGGGTGTTGCAAAATTTCTTGCCGAGCAGGGTTTAATTGTAATGGATGTTACCAGGGTTGAAGTATGGATGGTAACAGACTTCAAAAACGGAGTGGAAAACCTTGCCACTTTTGACATCTCAAGGGGTGGTTACGTGGAAAGGGGTACTACTGATTTAGAAAATTACGAAGAATATGAGCAAATGCTCAAGGCAGAACGTCTGATTACAACAAACGATGTTGATAAACGGAAAGCAATACTTGAATCAAGGGACTCATTCAGTGTTAAAACCATCGCTTCATTGGAAGCCCCGGTATGGATAAATGGGGAGCTGGCTGGCATTATTTGTATAGAACAGGAACCATCGGAACTTTATCCCGAATTTCGTGAATGGACAACAGAAGAAGACAGCTTTACGATATCGATTGCTGATATAATGGCGGTTGCCATTTTTAACAATGAACGCCGGATAATGATGCATGAAGCCGGAAGGATGGCGGCAGAACTCAATGTCGCAACCCAGATTCAGACAAGCATGCTGCCTTGTATTTTTCCTGCTTTCCCCCACCGTGATGAATTTGACATATATGCCATAATGCAACCTGCCAAAGAAGTCGGTGGTGATTTTTATGACTTTTTCATGGTTGATGAACACATACTGGCGATGGTGGTTGCTGATGTATCAGGAAAAGGAATCCCTGCCGCCTTATTTATGGTTATCGCCAAAACCCTGATAAAGAATAATGTCCAATCAGGAAAGTCACCCAAGGAAGTTTTTGAAACCGTCAACGAGATGTTGTGTGAAAATAATGAAGCGCAAATGTTTGTGACTGTTTTTATGGGAATATGGGATATGCGGACAGGTACTTTCACTTATATAAATGCCGGGCATAACCCGCCGCTGATAAAACGTGCCGGGGGTGATTATGAATGGCTTCCAACCAAACCGGGTTTTGTTATTGCCGGAATGGAAGGAATGAAATACAAACAGGATGAGCTGGTGATAAATGAAGGTGATACGATTTTTATGTATACCGACGGTGTGACCGAAGCGGAAAACCTTAATAAAGAGTTATTTGGTGAATCACGTTTAATAGAAAAACTTAATAGCAATAAGTATGCTGATTTAATCGAGTTAATTACATCCATCAAGAATGAAATAGATTTATTTTTCTAGATAATTTAGTTTTAATTATTTTTTTAAAAATTTAAA
>Ga0209737_10000660_pt1 | contig 27228 bp, 27 predicted proteins | sample TergutCu122P3_FD_187284 | JGI IMG/M metagenome (GOLD analysis project Ga0209737, IMG submission 187284) | Cubitermes ugandensis P3 segment gut microbial communities from Kakamega Forest, Kenya - Cu122 P3 (SPAdes) (version 2) | ecosystem: Host-associated > Arthropoda: Insects > Digestive system... | reverse complement strand
CAACTGTCGCCAATAATCAAAGATGGTACTGTATGCTATGTATCTACTTCTGAACTCGTAGATACCGTATTTATTCCCGAATCGAATATGTTATCACACGCTCGCGGTTTACTTGAAACAGTGAAATACGGCAAGTTGCATTATGAGACAAGAGAAGTTGAAATCATAGAAAAAGCACGGGTATTACCCAGCAAACCAAAGTCCAAAACCGTAGAAGAAATCGAAAATATAATAGGCGGCACAGTTGAATTGTCAGCCGACGGGCAAGTTTTTCTTATCAATAAAACACAACTTAATTATTCGATAGACTTGCTGTTTGAAGCGTCTGGTTATCAAAAGTTAGCGTTACTTGCCCGTCTTATACACAACGAACAAATTAAACCGGGGGCTATTCTCTTTTGGGACGAACCGGAAAACAGTTTGAATCCGGAACTTATACCTGTGCTTGTAGATATTATACTTGAACTATCGCGAAACGGCGTTCAGGTATTCATCGCAACACACAGTGAAATTTTGTCAAGTTACTTTTATGTCAATCAACGACAAGGTGATAGTGTGATGTTTCATTCGTTATACAAAGATAAACAAGGACAAATTAAAGCGAATTCAAATAATCGTTTTGATTTGTTATTCCCAAACAAATTGACGGAAGAGCCTGTAAAACTATATGAAAGACAAATTGAAAAGGGACTTGGAAATGGCTAAAACAATTACGGAAAGCGGCATGGATTTTGTAGCCGATAATGCTTTTCATATAGAAAAATCCGAGGTTTACGCAAAACTAAAAGATAACATAAAAACAGTTGAATTTATTAGGGCAAAAGGCGACAAACTTTTGTTTATGGAAGCAAAATCGTCTTTTCCGAATCCGAATAATCATGAAAGTTCTGTGGAATTTCAATCCGAAATTAAATCACATTTATCTGAAATCTGTGAATAATATTTCAAAGGCATAAAGCAATGTTTAAATTTAATTGTTTTTTTACAAAGGCGTGTTGAAAAACTCGCCTTTTATATTGTAGCAAATAGTATTTTACCCTCGAAAATGATAATGTATTTCTTCAATGGAGTGGGTGAAATGTCTTCTATATCTTCGATTGTTTGTAAGTTTGGCGGGACTTCGGTCGGCGCTAAAGAAAAAATTGAGCAAATTGTCAAAATTCTTAAACTTGACCCGAGACGCAAAGCCGTTGTTTTGTCTGCTCCCGGAAAAGCCGAAGGAGTAAGCACAAAAGTAACGGACTATTTGATTTCGATAGTCAATAAAAGTTTGGCGGGGAAGGATATAGAAAAAGATGTCGCCGGCGTGAAAGGTCGTTATTACGATATTTATCAATCGCTGGGACTAACGCGCGAAACCATCGACGGTGTTTTGAAGCGTCTTGACGAGCGGATTGCGGCGGACAAAGGCAACAGCGAAAAATACAGAGACGCAATAGTTGCTTCGGGAGAGGACTTGAATGCGGAACTTTTTGCGATTTATGCGAATACGGTCGGAATAAAGGCAAAATTCGTTTCGCCGATTGATGTGGGACTGATTGTTACCGCAAATTTCGGAGACGCAAGAGTAAAAAGTGAAGGAAGCGCGAATTTAATTAAATTGCGTGATTACATAAATGAAGGATTCGTCGTAATTTTCCCCGGATTTTTCGGAGTAAGCGCAGACGGCGACATCGTAACGTTCAGCAGAGGCGGTTCGGATTTGACCGGCGCGCTGGTTGCAGATGCAATTAACGCTTCGGAATACGAAAATTGGACGGACGTAAACGGAATTTTGAGCGCGAATCCGAAGATAATCGAAAATCCCGAGCAAATTGATGCGCTTACTTATCGCGAAATGCGGGAGTTGTCGTATATGGGCTTCGGCGTTTTCCACGAGGAAGCGGTAAAACCCGTTATGAAAAAGAAAATTCCGATACGATTGAGAAACACAAACAACCTCGAAAACAGAGGGACACTTATTGCCTTTGAGAGAATTCCGGAAGAAAGAACTGTTGTAGGAATTGCGGCGGCGAGCGGGTTTTGTTCGTTTAACCTGCAAAAATTCCTGATGAATCGCGAAATGGGTTTTGGAAGGAAACTGCTTCAAATTTTTGAGGATTTCGGACTTTCTTACGAACAGTGCCCGTCGGGAGTCGATAATATTTCCGTTGTTTTGAATCAAAAGCAGAAATTGCTGTGTTCGGATATGGTCAATGATTTAATCCGCGAAATTGAAAAAGAATTGAAGCCCGACCTCTTCAAAACAGAATATAATTTGAGTTTGGTGGCGGTTGTGGGCGAAGGGCTTAAAAATCAAACCGGTGTGTTGGGCGTTGCGGCGGCGGCTCTTGCCAATGCGGGCGTAAACATAAAAATAGTGAATCAGGGAAGTAGTGAGTTGAGCATTATTTTCGGAATAGAAAGCGCAGATGAAACACGGGCTGTAAAAGCACTCTACGAAGCGTTTTTCAGCTAAAAAAGGAAAAATATGAATCAGGATTTAGTGAAAATTTTATGTTGTCCCGAAACGAAACAGAAAGTCGAGTATGCCGACAAGGAATTAGTTCGGGAAATAAACAAAAGAATTATGGCGAAAAAGCAACGAAACCGCGGGGGAGTGCTTTTGACGGAGCAAATTCATGACGGATTAATCCGTGAAGACAAAAAATATTTGTATCCGATTAAAAGCGACATTCCGATTATGCTGATAAACGAAGCGATTGAGGTTTAGTTGCCGGAAACCGGAATATGTAAAAGAAAGGAACATTTATGGCTCGCACGCCTATGACCAAAAACGGCTATGATAAATTGCTGAAAGATTTAGACCAACTGAAAAAAGTTGAGTTGCCCGCTATCATCGAAAGAGTGGCGGAGGCACGTTCGCACGGCGATTTGAAAGAGAACGCCGAATATCACGCTGCACGTGAAAAACAGGGGCAAATTCAGGATAAAATCCGCTATTTGGAAAATCAGATTTCCAGTGCGCAGATTATTGAAGCCGAGGGAAGTTCGGACGAAATCCGCTTCGGCTCGAAGGTTGTTTGCTGCGAAATTGACGACGAGGACGAAAAGGAAGAGTATGTAATCGTCGGTGCAGACGAGGCAAATCCGTCGAACGGAATGATTTCGGCATCGTCTCCGCTCGGACAGGCGGTTTTGGGTAAAAAAGCAGGCGATATTGTTGAAGTTATCGCTCCTGCGGGAAAATATAAAATAAAAATTGTTTCGTTTGAGTAGTGCGGAAAATGACAGATAAAATAAGAAATTTCTCAATAATCGCTCACATCGACCACGGAAAAAGCACGCTTGCGGACAGATTTCTGCAACTTACCGATACGATTTCCGAGCGTGAAATGCAAGACCAACTCCTTGACGATATGGATTTGGAAAAAGAGCGGGGCATAACAATAAAAGCGCACCCGATACAGATGAAATACAAGTCCGACGACGGCGAAACCTACACGATAAATCTGATTGACACGCCCGGACACGTGGATTTTACATACGAAGTTTCACGTTCTTTGGCGGCTTGCGAGGGCGCAATTTTGGTGGTTGATGCTTCGCAGGGGATTGAGGCGCAAACCTTGTCGAATATTTATTTGGCGATGGAAAACGACCTGACAATAATTCCCGTGATGAACAAAGTTGATTTACCGGCGGCAAATCCAGAAGCGGTCGGACAGCAGATTTCGGACTTGCTGGGAATTGACCCGGCTACGATTTTAACCTGCTCGGCAAAAACGGGCGTTGGCGTTAAAGAAATTTTGGAGCAGGTAATAAGAGATGTTCCGCCTCCGAAATCTAACGGCGAAAAACACACGAAGGCATTGGTTTTCGACTCGGTTTTCGATAGTTATCGAGGGGCAATCGCATACGTCCGTGTTTTTGAGGGAACCCTGAAACTCGGCGACAAAATAAAATTTATGAAAACCGATATGGTTTATGAAATTACGGAAATCGGCGTTTTGGGCTTGAAAAGAATACCAACGAAAGAACTCGAAACGGGTCAGGTGGGTTATGTGATAGCGTCGCTGAAAACGCTTTCGGACATTCACATCGGCGACACCATAACTTTGGCGGCTAACCCCGCACCTGAGGCGATAGCGGGCTATAAAGTAATAAAGCCTATGGTTTTTTCGGGACTTTATCCGATAGAAAAAGGCGACTACGACACACTGCGGAATGCGCTGGAAAAACTTGCGCTGAACGACTCCTCCCTGAATTTTATTCCGGAATCCTCGGAAGTTTTGGGCTTTGGATTTCGGACGGGCTTTTTGGGGCTTTTGCACATGGAAATCACGCAGGAGCGCCTTTCGCGCGAGTTTGACGTAGATATTATCACGACAATTCCGAACGTTGTGTATAAAATAGAAAAAAACAACGGCGACACGATTGAAATTGAGCGCCCGGGCGATTTGCCCAATCCCGCCGAAATAAATGCGGTTTATGAGCCGATTGCGAAAGTGCAGATAATTACGCCGACGACCTACACGGGTGCGATAATGAAACTCTGCGACGAAAAGCGGGGCGTAATGGAAACGATGGAATACCTTGATACGACACGGGTAACGCTTCACTACAAAATCCCGATACAGGAGTTAATCGTGGATTTTTTCGACCGCCTGAAAAGTTGCAGTTCGGGTTATGCTTCGATGGATTACGAGTTGTCGGAGTATCAAAAATCGGCGATGATAAAGTTGGATATTTTGATAAACGGCGAATTGGTCGATGCGTTTTCCTGCATAATTCACAAGGACAAGGCATATAATTACGGCAATTTCATAACCGAAAAACTGAAAGATTTAATTCCGAGACAGCAGTTTCAAATAGCAATTCAAGCGGCAATCGGAAGCAAAGTTATCGCCCGAAGCACCGTTAAAGCATATCGAAAAGACGTAACCGCAAAGTGCTACGGCGGCGATATTTCACGAAAACGCAAACTTCTCGAAAAGCAAAAAGAAGGCAAAAAACGAATGAAGCAAATCGGAAGCGTAGAAATCCCGCAGAAAGCGTTTTTGGCAGTGTTGAAGAGAGATGGAGTTTAATCCTTCTTTACCCCCGGAAACTGCAAAATTTCCGCTTCTTTTACATTATTATTGCCGTTGTTGTCGTCGGTTTTCAAGATTTCGGGCGGAATTACGGGTACGATTTTTGTTTCGCTTGCTCTGTCGAAACTTTGGAAAAAACCTTTCGCGATGTGCGGCGGCTGTAATCGGATTTCCACAATTGTCGGCGGGAATGTTATCAGAGACGAGTATTTCATCGTTATCCATTTGCCGTAGGGTTTTTCGTTGGGGTCTATTGTGTAATCCAAAAGCAAACCGTAGCCGGCGAAAAGCCATTTTTCTTCTTTTTTCTTTGCAAAAAACATTGGGGTTTTGCGCACAAGCAACGCAAAAATTTCTTTGGGGCGAATTAACGCACTGCATTCGCTTTCGTCAATATACATTAAAGCCAATTCGCGGATTTCTTCAATGCTTATAGATTCCATAAATTTTCCTATTTTTTATTATTTCTGTAACAAAAATAAATTATTTTCTAACTAATAAACGAAAGGAAATGAAAATTTGGGTATTTTGAAGTCAATTCTTGTTTGGATTACCTATCTGCTTACGGGCGGAATCTTTTTGGTGTTTATAATTCCCGTCTCGCTTTTATTTCTGCCTTTTGGAAAACATAAAAAGGTATTTTCGCACTTTTTGTTCGGATATATGAAATGGATTGTTCGTTGCGCGCTTCCTTTTTTGCAGGTTTTGAAAATTGTCGAATTTACGGGCGCCGAAAAAATCGGGAAATCCGGTATAATAATTTCAAATCATCAATCGTTTTTGGACGGTTTTTTAGTTATGGGGCATTTTCCAAGCGTGCCGTTAATCAAGGCGTCTTATAAATATAATCCGCTTTTTCTTTGGGTAGCGGGATTTTTTGACTTCGTTGCACTTGATTTCTTTCCGGCAGGTTTTTTCGATGCCGACAAAAAATTGCGTAAACATCTTAAAAATAACGATTTATTATATATTCTTCCCGAAGGAACACGGAGTTCGGACGGCAATATTCAGAAATTTCAATCACTTGCTTTCAAAATCGCCAACGATACGCAATCGCCCATTTTTCCCGTAGTCTTAAAATATTCCGAGCCGATAATGAGCAAAAGTCGCGAAAGTTTTATTTTCACAAGAAAAGTTAATGTAAAAATTCACGTTTTGGACGAAATCCGTCCTGCCGAAAACGAAAATACGGCAAAATTCATACAAAGAGTTTATTCGACGGTAGTGTCACACTTTGATGAAATTCATTTTTAAGAGCAAAAAGTAAGATTTTTCAAAAAACAGCAGATTTTTCCGTTTTGCAATAAGTGCAAATGTTATATTATCGCCGGCTCTTTTATATATAAACATCTTGTTTTTCCTTGTTGGTGGAATATTGCAAATTTTTATGCTATGGGGAAACTTGAAAGTATGCGTTACGTTCTGTGCGGGCGCTGCTTTCTTGTTTTTTCTTATAGCAGCGGCTTTGCAATAGCCCCACCGACGAGAACTAACGAGAACAAGCAGCGTCTCGAAAAGAAAGTTCACGTTTTATGAGTATTTTTTATGAAAACGTAAAGGGAACGCAATACGACAGACCTCCTTATCCTTATGAATCCTGGAAAAATTTTTGGTGCGGAACCCTTGAATTAAAATGGGCAAAATATTGCGGTGTTGAAAATTGTAATAAATCCGCCGAAATGGGCGGACATATTAAAGGTTATGGCAGAAAAACAAAAAGATTCATACTTCCGATGTGCTGTTATCACAATCAACAGAAAGCGCCGTTTTTAATCTGTGAGAAAATAGCGCCTATACCTTAATCAATTTTTGCTCGATTTTCGTTATTAGATTTTCAAGCGCGCATTTCCAGTCGCCGCTTTTAACCGTGCAGCCGGCAGCAAATTTGTGCCCACCGCCTTTGCCGCAACTTGCCGCAATTTCGCAAACGTCGATTTTTCCGGCGGAACGAAGCGAAAATTGCGTTTCATTTTCGTCGTATCTCGCAAAAATTCCCACTTCTACTCCTTCGCCGCCCAAAACCGCGTTCGACATTCCGTCGGTTGCCGAACTGTCCGCGCCGAAATCCGTAATCAGCGACTTAGGCATTGAAATCACGCTTATTTTTCCGTCCGCATAAAATTTTAAGGTTTCCCAGATTTTTGCACGAATCGACAACGCCGCTATAGTGTTTGACGCAAACATTTTTTTGAAAAGCAGAGTGTTGTCCGCACCGCGTTTTACCAAATTGTGCGCAATCAAATATAATTCGCCGTCGGCATTGTTAAAGTGAAATCCGCCCGTATCGGTAATTATTCCGCAAAGCAGATAATTTGCTATATCGCAGTCATAGGAAATTCGGTTTTCCGTTAAAAAATCATAAAGAATTTTGCAGGTTGCCGCTGCATTTACATCAACGCAATTTACTGTCGCGAACATTGAATTGTCGCCGTGGTGGTCGATATTTACTGTTTTGTCGGCAAATCTCGTTTCAATGTTTTCAATGCCGCACCTTTGCGGGTTCGAGCAGTCCAAAAGCACCAAAACATCAAATTTTTGCTCCGGCTCAATGTTGCTTATTGCGTCGTAATCTTTGAAAAAAATAAATTTTTGCAGGGATTTGTCTTTATTGTAAATGCGGGCATTTTTTCCGAGCGATTTGAGATATTTGTAAAAAGCCAACTGCGACCCGACGCTATCGCCGTCTTGATTTTCGTGCGACGAAATCAAAAACGAGTGGTTTTTTTCAATAATTTCGTTAAGTTCAGTCCAAATCATCTTTCACCGTTTCCAAAATTTCACCGATTTTGCTCAAATGTTCAAACGATTTGTCCAATTTGAAAAAAAGTTTCGGGAAATGTTTCATTTTCACACGCTTTGCCGCCGTCGATTGAATAAATCCCGCCGCTTTGTTCAGCACTTTTAACGCCTCGGTCTGCGCCGCTTCGTCCGCCAGAATCGAAACCAAAACCGTCGCGTTTCGGTTATCTTTCGCAAGATTTATGCTCGGCACAATCACAGTAGCAGGAATCCGCGGGTCATTCATCTCATTCATAATAACCCACAAAATCTCCCGCTTCAAATTCTCCGCAATTCTCGCACCGTAAAATGAGTTTTCAGGCATATTTTTGCTCCTTTTCAAGGTAAAATACTAAATGCCGAAACGAAAAGCAAAAGTTTAATCTTCCCAAGGATTGAAAATCTTTATGTTTGGAATATCTTCAAAATCTTTGACGTTTCGAGTTATTATTGTCATATTGTAAGCAATTGCTGTTGCGGCGATAAGAGTATCCTGCGTTTGAAGCGAACGAGGAAGTTTTGCCGACATTTTCCCCCAAGTCGTCATAACATCAGTGTCAATATCAATAATGCGACCGCTGAAACCATTCTCTATAACATCATCAAGCCACGCAGAAAGTTTCATTTTTCTGTTTTCGTCCGTAAGTTTTTCAATGCCGAAAACTATTTCGCCTATCGACATAACGCTTATGAACATATCGGTTTCAAAATTACTCGAAAACCACTTTGCAACGCCTTTGTTTGGTTTTGCTTTTGTCATTTCGGAAATAATATTCGTATCAACAAGATATTTCATAACGACATTTCCCGCATTTTTTCAATTTTTCGTTCGGGTAACTCAAGACAATCAATGCTGACGGGAGCGGAACGTAAAATATCAACCAATTTTCTTTTTGGCTTAGTGAGTTGTCTGTATTCGGCTATAGAAACAACCATTGCAACCGGCTCACCGCGCAAAGTTATTGGTTGCGGCACAAAAGCGGCTTCTTTAATCAACCTGCTAAAATGACTTTTGGCTTCTTGAAGTTGCCAAGTTTTAGTTGCTACCATAAATAAACCTCCTGACTGGTCTGTCTGGTCAGTAATATAATATTTTTTCTCGCCAAAAGTCAATGTAAAAAAATATAAGAAGTGAAAATACTATAAAATAGGCTATACTAAATGCCGAAACGAAAAGCAAAAGCAAATTAAAATAAAACAGAACGCGGTTGCCGTGTTCCGATTGTTAAAACTTTTACTTTTTAAGCAAGTAATTTCAGGCAATATGCTTTTAATTCGGGAATATTTTCGATAAGCACTCCATACAATAATTCCATACTGAAATTTTTGTATTTGTGTGCCGCAATATTTCTCATTCCTTTCATCTTTGACCAAGGCATATCCGTATTTGTTTCTAAAAACTTTTTGGAAAAATGCGTAGTCAATTCGCCGATTTGAAGAATATACATAGAAACAATCGTTCTGTAATCTTCGTCCGTCTTTAATGTTTCCAAGGTAATATCAAATCTTGTTATTGCCCGCTCTATATTTTCACAATATTTAAGCATGTGTTCTAAAACACTTCTGTCGCGCTCACTCAGCATAAAGCAAAACCTCTTCTTTTTTTATTTTTTTTAGAAAATTTTCTTCAAAACCACAAGTAGGCAATAAATCTACCTTTGTTTTGAATAATTTTTCAACATCGTAATGCATTTCCGCTAATTTGAAATAATTTCCGATTTTTCCCCTGTCAATTCTGAAATCAATATCGCTTTTCGCCTTTGCGTTTCCGCGGGCATAAGAACCAAACAAATACACTCGCTCTACTCCATATTGTTTTGCAATAGGAGTAATTTTTTGTCGAATTTCTTCAAGTGTGTATTTAGGTTTTCGGTTCATACTTTCTCCTTTTTAAGATAAAATACTAAATGCCGAAAATAAAAAGCAAAAGTTTAATCTTCCCAAGGATTAAAAATCTTTGTGTTTGAAATGTTTCCAAAATGTTTTTTCAATGATTTTACGCGACAGTATATCGTCCCAATTCGGGATAATTTGCCGCAAAGTTGCGGGAAGATTTCCCAAGTTGGGAAAGTATGTTTCTTGTCGTCGGGAAGATTTCCCAAGTTTGGGATAATATGTTTTTTGTCGTCGGCAAACTTTCCCAAGTTGGGACGGAATGTTTCTCGGCGAATACAAGTTTTCCCAAGTTGGGACGGTTTGTCGCAAAAGAAATTTTATATCTCACACCAAAAAAACACGGGAAACCAAACTTTCGTTCAATTTCCCGTATTAAATTGGAGTTTTATCTCTCAAATTAACGTTGCAAACTCTTGCGTTTAATTTCGATTTCCTTATACACTTCGATTCTGTCGCCGATTTTGTAGTCGGAGACCTTTGCGAGTGTTAAGCCGCAGTCGAATCCTGCTGCTACTTCTTTTACCTGGTCTTTGAAGCGTTGCAGAGTGTCGATTTTCGTGTCCGAAATTTCAATATCTTCGCGGATAAGTCGCGCCAATGCGTTTCTTTCGATTTTTCCGTCGGTTACATAGCAGCCCGCAACCGTGCCGATTTTGGGGACTTTGAACAATTCGCGGATTTCAATCTGCCCGATGATTTCTTCCTTGATGTCCGGCGCGAGCATTCCAATCATTGCCGATTTAACCTGGTCAATCGCCTCGTAAATTATTCGGAATGTCTTTATTTCGACGCCCGCATCTATGGCGCTTGCCTTGATTTTCGGATTCGGATTGATGTTGAAGCCGATTATTATCGCCCTCGATGCCTGCGCAAGCATAATGTCGGTTTCCTTTATTCCGCCGACGCCTTTCAGAACGATATTCACCTTTATTTCGTCGGTCGAAAGTTTTTGCAATTCGCCGGCAACCGCTTCCACAGAGCCGTCCACGTCGCCGCGGATAATCAAGTTTATCGACAGCATTTTTCCGTCTTTTATTTTCTGCGAGAGATTTGCGAGCGACACCGTGTTTTGCATATTGCGAAGTTCCCGCTCTTTTTCAGCCAAGCGGCGTTTTGCGGCAATTTCGCGGGCTTCTTTTTCGTTTTTGCAAACTCTGAAATTATCGCCCGCCTGCGGTGTTCCCGAAAGTCCCAAGATAATTGCGGGGTGTCCGGGTTTTACTTCCTTGACTTTTTGTCCGTGTTCGTTAAGCATTTCACGGACTTTTCCGCTGTGAGTTCCCGTATAAAACACGTCGCCTTTGCGCAATGTTCCCGACAAAATAAGCACCGTCGCAAGCGCTCCCTTGCCTTTGTCCAACTCGGATTCTATAACAACGCCTTTCGCAAATCCTTCAACGGGCGCTTTAAGGTCGAGCATTCCCGTTTCGAGAGCCAAAAGTTCAAGCAAATCATCTACTCCTATGCCTTTTTTCGCCGAAATTTCAACGCTTTGCGTTTGTCCGCCATAGGATTCCACCAGAACGCCGTAACTTGCCAATTCGCCCTTGATTTTTTCGGGGTTGGCAGTCGGCAGGTCGATTTTGTTTATCGCCACGACGATAGGAACTCCCGCCGCTTTGGCATGGTCAATCGCTTCTTTGGTTTGCGGCATAACGCCGGAATCCGCCGCAACGACTAACACTACGACATCGGTAATTTGCGAACCGCGCGCACGCATTGCCGCGAACGCCTCGTGTCCGGGGGTATCCAAAAACGTAACATATCCGTGATTTGTTTTGACCGAATATGCCGCGATGTGCTGCGTAATTCCGCCCGATTCGCCCGAAACGACGTTTGTTCTGCGGATATAGTCCAAGAGCGAAGTTTTTCCGTGGTCAACGTGTCCCATAACCGTTACAACAGGCGGACAGGGCACCGATTCATAAGCGATTTCTTCTTCTTCGTCCTCTTCTTTATCTTCAAATTCTTCCAAAAGTTGCGCTTCAAAGCCAAATTCTTCCGCCAAAAGTTGAATTGTCGGGAAGTCGAGGCGCTGATTTATCGTTACGAAAATCTTCAAATCGTTCATACATTTTGCTATGATGGTCGATACTTCTTCTTCCACCATTTTTGCAAATTCGCTGACGGAAATGAACTCGCTGACTCTAAGAATATTGCTTTCAATTTCTTCGCCTGTCTCATCGTTGCGGATTTTTTTGTATTTCTTTTTTTGGTTTCCCACCACCATTTGCGTCAGCGTTTTGCGGACGTTCGCTTTCATTTCAAACTCTTCCTCGCGATGCTTTTCGAGTTTGTCCTTTGCGCTCAAATGTTTTTTGCCTTTTTTCTTGCTGCTTTGTTTGTTTTCGCCGGTGTTTTGCAGAGCTGCCTGCTTTTCCGCCAATTCCTTTGCAAAAATGCTGTTTACAGGGGAATTGCTGGTTTCAACACGGTTCCCGAAGCCGGCGCTTCTGTTTTGCCCGCCTCTGTCGTCCCTATGGCGAAAATTTCCACCGCCGCCGCCGCGAAAGTTTCCGTCACCGCCGCCGCGAAAATTTCCTTCGCTGCGGAAGTTTCCGTCTCTCTGTGCGCCGTCACTTCTGCCGTCGTTTCTGTTGCCGCCCTGACCTTGCCCTTGATAAGGTTGCCCATGATGTCCCTGATGTCCCTGACCTTGCCCCTGAAAAGGCGGTCGCGGTCCGCTGAAATTCCTGTTATCCCTGTCTCTTGGCGGATAAGGCGGTTTTGAATCGCCGCCGAATCTTTTGTTGTCCCCACGAAAAGGTCTTTGTCCGCCTTGGTGATGATGATTCTGGTGTCCGTGTTTCGGCGGGAATTTTCTTTCTTCCGTTTGCTGCTGCTGCTGCGGCTGGTGCTGGTGTTGCTGCTGGTGCTGGTGCTGCGGCGGTTGTCCGCTCGGTTTTGCCGTATGCTGATGCTGATGAAACGGGACACCGCTCACTCGTCTGTCAGAACGGCGGTTTGTTTCGGCAAAGCTTTGTTTTGCTCTCTCTTTGCCTTCCCTCATTTTGTCGAGTATTTTTTGTTTCACGGAATCGTCAATCGTCGAATTGTGTGCCTTAACTTCCGAATGTCCCAAACTTTTCAAATACGACAAAACCACTTCGGTAGGCAGATTCATATCTTTTGCCAAATCCGAAATTTTTATGCTTGCCATAACTTTTTTCCTTCTTCTTTTTTAGTATCATATCACGACCCTTATCGACGACGCGATGCGCCTTTTTTAACAAGTTGCGCACTCACCGATTCATCGTCATTATCGTTATCATCACCGGATTCGTGAATGTCGTCTCTGCCGAGTCCTCCATCAACAACATCAGAGTCGGTCATTACAATTTCGTCACCTTTGCTCGTAAGAATTTTTGCTCTTTCTTCTTCGGGCAAATCATCAAATTCGTCTTCGCCGTAAATCAAAACCTCTTTGTTCAAAAAGCGCGAAGTAAGTTTAATATTGGAACCGTCTTTTCCTATCGCTTTCGCCAATTCTTCATCGGGAACGACAATAACAACTTTTTTATTGCCGACGGGATAGACATTAGAGACCTTCGCCGAAGCCAAAGCGCGCTTTGTAAGCGTAATGGTATCGGTGCTCCATACAAAAACGTCAATTCTTTCGTTTGAAAGTTCGCGGACAATTGCCTGAATTCTGCTTCCGCGCATTCCCAGACACGCGCCGACCGCATCAACTTTTGGGTCGCTGCTTTCCAACGCAACTTTCGCGCGATAACCCGGATTTCTTTCTATCCGCACAATCTTAACGATTTTTTGAAATACTTCGGGAATCTCCACTTCAAAAAGGCAGCGCAAAAATTCGGGAGAAGTCCGCGATAAAACGACCTGCGCTCCCTTTGTGCTTTCTTTTACGTCGTGAATAACGCCTTTTATGATGTCGTTCTGCACATATCTGTCGCCTTTTATCTGCTGATTTTTCGGAAGTATTGCGTCTGTTTTGCCCAGATTGATAATCACATTTCCTTTGTCGATGTGGCGGACGTTGCCCGAAACCAATTCGCCCACTCTTTCGGAGAATTCGTTCTTAATCATTTCACGTTCGCGGTCTTTGATTTTCTGCGAAAGCATTTGTTTTGTATGCGCCATTGCAATTCTGCCGAATTTACTTACGTCCAAATCGTCGTCAAGCACAACCTCGTCGCCGACTTGCGCGTCTTTGTCATACTCTTCTCTCGCTTCGCTTACCGTAATTTGCGTGTAAGGGCTTTTCATTTCGTCGTCCGCAACAACGGTCAGATAAGAATAAGCCGTAATTTCGCCCGTCGTTTTGTTTATTTTTACCGAAACCGAGGGTTTGTCTTCGATTAGTTTTTGTGCTGCCGCCGCCAAACTTTCTTCCAAAAGTTTCAAAACAAAATCTAAACTCGCGCCCTTTTCGGGATTAAACATTTTGTGGTCTTTCCCCAATTCCGCCAAAAACGCCGCAAATTCGGCACCTCTCTTTAATTCTTTGTCTTTCTTTGCCAAAACACACTCCCTTTTTTTATTTTACAGTTAATTTTCCGTTTAATATCGAAGCGAATTCTACTTCTTCGCCGCCCTCAAACACTAAATTCTCGCCAACGGATTTCAAAACGCCGCCTTTTTTCCGCAAATTCTCGGATTCATTACGAAATCTCACGCTTATTTCCTTGCCGATAACGCGCTCAAAGTCCTTCCGTGTCGTCAAAACCCGCGTTATTCCGGGCGACGATACTTCCAGCGTATATTCACCTTTCCCGAAATCGACTTCGTCCAAGTAATTCGACAGTTTTTTGCTGATTTTTGCGCACTCGTCGAGCGTAATTCCCTCTTTCGTATCGGCAAAAATTCTGAAAATCGCGGTTTTGCCCGCAAAAAAGTATTTTGTCTCGTAAAGTTCTGCCCCGCAACTCTCTACGATTTTTTCAATTTCGCCCACAATTTTTTCGTCAATCTTCATCTTTCCTCAGTCCGATACAAAAAAATCGGACATTTCTGCCCGATTGAACCCAAATAACGACCACAAAATACTTTTTGCCAATCAATAATTGGGAATTTTTTTAATTTTTATCGAAATTTGTATATTTTTGTTAAACGTTCAGAACTTCGTCGAAAGATAGTCCGGTTGTTTCTGCGATAAGATGCAGGTCTAATCCTTTTGCTTTCAAATTTCGGGCGATTGCTTCTGCTCTTTGTTGCATTCCTCTTTCCTCCGCTGCATCTTCGCGCGACCAGACATCGCGGCGATATTTTTCTTCCGCTTCAAATTGCAAGCGCGCTTGTTCGTCGGCACTGATTATTTGCAGGCGTCCGAATGCTTTGCCCAATACGGGGTTTCTTTCTGCGATAGCCATAAATTCCTCCTTTTTCTTTGAAGTAAAAAACTTAAGCCAGTCAAAAACTTGAGGGTCTTTTTCGTTATCAACACGAGATAATTCCAAAATGTGTATTTCTTTCAAGCCGTTAAACGGAAAATGCTCGTCTTTTTCTAACATTAAAAATATATTGTGGCACTTTTGCGTTTCGTGAATTATTACATCTCCGGCAATTATTATGCTTATTGCGGGCTTTATTGCGGAATATTTTTTTCCCTCGCCGAGTTGGTCGGTTATCATTTTGTCGTTGTAATAACTTATGCGCTCACGCATTTCCTTTACGGCTTCAACTTGAATTTCAACATCGACATTTTCGCCGTTATCAAGCCGCGCCCTTATGTCAAGAATACTCTTTTTCCCGCTTGGATAGTCAGGTTTCAGCGCAGGATTAAGAATTACAACGCTTTTTATATCTTTTTTCAGCACGACATTAAGAAAGTTTATCAATAATTCCGGGTCGTTTTCGTCGCCCATAAGCATTTTGAATACAATGTCCGATTTAGGCGGTAGAATTTCGGGCAAGTTGTCTTTTTTTAAGTCCATTTTTTTATCCTTTTGTTTGTTTTCGAGGAGAATATACTATTTGGACAAAATAGGCAGAGTTTTTTATTATCCGAATTACAATTTTATTTTATTGTAAGGGCGTATAGAAAATACGCCCTTCTGCTTACACAATTACCGTTTCACGCCCAACCTCGACGAATAAGCATAAACTCTACCATTTTTGCCTTTCACTTCGGCGATTTTTCTTTACCCATAAAAACGAACCCCATACCCCACAAATGCTTAATTCTGAAATATGTATTTACCCCATAACTACGCATAAGTCCCATCTCCTGTCTCTGTATTCTCTCTTCTGCATAGCCAAATTGCATTTTGTAAGAAATATCAAGGTAAGTGCGCCTATATCCTGCCATAATACGAAAATCAGGACCACCAAGCACATGCTCTGTGCTCCCGTGAACTGTGTATGTCCAAGTACCCATATTTATTCCCGGAGCAAACCTGAACACTTTACCGGCACTTATAATTCTCGGTGCCAAAAAAAGACCTATCCCGCCACCTGAACTTCCGGGTTTTTCTATTGTAGGTGTATTACCTACAATCAACGTTGTTCCCGAAAAAATAAGTTTTTCCCTCTTTAATCCGCCAAATTCAAATTCATACCCTTTCATAGCCCCGTTGCCGCTGCCTTTAACAACAGGAGTTGTTAATAAATATCTATGAGCCATAAAAAAACGGCTGCTCTTTTTCGGCGGCACTTGTGTGGCAATTATCGCTGCTCTTAATTCTTCCAATTCTCTTTGTAATTTTTGCAAATCTCCGTCTCTTTCTATTATGACGACTTCTGGCGCAACGATTGTTCTTTCTCTCTCCATCATTGCTTCTATTTGTGCCAACTTTTCTTTAACCGCCATTAAATCTTGTTGGGCAGGTGGAATATATTTCTCTCCCGTAAAATCTGCCAAAATTTCGTCAAGCCTTACATTAAATGCTTGAATTCCTTTGATAACAGAAGTTTCGGCATCAAGCACTTGAACAAAAAACCTGTAAATATCATTGCGCTTTGAAAATTCTACGAAAACGGCAAATTCCGCGTCGAGAAAACGAGCAATTTGCAAAACCTCTTCTTCGGTAGCACTGTTCAGATTGTCGATATTTCTTTGCTGCAAATATTGTTTTAGCAAGATATCTTCAAGTTCTTTTTCATTCACTAATATCAAGTTTGTGTTATTTGAAATATAATTCTTGCATTCTACACTTATATAATCCGCCAAATTTTTATTTGGCGCTTCAATTTTAAGAACGGCAACTTTTGCTCCAGACAGAAGTTTCTCCGAAACATAATTCATACTTTCTGCAATCGCTCTGTCGATGGTTAAAATCTGCTGTGAAAAAACTGAAATCGGCAAAACAAATATCACCAATATCTTGAAAAAACCACTTTTAAGCATAAATGCCCCTTTGTTAAAAAAAATAAATAAAAAAACACGCTTCAATTTTCTTTATCTGTTTCTTACAACGAGGCTACTCCAAAACCCTTAAAAAAGAAACTCAAAAGAAAAGAAGCGTGCCACACGGCACACCGCTTTCCCGATTTCCCTTTTTAATAGAAACATTGGAGTATTTCGTTGTAGAGAAATCTAAATTAGTGTGTAAAATTCACACTTTTTTCAAAGAACTTGTCGTTAAAATATTATTTTTCTGGTGGGGAGAGAGATGTTTTTTAGAATAAAATTGAAAAATATTGATTTTTCCTTGACTTTTTCTTGTTACATTTTGTATATTATCATTGGTTACCAAGTAAAGTCCGTGATTGCTTGCGGTTCCCGAATTAGTGAGGGGTGACGAAGCAAATATTCACGGACTTTTTCTTTATTTGAATACAAAGTTATGTTGCTGTTAAACCACTCTCTTATTTTTTGAGCATTTTTTGGGAATATAGTTTTTATCGTGTTATATTCTCTATCATTATGCTTTCCAACTCCTAAAGCAACAAGCGCGTTGTCTCCGGCGATAATTATTTCTGTTAGTATTGTATGTCCGCCGTGTTGTTTATCGTTAAATATTGCTATAGGAGCAGCAATGGCTCTCGGCAAATCTTTTAGGTCTGACGGAGAATATTCATGTTTCTCTGATTTTAACGGCAATTTGTTTCCATAAAGTTTTATCGGTTTGTTTTCTATACCGGCAGACAACAATGTTTCTGACGGATTTCCTAAATTAAATATTGTATTATTTACATTTTCACGAGTAAGTTTTTTCAATTCGCTGTTAAATCGACTGTTTATTTCTTCGAGCATAAATTTCCTGTGTTTTGTTAGCGTGTGTTTTTTTGACGGAAAATACTATTTTTTATATGTGAAGAGAGAAATAAAATAAAAAAATTTAGCATTTTACAAATTACGAACCGACCGCAATTTACGACCAGTTCGTAAAATTCCTTACCTTTACCGTTTCACGCCCAACCTCGACGAATAAGCATAAACTCTACCATTTTTGCCTTTCACTTCGGCGATTACCAAATACGTTCCGTTTGCGACGAATCGTCCGGCGGGATTGGTTAAATCCCACGATACATTGCCGTTTCTTGCGGTTGTTTCAAAGACAACATTTCCCGTCATATCGTAGATTGCGATTTTTGTTTCCGTTACTCTTTCGTTATTCGGGATAATTACCGTCATTTCGGCTTTGTTGCTCACTATGTTGTCGGCGAATCTTATTCCCTGAAGATTATCGCTGCGAAGAACATCGTTTGTTTCTAAAATCGAAACCAATTCGTTGCTTTTTCTGCCGGGAAGTGAATAAATGTCGGTTTTACTATTATCTCTATAAACCAATAATCTATAATTACCATTGGGTCCGGAATAAATATTGTAACCGGAACTTGCAGTATATCCGAAATCATTTAGCATATTTCCATTTTCTGAAAATAATTCTAAAACATAACTAATTGGATTTTGACTTCCGATACTCCAAATCAAAAATGTTAATCTACCATCGGTAGTAAAAATATTTCTTGATACAATAATTCCGAGCAATCCGCCTTGCGACGGGATATTTACGGAACGTATTAAATAAAAATCTTCGTCGTAAACATTTATAACGCTTCCCGTTCTACCGTAGTAGCCCTCGAAGCCGAATCCCGTAGCCACAAATATTCTTTCATTAAAATTATGCGACAATTGAATTTGAGCATTCGCATTTCCAAACAAAACAGCGATAATGAAAATCGCCGATAAGAAAACATTTGTTTTCATAAAAACTCCTTTCCGGTTTTATTTTTACAGGTAAAATTACCTTGCTTTGACGCAGTAATCTGGATATTCTGCGCCCACACATTACAAACGGCAATAGCCGTCGCCGCCAAGACCTTGATAGTTTTGGATACGTTCATAATACCACCTCCTATGTTAGATTTTATGAACGATGCAAAATAATATATGCCTTGCCTCTCTGTCAACCTCTGAAAATTTATTTGGAATTGCCCGAACCTCACTCCTGTCGTATCAGAAGAACGGAAAAAGCCGCAAGCAGCATGAATGCGCAAAAGCACAGTAAAAGAATGATTTGCATAAGATTGCCCCTCAATGTTTAATAAGCAGATAATATAAATATACTAAAATCTGCGAAAAAAGAATGATATTTTTTATTTTGCTTAAAAAATAATGTATATTTGTTTTAGTAAACACCAAACAAAGGCGGCAAATTATGCAAATTAAACTTAGTTTTCACGGAGCGGCGCAAGAAGTGACCGGCTCGCAGTTTCTTCTTCAGGTAGAAGGGAAAAAAATCATTGTCGATTGCGGTCTCACTCAGGGAAAGCGTAAGGAATCATACGAACTAAACAAAAACTTTCGATTTCCCGACAAAATAAAGCCCGCCGACATTGATGCCGTCGTGCTCACCCACGCTCACATCGACCACTGCGGAAACCTGCCGACTCTGGTCAAGCAGGGATTCAAAGGAAAAATTTACGCAACAGGCGCAACCGTAGAACTCTGTCGCTATATGCTTCATGATTCCGCGCATCTGCAAGGCGGCGACGTGAAGTTTGCCAACAAGAAGCGTTTGAAGGAAAACAAGGTGCTTTTTGCGCCGCTTTATACTTCCGAAGATGTGAATAAAACGCTGGAACTGTTTGCTCCCTACGATTTTGTTAAAGGCACGACGGCAACCGAACTTATAGAGATATTCGACAATATAAAGATATGTTTTCGCGACGCGGGGCACATTCTGGGAAGCGCCGGCGTGGTCTTTGAGTTGGGCGATGCCGAAAAACCGCTCTGCGTCGGCTTTACGGGCGACATCGGGCGACCTAACATTCCGTTAATCAAGGACCCCGATATTCTTCGCGACCTGGACTTTTTGATTATGGAAACGACCTACGGCAACCGCAACCATTCGCAGGATTTCTCCGCCGCCGAGCAGCAGTTGGCTGATACAATCACAAACGCCATCACAAAACGAGGCGGAACTATTTTGATTCCGGCGTTTTCGGTCGGGCGAATGCAACTTCTGATTTACATTCTGCACAAACTTCGCGACCGCGGGCTTATTCGCGACATTCCGATATTCGTGGATTCGCCGCTGGGCTACAATGCCACGCAGGTTTTCAAAAGAAATCTGGATATCCTCGACCGCGAAGTGCATCGCCAGTACATTGAAAGCGGAAACGACCCGTTTGAGTTTCAGGGACTTCACTACACAAGGTCTGTTGAGGACTCAATGAAACTTAACGACAAAACAATGCAGCCGCGGATAATTATATCGTCGTCGGGAATGATGGAGGGCGGACGCATACTGCATCATTTGATGAATCACATAGGAGACCACAGTGCGACGTTGCTCTTTGTGGGCTACGCGGCGCAATACACGTTATCCCGCTACATTATGGACGGAGCGAGTGACGTGAAGATTTACGGAGAGCCGTTCAAAGTCCGATGCAAGGTCGAAAAACTCGACTCACTGTCCGCACATGCCGATAAAGCCGGCTTGGAGGAATACCTGTCGTTCTCGCCGGCACATCATTTGAAACATTTGTTTTTAGTTCACGGAGAAAAAGCCGCCGCGGAAGAATTTATGCAAACCGCAAGGGAAAAGGGCTATCAGCACGTCAGCGTTCCCGAACTCGACGAAGAATACCTGTTTGAGTTCAGGAAAAAAAGATACTACGACCAGAAAATAAACAAAGAAGTCGAGAGGTATGAAGTCGTGAAACGCGAAGTGAAAAAGAGCGAATAATGAGAATAATGCAAAATTGTTCCCCTTTTTCATTTCGGCGAATAGTATATTGCTGGTAAATCAAGCCAATACATTGCCGATACAAAGAAAAAAGTGTAAGAATTATTACAATTCTTTTGTTGTTTGTTAATTGTGGGAAAACCGGAGAGGTTAATGGAAGATGGGAGTCCTTGTAATAAATACCCTGCAGGACAATGCGCCGAAAGTGAAAAACTACTTCAAAACTCTGAAAACCAACGGCGTTAATGTTGAAAGCGTAGATGTTTTGTCCGCGCAGAATAAAAACAACGGTGAATTGCTGTTTGCGTATCTTAAACTTGATGCGACGGACTGCGAGAGAAACAAGTTACTGCCTTACGTCTTTATCCGCGGAGACGCTGTTGTGATTGTTCCGGTGATACGCGTTGAAGACGACGCGCAGGAGTATTTCCTCTGCGTGGAACAGATACGTCCCTGCGACGGCTCGCGGCATCTGGAATTTCCCGCCGGAATGTTGGACGAGAATGTGAACAACCCCGCAATGGTGGCAGTCAGCGAACTGGCGGAAGAGACGGGGCTGCGGATTGACGAAAAGCAGTTGATACCGCTGAACGGCGGGCGACCCTTATTCACTTCCCCCGGTGCCTGCGATGAGAAAATTTACTACTACAAAACCGACATCTGCATAAACAGAGAGGAGTTTGCCGAACTGAACGGGAAGTTACTGCGAAATACGGAAGAGAACGAGCGAATAACAATCAAAATATGCACCGAGGACGAGTTCCTCGCGCAAACCAAATCAAACATGGGATTTGTTGCCGTGGGTTTGCTACGGGAGAATATCAAATTCAATATGTTTGCTAAGACGTAAAGCAATCACACAAAAAAACAATCCAAAGATTTGAAATCAATATAACGATAACTTTTTAAGGAGTTAGGGAGGAACTATTTATGAAAGACGTTATACACACAAATCTTGATTCTTGTTTTGGCTGCAACCGATGCGTTAGAGAATGCCCCATGGAATTAGCCAATATCACATATCAAGATGAAGAGACAGGCGCGATAAAGGTCAGTATTGACTACTCAAAGTGTATAAACTGCGGGCGATGCATTTCAGTGTGCAAGCATAATTCGAGGGTGTACGTCGATGATACGCAGCGTTTTTTCGACGATTTGCTTGCGGGGGTCCCGATTTCCGTTATCGCCGCACCGTCGATTCGCACGAATATGCCGGACGACTACAGGAAATTATTCACGTATCTCAAACAACTTGGCGTTAATAAGATATACGACGTATCCCTCGGCGCGGACATCTGCATTTGGGCGCATGTGCGGCACATTGAGCGGACTAAGGGGAGGGCGGCGTCGCTGATAACGCAGCCCTGTCCGGTCATAGTTTCTTACTGCGAGGTTTACAAGCCGCAGTTACTTAAATATCTCTCCCCGATACAAAGCCCTATGGCGTGCATTGCGATTTACATGAAGAATGTTGAGCGGATAAACACCCCGATAGCCGCGCTTTCGCCCTGTCTTGCCAAATCCGACGAGTTTGCGGACACCGGGCTTACGGAATATAACGTTACCTTTGCGAAACTGATGGAGTATTTGAAGAGAAACAACATAACACTCCCCGAAAGCGAGAGCGATTTTGACGGTAGCGAGAGCGGACTCGGCTCCATATTCCCGATGCCGGGCGGGTTGAAGGAAAACATTTCGGTTTACTTCGGAGGCGATATTCATACGGTTCGGGCGGAGGGCTTTAATGTGTTCAGGAAGTTGGACGAGTACGCCGCCACCGACGAAAGCGTGCTGCCGGAGGTCTTTGACGTTCTGAACTGCGTTGAGGGCTGCAACATGGGCTCTGCCTGCGAATACGACAGAAACATATTTGAAATAGACAGCGTTATGTGGAAGAAGAAAAAGGCGGCGCAAAGCAAACGCTCCCGAAAGCGAATAGAAAAGTTGTACAGGGAATACGACAGAAAGTTCAAACTCGACGACTTTTACAGAAAATACCGCGAAGTTCAAACGACTTACCCTCATCTGACCGACGCGGAGGTTGAAAAGGCGTTTGCCGCGCTTGGTAAAAGCAGCGACAGCGAGCGTAATTTCGACTGCGGCGCGTGCGGCTCCGACAGTTGCTACGGCATGGCAAGAAAGATTGCGGTTGGCGTGAACATTCCCATTAACTGCATCGTTAAGGATATGCAGGACCTGAAGCACGAGCACGAGAAAAACCTGCTTGCCAACGAACAACTGCAAGACACCGCCGTAAAGTTGGAGATAGCGCTCAAGCGTGCCGAGGCGGAAAGCCGTGCGAAAGGCGACTTTCTTTCCGCCATGAGTCACGAAATGCGTACGCCGATGAATGCCATAATCGGTATGACGGCGATAGGAAAGAGGGCGGCGAGCATTGATGAGAAGAACCTCGCGCTCAAAAAGATAAACGATGCCTCGTCTCACCTGCTTGGAGTAATTAACGACATACTCGACATGGCAAAGATTGAGGCGGACAAACTTGAACTTATCCCCATTGAATACAACTTTGAAAGGTTACTGCAGAAAGTTCTGACGGTCATTCGCTTCCGTGCCGACGAAAAGCAGCAGACGCTTACGGTAAACATCGGCAGTAAAATACCGCGGTTTATGATTGGCGACGACCAGCGGCTGTCTCAGGTCATAATAAATCTTCTTTCCAACGCCGTGAAATTTACTCCGGAGGGCGGCAGCATACGCTTCGACGCGACGTTCGTCGAAAAGGAGAACGACATCTGCGAATTGCAAATGGAGATAAGCGACAACGGCATCGGCATATCCGCCAAGCAGCAGAAGAAACTGTTCAAGGCGTTCCAGCAGGCGGAAAGCGGAACAAGTCGCAAGTACGGCGGCACGGGGCTTGGGCTTATCATATCCAAGAACATTGTGGAACTCATGGGCGGCAGCATACGTGTAGAATCGGAATTAGGCAAGGGTGCGCGCTTTATTTTTTACGTTCAGGTGCGGCGCGGCGAAAAGAACCCGCGTTCGCTGCTTGCTCCCGGAGTAAACTGGGAAACGGTCAGGATATTGGTGGCGGACGACTCCGCAGAGGTGCGCGAGCAATTTTGCGACATATTCAACGAACTCGGCATTAAATGCGATGTTGCGTTTGACGGTATTGATGCCGAGCAGAAGATAAACGAGCGCGGCGACTATGACATATACTTCGTGGACTGGCGAATGCCCCGCATGGACGGGATAGAACTGACAAGGCACATCAAGACCCGACGAAACAGCAAGCCATCGGTGGTAATAATGATTACCGCCATGGACTGGGAGATTATCAGGAGCGAGGCGCTTGACGCCGGAGTAAACAGACATCTTTTGAAACCGCTTTTTTCATCGACGGTGATAGATTGCGTGAACGAGTGCTTAGGAATACCGCGCAAACAGCGCAAGAACGGAAGCGACGCCTGCGGAGAATTTACCGGCAAAAGAATGCTGCTCGCCGAGGACATAGAAGTAAACCGCGAAATCCTGATTGCACTCTTGGAAAACTCCGGCATTTCAATAGATTGCGTGGAAAACGGTCTTGAAGCACTTAACATCATAGCCGAGTCCCCCCGCAAATACGACATAGTGTTTATGGACGTTCAAATGCCCATTATGGACGGATTGGAGGCGACAGGTAAAATTCGCGCCCTGCCGCAAATGCGCAACGTAAATCTCCCCATAATAGCAATGACCGCCAACGTGTTCAAGAGCGACATTGAAGCGTGCATTGCCGCCGGAATGGACGAACACCTCGGCAAACCCGTGGATATTGACAAAGTTTTGGAAGTATTGCGCAAATATTTGTAAGCGGCGCGGCATTTTTCTTTCGGCAAATAGTATTTTACCGCGAAAATTTACTGTTTAACAAGGAAGCAAAATGCCGCGCATTACGAGCATCTTCATTATATTCTGTTTGGTTACACTTGTATTTTCCCGCGAGAGAATCCGCCCCGAATACGATTTCAGAGACAGCAGTTTCTCACTGACATACCGAATCGACATTCCCCCGCAACTTAACAGCAACGAGGTTCTTGCAATTCTGTTTAACTACGACTACGTAATACAGTATTCGGCAAAAACCAACGTAAAAATCACACTAATCGAGGAATGCGAAACAACCAACCGAATACTTTACGAATACAACTATTTAGTCGCAAGGCTTGGCGTCGAAATGCTCCGCAGAAAGATACCCGAGCAGAAAAAAGTAATTTTTGAAATGCAGCAGTACAACCGCTCCGCAAGAATAATCCCCGACGTTCTGTCCGCCGGCGGTACCTATCAGATAATCGACGACGGAAGAACGCTGCTCTACACGCAGGAAACCGTAATGGACACGCGAATAAGCGGAGTGTACCGAATGCTAATAAGGCGCGACGTCCAGGCATATTTGAGGGAAGTGATGAATTTCATTGACGAGTATGCGCGAAGAATGTAATCTGCCTTTCCGTTAAAAAACACTTAAACTTTACCGCCTCACTTTTACTGAATTTCATAATCACACCAAAAACTTCTTTTCGGCTTCTTCAAGTGAATGACCTTTTCTCATATATGCAAAAATCATTTGTGTAATTTCTCTTCTTGCGTGCCCAAGCGCCGATGCCTCATTGCTCTTCGCAAGAAAACGCAAACGCTCCAACTCCTTAAATTCATTGGTCGCCGATACGTGGCGATACGCTTTTATTGCTTGTTTCATAACAGGTACCCCCAATGCTTCTATTTTCTTTAATTCTTCTTCCGTTTCTGCCTTAAAAAGTAAAAGCCACAATCTCTGCTCGTCGTCCGCACTAATTTCTTTCGGAAGTTTTGGCAACTCAAAATAATGCAGAGACATTTTATCACTTAGTTGCGTGTGCCGTTTCACTTCAAGTGCGCGAAATTCCGAATGAAACTCTTCGCTGTCGTCAAATAACTCAAAAGCCAAAATACTCACAACTATCGTCCGCGGCAATTCTGAATATTCCTTACCTTCGCCGAGTGCGGACGAATATTCTCTCGCCCAGTAATACAGCGAACGGTCAGGATAATCGCCTTCGTCATTCACTTGTATTTCCAAATCTACCCGTTGTCCATCAACGACCATGTTTATATCGAGACGGCAAAATTTTTCTCCCAACGCTTCGGGCAACATTTCGGGGTTGCTTATCACAAACTCCCCGATACTTTCAAGTCGTATGCCGAGCAGATTCGATACCAAATGCTTCAATAATTCAGGATATTTCACGAACAGCATTTTGAAAAGCGTATCGTTTTTTAACGTATATTCAAGTTTAGTCAAGGCATACCCCAGTCGTTTTTTCCTTGTTTGATTCAATTGTCAGACAAAATATACTATAATTACAAATGCAAAAGAGGAAATTTTTTGAAAAATTTCCAAATATTTGTCTTAATTTGTTTTGATTTCGAGCAATTTCAGTTTAACAATTGATACAAATTTCCGACTTTCCTATCTCAACAGTTCCAGCGCTTTCGGTAGGACCTTGTCGAGCGGAAGCACGAAGTCCGCGGCGTTGATTTTTACCGCCGCGCCGGGCATTCCCCATACCACCGATGTTTGTTCGTCCTGTGCGATTGTTTTGGCGCCGGCATTCTTCATGTTCAGCAGTCCCTGCGCTCCGTCCGCACCCATGCCCGTCAGTATCACGCCAACCGCCGACCTTCCCGCCTGCTCCGCCGTCGAGTTGAACAGATGTTCCACCGCGGGGCGCTGGTAGTGAATCGGCTCGCCGCCGCCTACTCTGACCTCATATCGCCCACCGTCGCGCTTCAGCCACATGTGGTAATTTCCCGGAGCAATCAAAACCTGCCCGGGCACGACACTGTCGCCGTTTTGCGCCTCCTTCACCCGAACCTGACAGATTGTGTTCAGGCGCTCCGCGAACGTCCGTGAGAATCCTGCGGGGATATGCTGGGTAATCAGGACAGCGGGTGAGTTTGCGGGAAGCGTGGGTAAAATTCTTTCCAGCGCAACCGTGCCGCCCGTCGAACTTCCTATCGCAAGTATTTTATTGGTCGTCGCGGTGAACGACGTAATCTTCGGCGCCACCGTCGATATCTGCCGTGTCGCCTGCTGCTGAATTTTCTTAACATTCACAAGCGCCGCCGCCTTGATTTTCTCTATGAGGAGGGGAATTACCTCCTCAATGGAATACGCTTCGCAGGGTTTGGTTACCACATCTACCGCGCCGCAACGCATTGCTTCCAACGCCAACTGCGAATTTTGCTGTGTCAGCGACGATACGACAATGGTCGGTATCGGCAAACTAACCATGAGTTTGCGCAAAAAGGTTATGCCGTCCATTCGCGGCATCTCCACGTCGAGAAGCATCACGTCGGGTTTTTGCTTGGCTATCATGTCGCGGGCGACGTATGGGTCGGGCGCCATGCCGATTATGTCGATATTCGGGTGTTTCTCC
>Ga0209737_10000659_pt1 | contig 27267 bp, 20 predicted proteins | sample TergutCu122P3_FD_187284 | JGI IMG/M metagenome (GOLD analysis project Ga0209737, IMG submission 187284) | Cubitermes ugandensis P3 segment gut microbial communities from Kakamega Forest, Kenya - Cu122 P3 (SPAdes) (version 2) | ecosystem: Host-associated > Arthropoda: Insects > Digestive system... | reverse complement strand
TTAAATGACGTGGGCAAAATGGTTGATGATGAATGGCATTATTTAACCATCAAATACCCACACATTATATTACACGAATGTATCGTAATGCCCAACCATTTTCATGGCGTTATTGAAATTGCCAATCCCCCCGTCGGGGCGGGCGAACCCCGCCCCGACGTTCCCACATTGGGGAATATTATCGGATATTTTAAATACCAAACCACCAAAAAAATTGATTTGCCTGTTAAATTATGGCAACGCAATTATTGGGAACATATCATCCGTAATAATAATGCATACCAACGTATTGCAAATTATATTATTAACAATCCAACAAAATGGAAAAATGATAGATTTGATATCAATTCTTAAAAAGAATACGATATTTGCCCCCATATTTTAAACAAAAAATTTATGACAGCTTTTGTATTCCCGGGTCAAGGCGCCCAGTTTGTTGGAATGGGTAAAGAGTTATACGACAATTACCCCGAAGCCAAAAAAATGTTTGAAAAAGCCAATGAAATTTTGGGTTTTTCTATCACCGATAAAATGTTTTTTGGCACCGATGCCGATTTGAAAGAAACACACATTACGCAACCTGCTATTTTTTTACACTCAGTGATTGCGTGTAAAATGTTAAATGAAAGCATAATTCCCGATATGGTTGCCGGCCATTCCTTAGGTGAGTTTAGCGCTTTGGTAGCTGCCCGGGCGCTTTCATTTGAAGATGGGTTGCGCTTAGTGTCGCAACGTGCCAACGCCATGCAAAAAGCTTGTGTGCAAAATCCTTCAAGTATGGCGGTGGTGATGGGTTTGGACGACGACCAGGTGAAAGCCATCTGCGAAACGATTGATGAGGTAGTGGTGCCCGCCAATTATAATTGTCCCGGACAATTGGCTATTTCCGGCAGTTTTAAAGGATTAGAATTAGCAGGCGAAGCGCTCAAAGCCGCCGGCGCCAAACGTGTACTCATGCTGAATGTAGGTGGCGCTTTCCATTCGCCGCTGATGTTGCCCGCGCAAGAAAAATTGGCGCAAGCCATTGAAAAAACCGATTTTCAAACACCGATTTGCCCCATTTATCAAAACTATACCGCACAACCTGAAACCAATCCGGAAATCATTAAGAAAAATTTGATTTTACAACTTACCGCACCTGTGTTGTGGACTAAAACGATTCAAAATATGGTGAAAAACGGGGCTACGCGGTTTGTAGAATTCGGTCCCGGCGAGGTGCTACAAGGGTTGATTAAAAAAATTGAAAATATAGTAGAGGTCACAGGTAAAAAGTAAAAATGGAAAAAAACCTCTGTGGTTCTCTGTGACTACTCTGTGTAACTATTTCACAGAGAACCACGGAGATAGACTTGTAATAATTTAGAATGATACGTTTTTTTGACATATTGTTTTCGTTTTTGGGGTTGATTATTTTATCTCCATTTTTTATAATTATTGCATTATTAATTGTCTGCTTTTCTAACGGCTGTGTTTTTTATATGCAAAAACGTGTCGGAAAGCAGAATAAAAATTTTATACTTCTTAAGTTTCGCACGATGAACGCCGGCGCTGATGAAAAAGGCTTACTCACAATAGGAATGCAAGATACGCGCATTACCAAAGTAGGGTGCTTTTTACGAAAATATAAATTAGATGAATTACCGCAACTTTGGAATGTGTTGAAAGGAGATATGAGCTTGGTAGGTCCGCGTCCGGAAGTGCGTAAATATGTAGATTTGTATAACGATAAACAAAAACGCGTCTTAGAAGTACGCCCGGGCATTACCGATTATGCTTCTATTGAATATTTTGATGAGAACAACATTTTGGCACAATCTGATAATCCTGAAAAACAATATATTGAAGAAATTATGCCCAAGAAACTGCAATTAAATCTTCGATATATTGAGAATCGTTCGTTGAAAGAATATTTTAGGATTTTGTTTTTAACGGTAAAATCTATTTTTATATAAACTGCCCCATCCTTTGGGCAGAGGCTTTTGAGATAACCTCATATTTAGAACTCAATTGCAAACTTCAAATTAATCAACCTTGGAGTTAAATAATTAGGAATAGCCCAGCGATTGTTATTAATATCCTTAATCCACACATAGGAAGAAACATTATTGTTGCCCAATAGGTTAAATACTTCAAAATAGACTCCTGCATTTTTGATGGCACGCGTAAATTTGCTTTTGTTTTTAAACCTATCTCTGCTTTGTTCAAAGAAAATATATGAAAAACCGATGTCTACACGAAAATAATCTTTCATGGGGAGTGTGTTTTCTTTGGTACGCACAAAATCGGGGTTCCAAAAAGGAAGCCCGGTGGAATACACAAAGTTTAAGCTCACGCGTAATGGACGAAATCCTGGAATGTGATCTTGAAAAAACAAGTTCAATGCAAAACGCTGGTCGGTGGGACGCCTTCTGTAAGTAGGCTCCTCCAATTCTCCCTTATTGTTTATGAACGGATGTTTGTATTTGTCCATGGTATTCATAATAGAGATGGCGAGCCACGATTCCAACCCTTCAATCAATTCACCGCTAAAACGCGCATCAAAACCGGCGGCAAAGCCTTTCGCATCATTCACACCGCTATAAATAATTTGAATATTATCTACAAAGTAAGAAATCAAATTGTCTAAATATTTGTAGTATCCTTCCATAGAGATTTTAAAAGGGCGATTCCAAATTTTAAAATTATATTCGCTCACCAAAATCGCCTGATAAGAAAATTGCGATTTAATGTTAGGATTTAATTCACCTTGTCTGTTTCTATATTCTCTATAAAAAGGCGTTTGGTAATATACGCCGGTTTTTAGCCAAAACAACCACTCGTGTTTCCAACGTGGTTTGTAAAGCAATGCCACACGCGGCGAGGCGTGAAATTCGTTGTTATACGACCAATAATGAAATCGCACGCCGCCATTTAGTGTAAAGCGCGGGTTAATATCACTATCTATTTTCCATGTATCCTGCACAAATCCCGTAATGCGTAGCGTGTTTAACGAATTGGAAGCATTGAGGTAATTAAATTCTCCAAACTCTAATGGACGTGAAGGGTGGTCGAACGGTACAGAGTCGCCCGGGATTGTTGGAATGTGTGGCAAAGTATATCCGGTAGAATCATTCCAAGTCCATTGATGCAGTCTGTCGTTAATTCGTTCGTTTTGAACTTTAATCCCCCACGAAAAATTGTTTCGTTTGGACAGTTGGTGGTCGCCGCGAATGTCGGCAGCCGAAACCAAAAACTTGATGTGATTTCTTGCATGATTAATATTGGTTCCTACAGCACGCGTCGAAATCTCATTTATATGATCATCGGCTTCTCTTTCAAAATTTATTTCAATATCACTGAGATAATATTCGCTCTGAATATCAAAAGTTTCGCTTTCTCTCGCATAATATGAAGACAAAATCAACCTCAATTGATTTTTTAAATTAGGACGATATGTAAAAGTTAATCCGCCCAAATAATTTTCATACATATCTACTTCTTGACCATCGAAATAAACTCTAAACTGCTTGAAGTCATCTATGGGACCAAATCGGGTTATACGGTCAGAGGGAATGAAAAGATATTTGTTAATGGAAAAATTTCCCAGCAATCCAATTTCAAATTTATCGGAAATATTCCATCCCAGCAACATTTGCGCATCAAAAAAATTGGGCTTATAATCTCCTTTTGTTTCCATGGCGTTAAGAAGATATGCATTAGTTTTGTATCTCACGCCAACAAGATATGTAAAAACATCGCGGGTTTTTTGTTTATTTTGCGCACGGCCTTCAATATGGGCGGAAGTACCTAAAAAGCCAATCATGAATGAGCCTCCAAGCTGTTTGGGTTTTTTGTATTCCACATCCATAACGGAGGACATTTTATCGCCATATTGGGCAGGGAAACCACCGGCGGAAAATTTCACTGCTTGCGTGAGATCTAAATTCACAAAACTCAATCCTTCCTGATTGCCATTGCGCACCAAAAAAGGGCGATATATTTGGATGTCGTTTACAAAAATCAAATTTTCATCATAGTTTCCGCCACGCACATTGTACTGTGAGCTTAACTCATTGACGGAAGAAACCCCCGGAAGCATTTTAATCAAACCTTCGGCGCCTCCGGTGGGCGAAGGCATTGTAAATGTCAACCTCGGATCCACGCGCGTGTAGCCGTCATTAAACGTGGTGGAAATATCCACGCCCTCTAATCTGGAACCGGTAGTAGTAAGTTCCAAATCCAATTTTACACGCTCTCTTGGTAAACCCTTTATGGTAATAACGGTATCATGATAAGCTATATGTCTGAAATGAAGCTGCACCTCAATATGGGCGGGAACAGTAATTTGATATTTTCCATCCTCAGCAGAAAATGCGGTGTTTTCGGTTTGCGGCGATAATACCATCACGTTGTCCACCGGGCTGTTTTGCGTATCGCGAATAATTCCGTGCACTGTAACCGTATTTTGCGCACACAAAACTGAGGTCGTAAAGGTGAATAAAATCAGAAAAAAAACGCGCCGCGATTTCAATGGGAAATGATTTTATAATTTTTATAGGGATAAGGCGCACCTTATCCCTACGTTTATAAATATACAATACGAAATAATGGCGGTTTTATTATCTGTTATCTCGAATTAATAAATTTATTCAATTCATCAATACTACTTGAATATTGAAAAGCATCATTCACTTTATAATATTTATTTTGATCGTATGCAAATTCGTATGCAAATTTTGCAATTTCTACACGGTCCTTATCAAAAGAGAACATTTTCAAGAGATCGCAAATCTGATCGGAAGTCATACAAGAATTTTTAATAATTTGTTTTGCTAATGTTACTTTATCCTTTTCAAAAGATTTTGAATGAATGGAACTTTTCGCTTCTACAAAGTCAACAGTAGACATGGGTTGGAAGCATTTGCCGGCGGTTGCGGGAGCCGGCGCTGGCGCAGCGGCTGGTGGCGCTGCCGGTGCAGGATTTGAGCCACTGCTGGAAGTCGTGGTAGTTGTCGTCGTGGTAGTTGTCATGGTGGTAGTGGTAGTTGTGCTGCCTGCCGATACGTTCATATTCAAGTTAATAGATTCTTGTCCTGCACCTGCTTGAATCCCCATAGAGTTTTCGGATACCGTCATATTTATATTTACACTTTCAGTGCCGTCTGTTGTAGCAGGATTATTATTTTGTTGCTGATTGTGATGATGGCGAGATTCCTGTCTTCTAACTGTTTCAGGTTGCGCCTCCATAACTTTTGGTGATTCTCCTCTGAACGACAAATTCCATTTTCCTTTATTGTTTTGTTTGGCGATCATTGTAATTTCCACATTCTTTTCCTCTGTAAAGTATCTTCCCGTTAGTTCGGGAATTGATTTGTTGGTAAATTGAAGACGAAACTGATAACTATCTCCGCTAATATTTTTAGCTTTTACATTAGCCGCAGGAACATCATTTTGTTTTGCACTATTCACATAAAGTATAAATGTTTCACCATTTTCAGTAAAAACCGTGATGTCATTAGTTTGGGCAAAACCCAATGTGTACAAGCAACATAATAGGATAATAAAAAAAGTTTTTTTCATAATAAAATATTGATTTAAGGATTTAATATTTAAAGATTTAAAATTCTTGGGTTTTAAGAATTATTAAATAATTGAATTCAATGGGCAAAAATAATATTTTTTTGTTTAAATAATTGAACACATCTCTCACCTCTCATTCCTCATCCCTAAAAACTATATGATGATAAGACTCTCCACATTATAATCAGCAATACGCGTTCTGCCATTTAAGAATGATAATTCCATTAAAAATAAAAAATCAATCTTTTCAGGAATAAAATGTTGCATTAGCTTTGCTGCTGCTGCTGCTGTACCTCCGGTAGCCAAAATATCATCGAAAACTAAAATGCGACGATGGGATTTTATCGCATCTTGGTGTACTTCAATTGTTTCTTGACCATATTCCAAATCGTATTGTTCGGCATGTGTTTTATAGGGCAGCTTTCCTTTTTTGCGAAGCGGTACAAACGGAATATTCAATGCCAATGCCAATGCGGGCGCAAAAAAGTAGCCCCGCGCCTCCAATGCTGCGATCACATCGGGTTTTAAGGCGCGCGCTTTCTCTAACAACGCATTAAAAAGCTCTTGAAAAGATTCGGTATCGTTTAATACCGTGGTAATGTCGTAAAATTTTATTCCCTTCTTTGGAAAATCATCTACTGTTCTAATTTTGGAAACATCAAACATAAAACCCTTTTTTAATTTTTTTCTGCAAAAAAATCAAAAAATATATAGTTTTGCCACAGTAAAATCAAAAAAAAATGAAACACTCTGTATTTTTTACCTTTATCTTTTGTTTTCTGTTCTTATCATGCGAGCAAAAACCCATTGAAAAAATTTTCTACATTGTGCCGCATCCTGCTGAAATCACTGCCTATGAAGGAGAATTTGTATTAAGTAAAATTACCAAAGTAGCCTTTGAAAACGTAAATCCCCGCGAGCCGGAGATGTTATTTATTACAAGCGCCTTTGAAAGATTTTTTGAAATAAGTCCCACATTCGCTACCCCTGAAAAATGCAAGAAAAACTCAATTATTTTTACCCTCAATACAGAACCCGATCCTGAATTGGGTAATGAAGGATACCGTTTAAGTGTTTCAAAAAACAAAATTACAATTCAAGCCAATTCAAATGCTGGTTTGGTGTATGGGTTTCAAACACTATATCAATTAACTGCTGGTTCGGTATGGTCTCATGACTCTCCAAAAAAGAATTATCCCCAAGTAAGGATCCCATGTGTAAAAGTTGTTGATTCTCCGCGTTTTGCATGGCGCGGTGTTCATTTAGATGTGTCGCGACATTTTTTTGATGTGGATTTTGTAAAGAAGTATATTGATGTGTTGGCGCTTTACAAATTTAATGTGTTTCATTGGCATTTAACTGATGACCATGGCTGGCGCATTCAAATTGATAAATATCCGAGACTGACAGAGGTGGGTGCGTGGCGTCCGGAAAGACCCGATTCCGAATGGCGGACGCCGAAACCGAACAAGCCGGATGAACCCATGACCTACGGAGGTTTTTATACCAAAGCAGAGATTAAAGAGGTGGTGGCGTACGCAGCGGCGCGAGGTATTCATGTGATGCCGGAAATTGAAATGCCGGGACACTGCTCCGCAATATTGGCGGCTTATCCTGAATTTGCTTGTGATCATTATCCTTACCGCGTGGAGGTGGGCGCCTATTGGCCCCCCAAAGCTATTATGTGCGGCGGGAATCCGAAAGTAATGGAGTTTTATAAAGATATTATGGATGAAATAATTCCTTTGTTTCCATTTGAATATGTGCATATTGGTGGCGACGAAGCGATTAAAACCAACTGGGAAAAATGTCCTAAATGTTTAGCGAAAGCCAAAGAACTTAATTTAGACAATTTAGAACAATTGCAAGGCTGGATGGTGCGCGACATAGAAAGCTACCTCAATGCAAAAGGTAAAAAAATGGCAGGTTGGATAGAAATTATTGATGGTGATTGTAATAACACTTCATTAATTTATGCATGGTTGGGAAAAGAAAAAACCATGGAGGCAATTGAACGCGGGAATCCTATTGTACAATGTCCCACTTCTCATTGTTATTTAGATTATTATCAAGCAGATAAAAGTACGCAACCTGATGCTATCGGCGGGTTTGTGCCACTTGGAAAAGTATATAGATTTGAACCTGTTTACGAAGAATTAGATGCTGAACAAGCCAAACAGATTATTGGCGTGCAATGGAATTTATGGTCTGAATTTTTGTTTACAGAAAACCAAGCCGAATATATGTTGTTGCCGCGTATTTTGGCCGGCGCCGAAGTGGCTTGGTGCGCCCCCGAAAGAAAAGACTGGGAACGCTTTAAAACGGCATTGCCCCATCAAAAAGCGCGCCTGAAAACATTAGGATATAATTTTTGCAATGATGTGGTGGAGGCGCCCGAATAAATTCCCTGTTTTTTGCTATTTTTGCCCACCGAAAACCTAATTATATGAAAGTAGTAATTCTTGCCGGCGGATACGGTACCCGAATTAGCGAAGAAAGTCATTTGAAGCCAAAGCCAATGCTCGGAATTGGCGAAATGCCCATTCTTTGGCATATCATGAAAATATATTCCCATTATGGATTTAATGATTTTATTATTTGTTGTGGATATAAACAATACGTAATTAAAGAATGGTTTGCTAATTATTACCTTCATCGAAGCGATGTTACTTTCGACTTTATGGCAGAAAATAGAATGACGGTAAAAAATTGTGTTGAAGTTGAACCTTGGAAAGTAACAGTTGTTGACACAGGATTGGATACCATGACCGGCGGAAGGGTGAAAAGAATACAAAAATATATTGGAAATGAAGCGTTTATGCTAACCTATGGCGACGGGGTGGCAGATGTGAATATTAACCAATTGTTAAACTTTCATAAACAGCACGGGAAAATTGCTACCATCACAACTGTTAATGCAGGCCAACGATTTGGCGTAATTGATATTGATGCTTCCGGAACCATCCACTCTTTCAGAGAAAAATCAAATGACGATGGCAGCATTATTAACGGAGGTTTTATGGTTTTTGAGCCCAAAATATTTGATTTTATTGAAGGCGATATTACCATTTTAGAGCGCGATCCTTTTGAGGGTGTAGCAAAAATAGGCGAATTAAAAGGTTATAAACATAATGGTTTTTGGCATTGCATGGATACGGCGCGCGATAAGCAAAATTTGGAAAGCCTTTGGGCAAGCGGAAAAGCCCCCTGGAAAATTTGGTAATATCCGACTTAATAAGCCATGTTGTCAATCTATAAAAATAAGCGCGTATTGGTAACCGGACACACCGGTTTTAAAGGTTCGTGGCTGCTAAAATTATTACATCACTTAGGAGCAGAAGTTGCCGGTTATGCCCTTGAACCAAATACTACTCCAAATTTGTTTGCTGCTGTTGGCGGAGAAAAGTGTTGCCATTCTGTTATAGGAGATATTCGCGATACTCAAAAATTGCATAAAACAATCTATGATTTTCAGCCCGATTTTGTGTTTCATTTAGCAGCGCAACCCATTGTAAGAACATCCTACCAAATTCCTGCAGAAACGTTTGATGTGAATGCTGTTGGAACCGCCTACGTTTTGGATGGCATCAGGCTGTTGGAAAAACCTTGCATGGGTGTGATGATTACTACTGATAAAGTGTATCAAAACAATGAAACGGGGCAAACCTACAAAGAAGACGATCGGCTGGGCGGCTATGACCCCTACAGCGCCAGTAAAGCATGTGCGGAATTGGTTATTGACTCGTACAGAAAATCGTTTTTTAATCCCGAACAATATAATAAACATAAAAAGGCAATTGCTTCGGCGCGAGCGGGTAATGTTATTGGTGGGGGTGATTGGGCTGCCGACAGGCTTGTACCGGATATTGTTCGCGCACTCTCGGAAAATAAAACAATACAAATTAGAAATCCTAAAGCAATTCGTCCTTGGCAGCATGTATTAGAACCATTGAGCGGTTATTTGACTTTAGGTGCATTGATGACATTAGAACCAACATTATATTCTGATGAATACAACTTTGGTCCCAATCCCCATGATGAATTAATGGTGAAAGAGATGACAGAAATGGCGCTGAAAATTTGGGGAAGCGGAAATATAGAATTTCCCGTTTTGGAAAACCAACCCCACGAAGCAGGGTTACTCTCTCTTGATATTTCAAAAGCGGAAAAAAAATTACACTGGAAACCAAAATGGAATGCCGAACAAGCCTTAGCCGCTACGTTGGAATGGTATAAAAAATATTATAGCGGCGAAGAAATGAATACAATTACCCGAAATCAAATGGAATGTTATCTACAAATTTAAATTTTGAATGTGAAAAACAAAAAACCCTTTGAAAAAGCGATTTTAAACACAGTAGAAAAAGAAAAAACAACATTTTTTTCTATTCAAAAGAATTTAATTCAAGGGGAATTTTCCCGATGGGTATTTTGTATTGTCGGTACACTATTGTTATACGGCATAGTTGCTTTCATTGTTTCCAAAGTATATCGTCCCGATACGCAAGCCATGATTGATGCGGCAAAAGAAATTAGTTTTCTACAGGATTTTAACCCTGAGCCGGTAGAAAGATTATTGTATATGTTGGGAATATTGATAGCGCCACTATCCCTTTTCTTTCTTTATACGTTGTTTTTGAAAAAAGCATTTAACACTCTTTTTGAAAAAAGAGGTCTTTTCTATACGTTAATGGGGTTAACCGTTGTGGCTATTATCGGATTGTTTTATGTTACATTTAATGCGCCCAATCCTTTTTATGCAGAAGCAGGCTCAAGCAATCTTAATATGCACGATGTAAAAGCAGCCACTAATTTCGATTTTTATTTTTATGGCCTTACGCAAAAAAGCTTTTGGATTTATATTGCGGTAGTCGTTCCGTTATTATTATTGCTTTACTTTTTTGTATTTAGCAAATTAAAAGGAACAAGTTTAAAAGTCTCCAACTTTATTATCTCACTTGGCGGGTATTCTATTTCTGCGTTGCTTGTATTTGCAGTCGTTAAAATGAATATGTATGATTTTCCTATGACTTGGCAAGCGCAATTTGATTTGAATGCAGTTTATTATTCTGTTACGCAAGTATATGGCGGAAGCCAAATGCTAATTAATCATTTTACCAATACTTACGGATTGTATCCTCATTTTTTACAACCCATTTTTGAAATTTCCGGATTATCGGTACATAGCTTTACAACCGTGATGTCTATTTTGATCGGCATCTGTTTTGTTTCCATATTTATTTTTATGCGCAAATTTGTTGCTGATAAACTGTTACTTTTTTTAGGATTTATCTCAACGTTATATCTCCCGTATATTTACAATCGTTTGGTTACGGATTTTGATTCCTATTTTGCACTTTTTCCTATCAGAATTTTGCCGGTAGGTTTGGTTTTGCTTTTTGCCGCATTGTGGTTTATCATTAAAAATGAAAAATGGAAGAAAGTCATGTATTACTTAGGCACAATACTATTACCTTTTGGCATTCTTTGGAATCCTGATTTTGGAATGATAGCGGTTATCAGCTGGATAGCGCTATTTGTTTATACGGATTTTTATACCGAAGATAAAAAAATTGCGTGGAAAAAAATTGCAATACATCTTGCTACAGGAATAATAGCTATTTTCGTTGCTTTTGCTATTTATTCCATTTTGCAAAAAATGATGTATGGATCATTCCCGCAAATATCTTTGATGTTTTCAACCTTAATCGTTTTTTCGGAACTTGGATATTTTATGCTCCCCATGTCGTTGATTCATATTTGGATGATTCCTGTTTTATGTTTTACCATAGGACTGACATATAGTATTTCTTGTTTTGTCAGGAAAAAAATTACACCCAAATCGGCAGCCATCTTTTTGGTTTCCGTACTTGGTTTTGGAACTTTTGCCTATTTTCAAGGAAGAAGCCACAATTGGAACTTAATGCCTTCATTTTTGTTTCTCTTTATTTGCTTAACCCTTTTGCTTGATGAACTTTGGAAAACGATAAAAGAAAATAATGTGAAACCCCTCTATGTTATTTTTGCAATAGGGCTGTTTTGTTTAACATTTTCAACCCTTAATGTTTTTGAAAAATCTAAAGAAATCAACACGTTGGTTCAACATGATTTTGATAAAGGTAAAAAGAAAACTGCAAATAGCGAGAAACGCAGAATCAGAGAAAATGTTAAGTTTCTTGATGAGCGCATAGATGATTCGAAAAAGATTCTTGTTTTTACTACCAATAAATTTCAGGGTTTGTATTTTGATGGAAAGAAAAAACGTTCCGCTGTTAATCCTGCCTTCATAGAGTTGTTTTTTAGATCTGATATTCAGAGATATATTAATACAATTCAAGATGCTGACTATAAAGTTTTTTACGATCCGGCGGGATTTTACTACCATTATGGCGAAGGGATAAGAGCAGCAATGGCAGCCAATTATGTAATAAAAGATTGTCTTTACGATACTACAGCGGTTGTTTTTACTTATCTTGAAAAACAAACAAAAGAGATTCCCGAAAAATCCTTTTTTCCGTCCCATGAGAAAACTCTTTTTTACGAAAAATTTTCTAATGATTCTTTAGGAACCGCCAAGCGAATTGCTGCTGCCACCGGTTATCCCAATGTGGAAAAAAGCGAATCGTATACCATAGAGTTTCTTCTTTTTCCCGAAAAACAATTAATTGGCGCCACCATTATCTCTAATTCAACGGATACTTCCGGTTTTTTTATTAATTTTCAGCCAAAAGATGCAGGAAACCATTACGATTATTTGATGGGATTTGGTGGGCGAGGTTATTATATAACGCTTGATAGCGGAAAATGGAATTATGTGGTTTTAGAAATCTCTAAAAATATTATGGCCGTTTATGTGAACGGTAAGCAAATGCTAAGAAGTGCTTTAGGAATAGAATATGTACATGATGATAATGCAAAATTATTTATAGGAAATTTAAATACCCGTAGAAATTATTTTGGCTTAATTAGCGAAGTGGCTATTACGAACGGGATCATATCGCCTTCTGAAGTTACCGCCAGATGGAATCTTATTAAAGAAATTAATCCTTAATGCTTTATGAATAAACGAGAACAAATTATAGAACTTGTTAAAGAATATTATCAGGAAACATTTGCAAATCAAAAAGGATTTCGCCCGGGAGATCGTATCTCTTATGGGGGAAGAAAATTTGATGACCGGGAGCTTGTGAATCTTGTGGACGCTTCGTTAGAGTTCTGGTTAACCACCGGACGTTATGCCGACAGATTTGAAAAGGAATTTGCCACATTTTTAAATGTAAAACACTGTTTGTTAACGAATTCCGGTTCTTCTGCAAATCTTCTCGCATTCATGGCTTTAACATCACCCTTGTTAAAGGAAAGAGCGATACAAAGAGGCGATGAGGTGATTACGGTAGCGGCGGGTTTTCCCACCACAATTTCTCCCATCATTCAGTATGGCGCTATACCTGTTTTTGTAGACGTTACCATACCACAATATAATATTGATTGCTCTATGTTAGAAGCGGCTTTGTCGCCCAAAACCAAAGCCGTGATGATTGCCCATACGCTGGGCAATCCGTTTGATTTGCTTGCCGTTCGTGATTTTTGTAAAAAACATAACCTTTGGCTTGTTGAAGATAATTGCGATGCCCTTGGCTCACAATATTTTATTGATGGTGAATGGAAATATACGGGAACAATAGGTGATATCGGCACATCCAGTTTTTACCCGCCTCATCATATTACAATGGGAGAAGGCGGCGCCGTTTATACCAATAACGCATTGCTAAATAAAATTGTAGCTTCTTTCCGCGATTGGGGTCGCGACTGTTTTTGCCCTTCGGGAAAAGATGATACATGCAAACATCGTTTTACCCAACAGCACGGAGAATTGCCGTTGGGATATGACCATAAGTATGTCTATTCGCATTTTGGCTATAACCTGAAAGTTACCGATATGCAGGCAGCTATTGGTTGTGCGCAGTTGGAAAAAGTGCCTTCTTTTGTGCAAGCCCGAAGAGATAATTGGAAATTTTTAAGAGAAGCATTAAAAGACATCTCCGAATTTTTCTATTTGCCCGAACCGGCAGAAAATTCAAATCCAAGTTGGTTTGGTTTTCTTTTAACATTAAAACCCGAAGCGCCTTTTACACGAATAGATATTATCAAACATTTAGAAGAAAATAATATACAAACACGTTTATTATTTGCCGGAAATTTATTAAAACATCCTTGTTTTGATACCATGAGAAAAACAGGAGAAGGATATAAAGTGATAGGAAACCTAAACCATACCGATACGATAATGAACGACACCTTTTGGATTGGCGTTTACCCCGGCATGACCCGCGAAATGTTGAATTTTATGGTGGACGTTATAAAAAACAGAGTTAAAAAATGAAAACATCCGACTATATCGTAGAATTTTTAATAAAAAATGGGATCAAAGATGTGTTTGGGTATCCGGGCGGAATGGTAACGCATTTGATGGATTCATTAGACAAATATACCGGAAAAATAGGAAACCATTTGTGTTATCATGAACAGGCAGCTGCTTTTTCCGCTTGTTCAAATGCGCAATTATCCAATAATATAGGTTGCGCATATACCACAAGCGGACCCGGTGCCACGAATTTAATTACCGGTATAGGACACGCTTTTTTTGATTCGATTCCCGTTTTGTTTATTACAGGTCAGGTGAATACATACGAATTAAAGAAAAATCTGAAAGTTAGGCAAAGAGGATTTCAAGAAACAGATATTGTTTCCATAGTAGAACCTATAACAAAATATACTGTTTTGGTAGAGAAGGAAGAAGATTTAAGATACTGTTTGGAAAAAGCGGTTTACATGGCTAAAGAAGGCAGACCGGGACCGGTTTTAGTGGACATTCCCATGAATATTTCAAGAGCCGAAATTGATCCGGATCGTTTGAAATCATTTCATGTAAAACCAAAAGAAACACAAGTGTATTCCCATACAATATTTGAGCTTTTAGCCCGGGCTAAAAGACCTGTTATTATAGCAGGAGCAGGAATTGATATTGCCAATGCAAGACCGGAATTTAAAACTTTAATAAAAAAACTAAAAATTCCTGTGGTTACCAGTATGATAGCGGTAGATGTATTAAATAAAGATGATGAATTTAATTACGGATTTATTGGAGCATATGGAGATAGAACCGCTAATTTTATTGTATCAAACAGCGATTTGATTATTGCTATGGGTTCGAGGTTAGATATGAGACAAACCGGCACAGATGTTAAAAGCTTTGCCCCAAATGCAAAAATAGTTCGGGTGGATATAGATAAAGGGGAGCTCGAGAATAAGATCGGCGAAGATGAACTCAGTTTGAATTATGACTTAAAACCATATTTGAATTATTTGAACACAGAAAAATATGAAATAAAAATGTATAACGATTGGATTGAAGTTTGCGAAGAATATAGAAAAAACTTAAGTAACATAGATCCTAATCTTCCCAACGAATATATCGAAACAATCAGCAAAATGCTTGATGATGGCTTTGAAATAATTACGGATGTGGGTCAAAACCAGGTGTGGGTAGCGCAGGCATTTAAAAATGTAGATAATCAAAGAATATTATTTACCGGAGGGCATGGCTGTATGGGTTATTCGTTGCCGGCAGCCATAGGCGCATATTATGCAACCCATAAAAAGGTTATAGCTTTTACAGGCGATGGCGGATTGCAGATGAACATTCAGGAGTTACAATTTTTGAAAAGAGAGCATATTCCGGTAAAAATCATCGTATTAAATAACGAATCATTGGGAATGATCAGACATTTTCAAGAAATGTATTTCGATTCCAAATTTGTGCATACCATCAATACGGGAGGATATTTATCCCCGGATTTTGTGAAAATTGCCAACGCATACGGGATTACGTCCGTAAATGTAAATCAAATTGAACAGTTGAATGAATTACAAGATTTAATTTATAATGACGAACCGGTGTTAATCAATCTAAACCTCGGAGATAGAACATATTTATATCCCAAACTTGCAGTAAACAGACCCATTGATGATCAAGAGCCGTTGTTAGACAGAGCGTTGTATAAAAGATTAAAAGAACTATAGTAAATCAACCATAAAAAAATATGAAAAAAGCGCTAATTACCGGTTCGACAGGCTCTATTGGCATTGCGCTGATAAATTATCTTATAGATTTGAATATTGAAGTAACTGCGGTGGTGCGCCCTTCGTCTAAACGCTTACATTGTATCCCGAAGTCATCGTTGGTTGATGTGATAGCATGTGATATTTCCGACTTGCACCATCTTAATTTGGAGAAACAATACGATGTTTTATATCATTTTGGTTGGGAAGGAACTGTTGGCGAAGCCCGCAATGACATGTACACGCAAAGCGACAACATTAGATATTCGCTTAATGCTGTGAATTTGGCACATCGTTTAGGATGCCAAACATTTGTTTTTGCCGGAACACAGGCAGAATACGGTCGTGTAGAAGGAATCATATCGCCTGCAACCCCTGTTTTTCCGGAAAACGGATACGGTATAGCAAAATTATGTGCCGGAAACATGAGCCGTATATTATGTAACCAATTAAATATTAAACATATTTGGACAAGAATTTTCAGTGTTTACGGACCCTGTGATAGTGAAAACACGATGATTACATCTACCATCAAAAAATTATTAAAAGGCGAAATTCCAAATTTTACCGCTTGTGAACAGCAGTGGGATTATTTGTATTCAAAAGATGCTGCTTGTGCCATGTATTTGGTGGCTGAAAAAGGAAAGCATAGCGAAATTTATTGCCTTGCCTCCGGAAAAAGTCACCCATTACGCTATTTTGTTGAAACGCTTCGTAATCATATCAATCCTGAAGCAAAATTAAATATCGGCATTACTCCTTACTCAGAAAAACAAGTAATGAATCTTTGTGTGAACATTCTTAATTTGCAAAACGATACCGGTTTTCTTCCTCAATATACTTTTGAAGAAGGGATAGAAGAAACCATAATGCATGAGAAAATGAAATATTTAAACCATAGTATGATTTAAAAAACAATCAAATGAAAAAAATTTCCATACTCACCCCTTGTTACAACGAAGAAGAAAATGTGAACCTGCTATATGATGCGGTAAAAAAACAAATGGATCTTCTGCCGCAATATACCTATGAACATGTTTTTATTGATAACTTTTCAAAGGATAACACCGTAGCCTTGTTAAAAGAGATTGCTAAAAAAGATAAAAATGTAAAAATTATCATCAATGCGCGAAACTTTGGGCACATTCGCTCACCTTACTACGGAATGTTGCAATGCACGGGCGACTGTGTCATTCTTATGGTTGCCGATTTACAGGACCCTCCGGAAATGATACCACAAATGTTGAAAAAATGGGAAGAAGGCTATGTTATAGTGAGTTGCGTGAAAAATAAAAGCAGAGAAAATCCGATCATGTTTCTATTAAGGAAAATGTTTTACCACACGTTAGCTCGTTTTTCGGAAACAGAGCAAATTAAAAATTTTACCGGTTTCGGTTTATATGATAAAAAATTTATTGACATCCTTCGGAATGAAGTGGATGATCCCTATCCCTATTTTCGTGGTTTAATTGGAGAATTAGGGTTTGACAGAACCGAAATAACTTACATACAACCTAAAAGAGAACACGGCAAAACAAAAAACAACTTCTATACCTTATATGATATGGCAATATTGGGTTTTGTGAATCATTCCAAATTGCCACTCCGAATGGCAAGTATTATTGGTTTTATTGTAGCTATTTTAAGCTTATTGATAGCGTTAATCTATTTTATATATAAATTGATTTATTGGGATAGTTTTTCTGTAGGTACTGCCCCGCTTGTTATAGGGCTTTTCTTCTTCTCATCGGTTCAACTTTTTTTTATTGGTATTATTGGAGAGTATATTGGTTCTATTCATACCCAAGTTAAAAAACGGCCGCTTGTTATCGAAAAAGAAAGAATAAATTTCGAAGATACAGCGGGATAATTTTTATTTTTGCAACATTAAAACTATCAAAATGAAAAGTGAAAAAAAACAAATAGATAAAATATGGCGTTGGATATTCTTTGCTCTTGCAGCGCTTGGATTAATCATCATTGTGCGTTTGGCTAAAGATGCCGGTATGTCCGGTGATGAAGAATATCACTACGACCATGCCGTAAATGTTTATAATTATTACTCTACCTTTGGGAAAGATAGTACGGCTGCCATAGTAACAGAAAAATATAACCTTCCTCTTTACGGGCAATCGGTGGATAATCTCGCTTATTTCATCACCAAAACATTCAACATTGAAGATGCATATGGAACAAGGCATATTGTGAACAGTATCTTTGGTTGGCTTGCCATGTTGTTTGTTGGACTCATCGCATACAGAATAGCGGGATGGAGGGCTGCTGTGATCTCTTTTATACTCATATTTTTATCTCCCAGATTTTTAGGACATTCATTTAATAACCTTAAAGATTTACCCTTGGCAACCGGTATGGCTATGGGTACTTATTTTTTGGTTTGCTTCTTTCAGGAATTTCCCAAAATTAAAATCAAAACAGTCATATTTTTAACATTGGCCATCGCTTTTGCCATTAGTGTACGTATTGCAGGGCTTTTGCTTTTTGCGTATTTCGGTTTGTTTGGCGCTATCCTTTATTTTATTAGAAATAGGAAATCTCTTTTTTCTAAATCATCAAAACAGGAATTTATCAAAATGTTAGGCTGGGGAATCGGGATATCGCTTGTTGCCTTTCTTTTGGCTGTAGTTACTTGGCCCTACGCACTTAAAGCGCCGGTTAATAACATGAAAGAGGCATTAAGCAGCATGTCAAGTTTTGCCATTGCTATTCGTCAGCTTTTTGAAGGGCAAATACAATGGTCCGATTTACTTCCTTGGTACTATACGCCCAAATTTATTTTTATCACCATTCCTATTGCCGTTATGTTGGGACTTCTCTCTTTCCTTATATTCTGTTGGAAAGAAAAGAAAAACTACTTCATCTATTCATTCATTGTTTTTTCTTTTGTATTTCCGGTATTTTGGATTGTATATCAACAATCAAATGTTTACGGCGGCTGGAGACATGCCATGTTTGCCTATCCCACCATGGTGGTAACGGCAGGGTTGGGATTTAATCTGCTTATTGAATGGATTTCGAAAAAAACAACAAAAAATGCTTTGATAAACATTGCAGCATTTGTGGTTATATTTTTACTTTTATGGAATCCGATTCGCCACATTGTTAAAAACCATCCTTATGAATATGTTTATTTTAATGAATTATCCGGTGGTATAAACAAAGTATATGGTAATCATGAAATGGACTATTATTATCACTCCACACGCGAAGCTTCGGAATGGGTAATTGCCAACGCACAAAGATCGGGATTGGAAACCGGTGATAAGATAAAAGTTGCAACGTGGCACATAGCTTCTGTAAAAAACTTTTTTAGAAACGATACCGCTGATTTTCAAATAGGTTTTTCAAGATGGTATGAAAAAGGAAACAATGACTGGGATTACGCTATTTTTACAATCACAGGTATGATGCCGGAAGAGATAAAAAATGCTAATTTTCCTCCAAAAAATACAGTTTATCAAGTAAAAGTGGATGATAAACCTATTGCTTTGGTTTTGAAAAGAGAAACAAAAGATGACCTCATCGGATCTCAGTTGAAAAACAGAAGAGAGCATGAATCAGCGATTTATCATCTAAGAAAGGCGATAGAAATAGACCCAACCAATATTTCAGCATTCATGAATTTAATTGAATCTTATTTTAACACCGGAAAAATAGATTCTGCGAAAATTTACATTGATCAATTATTGGAATTTGTACCCAAATATGAACCGGCAAATTATATGTTGACACATTACTACAACGCTACTCATGAATACGATAAGGCATTGAAAGTATTAAGATCAATCCGTGAAGATAGTCCAAAATTTAAAGCTGCGTATCATTTTGCATTTCAAATATATGTACAACAAAACGATCTTAAAAACGCTGAAAAAATGATGCTGGATCTTTTAGCGCTTAATCAGTTAGATGAACAAGGCTTTAACCAATTAATTGCGGTGTATAAAGCGCAGGGATTAGACGAACGCGCGGCATACAGAAAAGCTTATAAAAAATATATAGAAGCTTTTGAAAAATTAGGAAAAGAGAAACAAGCGCAAATTTATCGGGATGCACTGAAAAAATTGTAACAAAGAGTTAGTTTTTTATGCGAAACCTCTTTTTTGTTCTTGTTATTATCTTTCTCGGCTGTCAATCAAAGAATAGTTTACAAATTGATTTGAATCAAAATTGGTCGTTTGAGTATGAAAATAGATCATATCCGGCTATAGTTCCCGGGTGTATTCATACCGATTTAATGCACGCCGGCATTATCCCCGATCCGTTTTATCGTTGTAACGAAGATTCGGTACAATGGGTATCAGATAGCATTTGGATATATCGCACTCTGTTCGACGGCAAACAAATTAACAAATTTAAACACGCTGAACTACAATTTCCCTGTTTAGATACTTACGCAGAAGTTTATTTAAACGGTGAACCGCTATTTCACACCGAAGGAAGTAACTTATGCGATAACATGTTTCGCCCTTGGCGTTTCCCGCTTCCAAAAACATTAAAAAATAAAAACAACGAATTAGTAATAAAGTTTTTGTCTTCGGAAAAAATGGATGAAGAAAAAGCAAAACAATTGCCATACAATCTGCCCGAAACCCGCGCTTTTACCCGAAAAGCGCCCTACCAATCCGGCTGGGATTGGGGACCCAAATTAGTTACCTGCGGAATCTACAACCCTGTAACCATTTTTGCCTGGAACGATTACTATGTCGAACATATAGAATTGATCCAAAAAGAATTAACCAATGAAAAAGGGGTAATTGAAATCATTACCACAGTTGTAGCGGATAAAGAAATGAGGATTGAAATTGAGGTAAGGGGAAAAAAGGGAAAGGAGAAGGGAAAAAAATCCCCTTCAAATTTTAAAGAGATGTCCGGCAAAGCCGGACGAGGTAGTTTATATAAAAACAAACAATACATTATCAAACCCGGTATTAACAAAATATCCCAATTCATCGAAATAGAAAACCCAAAACACTGGTGGCCAAACGGCTTAGGCGAACAAACCTTATACGATTTTGAAACTACCGTTTCCGCCGGTAGTACGGGCAAACGTAAGGGCACAAAATTTTGCACCCCAACACGCTGGGGTTTTCGAACCATCGAACTAATCCAAGAACAAGACGAAATTGGTGAGTCATTTTATTTTAAAATTAATGGTGTTCCTGTTTTTATGAAGGGCGCTAATTGGATTCCCACCCACAGTTTTGTTCCCGAAATGAAAAATGAAAAAGGTAAAGCACGATATAAAAGATTATTAGAATCTTGTAAAGATGCTAATATGAACATGATACGCGTTTGGGGTGGTGGCATTTACGAAATCGACTATTTCTATGATCTGTGTGATGAATTAGGCTTGTTGGTTTGGCAAGATTTTATGTTTGCTTGTGCCTTGTATCCTGCCGACAGCGCTTTTATGGAAAATGTAAAAAAAGAAGCTGAATTTCAGATAAAAAGATTAAACCAACATCCCAGTTTAGCATTGTGGTGCGGCAATAACGAAGTGAAAAACGGCTGGGAAGATTGGGGTTGGCAACGACGTTACACCCCGGAACACCGCGTAGAAATTAGCAAAAACATGCACGCGCTTTTTAATGAGCTACTTCCCGAAGTAGTGAAAACCAACGACAATCGTCCGTATCATCCATCTTCGCCGCTTTGGGGCTGGGGACATCCGGAGTGCCTTACCGAAGGCGATTCACACTATTGGGGTGTTTGGTGGGGCGAAGAGCCATTTGAAGTATGGTTGCCCAAAACCGGACGTTTTATGTCGGAGTACGGCTTCCAAAGCTACCCGCAAATGTCAACTATTGAATCGTTTGCATTGCCTGAAGATAGACATTTAGACTCTCCGGTAATGAAGAATCATCAAAAACATCCGCGGGGCGTACAAATTATTAACAAAGCCATGGAACGATATGCGTATATTCCCGATAATTTGGAAGATTATATACGTGTAAGCCAAGAGATTCAAGCTTACGGCATTGGAAAAGCCATAGAAGCGCACCGTTTAAAACGCCCGCACTGCATGGGCACACTGTATTGGCAGCTCAACGATTGTTGGCCCGTAGCTTCATGGAGCAGTATTGACTTTTTCGGAAATTGGAAACAGTTGCACCATACAGTAAAAGAAAAATTTGCACCGGTAATTGTGGCTACGGAAGATTTGGAAAACGGAGCAACAAATATTTATGTAGTCAACGATTTACTACATGAGGTGAAAGGAAAAATTATTATTACACATAAAAATAATACAACTGCTACCATTCCATTTCATGCCGAAAAAAATAACTCCTCTTTAATTGTTAAAAACTACAAAGAGGAGATTTATAAAATTGAATTAACATGGTAGAATCAAGGCATGCCTTATCCCTGTATTATCTTACCAAATGCAATGTGTCGGTAGCAATTACCAATTCTTCATCGGTAGTAATGACCATAGCGGCGGTTCTGCTGCCGGGTTTGGTAAGTAGTTGATCTTTTCCGCGAATATTATTTGTTGATGGGTCAAATTCAACGCCAAAGAATTGCAAATCCTCAAGAATTACTTCTCTTACACCTCTGTCGTTTTCACCCACTCCGCCAGTCAATACAATTAAATCCACACCATTCATAGCAGCGGCATAAGCGCCTATATATTTTTTCACGCGATAGCAATAAGTTTTAAGTGCAGCGATGCAGCGTTCATTACCTTGTTCAACACCGTCTTCAACATCGCGCATATCGGAGCTACCTTCAACGATTCCGGCAATTCCCGATTTTTTATTAATAAGCGTATTCATGGCTTTAAAATCCATACCTTCTTTTTCAGCGATATAGAGCAAAGCGCCCAAATCCAAGTCGCCGCAGCGGGTACCCATAATCAAACCTTCTACCGGTGTAAATCCCATAGAAGTATCTACAGATTTTCCATGTTTGATGGCGCAAACCGAAGCGCCGTTTCCTAAGTGACAAGTAATAATTTTCAGATCTTCATATTTTTTCCCCAACAATGCTGCCGCTTTTTGAGCTACATATTTGTGACTGGTGCCATGAAATCCGTATCTGCGAACTTTATTTTTCTCGTAATATTTATACGGAAGGGCATATAAAAATGCTTCTACCGGCATGCTTTGATGGAAAGAGGTATCAAAAACACCCACCTGTTTTACTTTAGGCAACATTTTCATCATCACTTCAATACCAAGCAAATTGGCGGGGTTGTGTAACGGCGCCAATTCACAAAGTTTTCCAATTTCTACTAATTCTTTTTCTTCCAACACCATACTGTGTTTGAAATATTCTCCTCCATGCGCCACGCGGTGTCCTACTGCCATAATTTCGTCTAAACAAGCAATTACTCCATGATTTTCATCCAATAATGCTTCTAAGATTAATTTGATACCCGTTTCGTGATCTTCAATAGGTCTATGCAGACAATATTTTTCGCCCGTAGCAGGTTTATGAGTAAAGTCACCCTCTTCCAAACCAATGCGTTCCACTATGCCTTTTGCCAATACGTCAGCGTTGTCTTCCATGTCAATTAACTGATATTTGATGGAAGAACTTCCGCAATTTAAAACTAAAATTTTCATATTAATTAATAACTTACAATAATTTTTATTTGTGTTTTTTAAGTTCACAAAGATACACGAAAATTAAAATGTTTTGCAAAGAGTTGCATTTTTTATTACTAAAATATGAAAAATTATTCTACTGATTACCAGAAAAATAGAAAAATATACTACCATGCAATGCAAGGTATTAAATTTTTTTATTTCTTTGCAGTACCAAATAAAACGAAAACTTTAATACTATAAAAAAATAAACATTATGAAAAAAGTAATTACAGCAAACATTGGCGGATTTTGTTTTGTGGTGGAAGAAGATGCATATGTGCGTTTGGATCATTATTTGAATTCGTTTCGAGCAAGCATTGCTAACAAACAGGATATCGCTGAAATTATGGAAGATATTGAAGCACGAATGGCTGAAATCTTCCATGAAAATCTTAAATCATCGCATCAGGTGGTGGACATGAAATTGGTGGATCAGGTAATTTCGCAATTGGGTTATCCTGAAGGTAGTCCCGGTGTGGACGAACAAACAACAGGCGCTTCTTACGCGGGTGGACGAACAACAGTCGAGTCATCGGCAAAAGCGCCCAAACGCCTTTTCCGCGATCCCGATAACACCATGCTTGGCGGTGTTTGCAGCGGATTAGGCGCTTATTTCGACGTTGATTTGGTACTTGTTCGTGCCATTTTTCTTGTGGCGCTTCTTTTTGGCGGAGCCTCTTTTTGGATATATATTATCATGTGGATCGTGGTGCCCAAAGCCAATACCATTGCAGAAAAATTACAAATGCGGGGAGAAGCGGTTACCGCAGAAAACATCTCCAATTTTTCAAGAAGATAAACCTTTAAAATCAATACATTATGTTCATAGAATCCATAAATACCGATAATATAAAAGCACAAATGCGAAAAGGCATTTTAGAATATTGCATCCTGAGCATTCTTTCTAAGAACGATGCTTATGCCACCTCCATCATTAATGAGTTAAAGGGAGCGCACATGATTGTGGTAGAGGGTACGCTGTATCCTTTACTTACCCGTCAAAAAAATCAGGGATTGCTAAATTACAGATGGGAAGAGTCGTCTCAAGGACCACCCCGTAAATACTACTCGCTTACTGAAAGAGGGCGCCAATTACTTCAAGAGTTGGATGTTGCCTGGACAGAAATAGTAAATACCATAGAACAAATCCGTTCCAATAATTAACTTAAAATCAAAACATTATGAAACCTACCATAAAAGTCAGCATTGGCGGCATAGCATTTAACTTGGAAGAAAATGCTTATCGCTTACTTAAACAATATTTAGATCGTTTGCAAACGCATTACGAAAAATTTGATGGCGGAAAAGAGATTGTGGACGACATTGAATTACGTATTACCGAATTATTAAGAGAACGCATCAGTTCTACGGAGCAAGCCATTTCGGAAACTATTATCAAAGAGGTCATTGCCATTTTGGGACAACCGGAGGAAATGGAAAGCAACGAACAAGACCCCGACGTCGGTTTTTCTAAAAAAAATAAAAAAGAAATACAAAAAAAACTTTATCGCGATATGGATAACCGGGTGCTTGGCGGCGTTTGTAGCGGTCTTGCCGCTTACTTCAATATAGATGTGGTATTGATACGTATTTTATTTGTCGTGTTTTTCATCGGATTTTCGATACTTCATTTTTCATTATTCAGGATGACAGGCGGAACTGCTTTGCTAATATATGTAATATTGTGGATTGTTACGCCGGCGGCGCGTACGGTGCAGCAACGTTACGAAATGCACGGAGAAACGCCGAACATAAAAAACATTCAACGAAAAGTGGAAGAGGAATTGCGCGAAGCCGGGCGTTCTATCGAAAAATCAACCCCTGCTGCCACGGAAGCTTTTCGTGTTATAGGAAGAATTTTCCTCATATTTTTTGGTATCATCTTAATATTAGTCGCGGTAAGTGTACTCATGGCATTTATTGTTGCCTTTGTATCGGGGCAAACCGTAGTTAGCATATTGTTTACCGATTTGCTGAACTACGTGGATATCAGTTGGCATCCCGGTTGGTTTTTCGGTTTATTGGCAGCTTTGTTGTTTTTACCTTTTATTGGTATACTTTATGGCGGCATCAAGATGTTATTTGGCATTAAAACAAAATTACGAATCGGACTGATTATCTTTTTATTATGGATTGCTGCGTTATTTACTATGGTAGGTATGAGCATTTATCACATGAAGTCGTTTTTTCATTGGAGATCTTTTCATGAATCAGTAGAATTGCCTGTCATAGATTATGATATATTATATGTAGATATTCCGCAAAAATATTATGCCGAAGGAATGCTTGAACCGGTAGTTAGTCGTGTAAACCATTTAGACATAAATTATTGGGATAGAAATCATTGGGGTATACATTATAAGAAAAATAATAAATGCAAACACAACAGAAAGGTTTCTAAAAAGAAAACACATCGAAATGTTTGTAAAGAAAGAGATTTTCCCAACAATCAACCGGTTCTGTTCTTCTATAAAGCAAACAAAAAAGCAAACGAAAAATTACTTTTCTTTCCCATTATTGAGGGCAAAAATTTTACAGATGAAACAAATTTCGGCATTGACATCTATAAAGAAGCCGCCGGTAACAGTTTGAGAAGCGCTTACCGACACGCCCAAGAAATACCGTTTAACTATACGCTGAAAGACTCTTTGCTTATTATTGAACCATTGGTATATACGAAAGACAGTAAATGGGACGGAGAATTAATACGTCTTCATTTTCAAGTTCCGGAAGGGAAGAAGGTTGTTTTTGGAAAGGCATTTAAAGATAAATATTAAAGTAGAGACGCAGCGTAGCGCGTCTCTACGGAATATCCATATACTTATGGCTCTGCAACGAAATGCGCCATTTCGGATTTTTTAAGATATAATCTACAATTTTGGACATCATATTTTTACTGTTGCTCCATTCCGGTTGAAGGAGCAGATGGCAATTGCTGTTTATTTGTTTTGCGTTTTCTTCCGCCCAGGCAAAATCTGCTTCATTGGAAATTATAACCTTTAACTCATGAGCTTGTTGTAATACTTTTTGCAACGGCGGGTGGTTTCTTTTTGGCGAAACACAGATCCAGTCCCACTGTCCGGAAATGGATTCCGAACCCGAAGTTTCTAAAAATAATTGTATGCCGTTATTTTTCAATGTTTCACATAAATAATCCAAATTATACAACATCGGTTCTCCGCCAGTAACCACCACTGCTTTTGAGGGGTTTGTTAAAATCCGTTGCACAATATTATCTATGTGGGTTAACGTGTGTTTATTGGTGTCCCAAGACTCTTTTACATCACAAAAGTGGCATCCTACGTTGCAGCCGCCGATGCGGAGGAAATAGGCGGGTTTTCCGGTTTGGATGCCTTCGCCTTGGAGAGAGTAGAACTCTTCCATAATGGGGAGGAGGTGGAGGGTATGGTTGGGGACGGAGGTGGTTAGCATAGAATTGTAATTATTTTTTTGGTAAGTTAGACAAAGAAACATATTTTGCACTAATAAGAGTGCGTTTATTCTATAATTTTGCACTTTATTCTGTGCAAATTGTTTATTTAATTGAAATTTAATAATTGTTATTATTAATTTCTGGTTTGGATGAGTTAGTAAGAATTTGGCAAAAATAGTATTTTTTCAACTTTCACTATTAACAAATATTCAGCACATTCCGGCGAAATCTTACTTTTTAGTATCGGAAAATTTGGAAGCAATATGCTCTGAAACTGCCTTCTGCTCTCGCACAGCGTGAATTAACCACACCCTATACGGTACAACCGTGCCGAACAAGGAAAATCTGTGAAAATCTTGTTTAATCTGTGTCACCTGTGTGTTTTAAAACAAAAAAGGCTTCCAAAACGGAAGCCTTTTCGTATATAAAGAGGAATGAAGTAATGTAGCAAACGTAATTTCGAACGAGTTGCTCCAGAAAGGAGGTATTCCAGCCACACCTTCCGGTACGGCTACCTTGTTACGACTTAGCCCCAGTTAC
>Ga0209737_10000658_pt1 | contig 27286 bp, 19 predicted proteins | sample TergutCu122P3_FD_187284 | JGI IMG/M metagenome (GOLD analysis project Ga0209737, IMG submission 187284) | Cubitermes ugandensis P3 segment gut microbial communities from Kakamega Forest, Kenya - Cu122 P3 (SPAdes) (version 2) | ecosystem: Host-associated > Arthropoda: Insects > Digestive system... | reverse complement strand
TTTTGTTAAACTGAATGAGTCCCGCCCTACTCAGGGCAGTTTCAAGGTTTTCAGTCATATAATCGGAAATTAAGGCTTCATATCCGACTAAAGCATCTTCTAAACGATTTTTCTCGTAGTCGTATTCTGCTTTGTAAAACAATGCATCGGAGGCAAACATACCCTTGGGGAACTGTTTTAAGTAATCGGAAAAACCTTTATAACCGGCATCTGCATCGCCTCTGAAAAATTTATTCTCCGCCGCTTTAAAAGTTACAGAATCTTGTCGGGAAACTGTTACCGACATATTTTTCGATTTAGAATAGTCGTAAAACTCGGCGGGCGTTCCCAATTCGGCATAAATAGTTTCCAAATTTACAAAGGCATCTTTTGCTTCCTGAGAGTTTGGGTAATTTTCCAGTACATATTTGAAAGTACGAATAGCGTTATTTGTTTCATTATTATTACGATAGGCTTGTGCTAATCTGTTTTGCGCCTGACGAACCAAATTGTTTTTCGGATAGGCTGAAATAAATTCCTGATAGGTGTCGATGGCTCTTTTATATTGATTGAGCGCGTGCCAGGTGGTGGCAAGTTCATAAATGGCTTCCGCTTTGTAGCCGCTGTTGGGGTATTTTTTGAGCAATTGCTCCAATGTGTTTGTTTTTTTATTCAATTCCTTTAAATATCCCTGCGAAAGTGCTGTTTGATACAGGGCATAATCTGCACTTGAGGATTCCATTTTCACTACCTTGTCGTAATTACTAATTGCCTGTGGTAGTTTCTTTTGCATAAACAAACAGTCGGCAAATCTCAATGTAGCATCAGCAATTAACTCGGAGGGAGTGCCCTTAGCGGCAAGAAAATCTGAAAAAACTTTTTCCGCATCGGCATATTTTTGGTTTTTCATCAAAGCATATCCTAAATTGTAAAAGGATATTGGGTAATTTTCATCTTTTTTTGCCTCGTTGTTTCTATGGTAAAACCTGTAAGATTGCACGGCATCGGCAAATTGTCCGTTGCGGTACTGCGCCTCTGCTTTCCAGTATAAAGTAGAGGTTTCCAAACTTTTATCCAATGGATATTTCAAAGATTTATCGAAATTACTGATGGCTGTTCCATATTCTTTATTGTTAACCAACTCTAAACCACGCAAATACGTGCATCTTTGATAAGATTTAAGCAACGTAGGACTTTTATGCTGAATTTTCTCTAACGAATTGATGGCACCTTGGTAGTTTTTGGTGGATAAATAGATTCTCGACAGGTAGTTTTCTACTTCATCACTGTGAACAGAATTGGGATATTCGTTAATATACTGCTCTAATGCCTTGATAGCCTGATTAAACGAGGAAGAAGATTTTTCGTATTGCAGTTTGGCGTAGTTATACAGGGCATCTTCCTTAATATTGGGTAAGAAATCCATTTTATAGGCTTCATACAGTGCTTGTGAGGCTAAATTCCACTCTTCCATTTTTAGATAACAATCGCCGATGATGTAGTTGGCATTTTGCGCCAGATTATCTTTTCCCGAACTGATTTTTGAAAGATAATCAATCGCATTTTTATAATTTTTGATATTGTAGTTTGCCATTCCGGCGGCATAATAGTCGTTTCTATCAATTTTTTCTTTTGTATTTGAGAGGTAGAAGTGAAAATAATGTACGGCGTTTTTATAATCTTTCAACTCGTAGTAGGCAAGTGCCAAAGAGCGTGAAACGTCTGCTTTATTTTTGTCAGTCCCTTGTTTCAGTAAAGGTAATCCTTTCGCAATCACATCATTATATTTTTTTTGCAGCAGATAAATCTGTACAATGTAATACGGTGCAACATCGCTAAATTCGGGGTCGTTTTGCACTTTTAGAAAACCATTCAGGGCTTCATCATATTTTTTTTCCTGATAGGCGATAAACGCTAAATAGTAAGTAGCGCGGTTCTTGTAGGGGCTTTCGGTTTCGCTCGCAGCTCGCAGCAACGGGCGTGCTTCGGAAAACTTATTGAGTTCAAAATAGGAATACCCTTTTTTGTAGGTATATTCAGCCCAAATCTCTTTGTTAATATTCTTTTCACCAATTAAATCAAATGTTTCGATTGTTTTTTTGTAATTTCTCTGGTTGAAATAGAATTTTCCGAGGGCAAAGTAGGCTCTGGGTACTTGCGCGCTTACAGGATACAAATCAATAAAATTATTCAGCAAAAAGATGGCATCTTCGTTAAAGAGGTTTGCGGCACAAAGACCCATATAGAAGTAGGAGTCGGTTTTCAGGTCGTTTTGTTTATCGGTAGTATTTTCATACACCCACTTAAAATATTGCTGCGCCGAGCCATATTTTTCCTTTTGGTACAACTCCATAGCGTTGTCAAACTCATACTTGGGAGATTCGTAAACCAACGGTTTTTGCGCTACCAAATTCATACAAAACAGAAACATAGCGAAAGTTACCCCAAAATTCCTACAAAAAACAGCGATTTTCATTATAATTTATTTTTTTTCAATTAACGAAAAAACAGGGGCAAAAGTGTGCGAACAATAACTCTCATACTACTACTTCAAAATTTTCAACAATTTTTTTATTATACGCTTTCCACCCACCTCTAAAATCTCTACTTGACATTGATACAAATTTATCCATTCTATCTGAATTTAATTGAAGCATTAATTTATCAACACTGAAACCATTAATTTTTTTAATACAATAACCTGAATAAAAAGTACATTCAGGATTTTTATAATACACAAAATTGGGTTTGTCATTCATTGGAGAAAAAATAATTTTTTCGCCAAAGCTTGTGTCTAAACCTTGACTGCGACCAAAAGCATACCAAGTTACAGAATTTGGCACTCCATTGTCACGTTTGTCTAATTCTGATTTAATAGACAATAAATATTTATATGCAAATGGAAATTTTTCTTTCAATTCAGATTCTTTAATGATAACGTGTTTCCCATTTATTTGTTTATATGGGAATAAAACATATTCTTTAATTTTTTCTTCTGAATGTTTCAATTTTGAACCTTTTACAATAGGTTTCAATATGTTTTTTTCAATTTTGACTTTTCCTTTCAATTTTGTATTTGCTAATGCAAAATTTTCGTCTAATTCTTCTATCGGAAAAATATATGCACTATCACAAAGTGTTGTAATTCCAACGTGAATATTACAGATTTCTTTTAGTTTTTTTCCGCTAATTTTTTCTGTATTTTCAGTTGTCAGTTGCCAAAACGGCTCTTTCAGTTCAGAAAAATCTACCGTTTTTTCTTCAAATGTATTTTCTGAAACGGCTCTTTGAAATTTGAAATTTTGATTTCTCTCGCTATTAAAAATTGTTATAGCCGAATATGTTGTTGCATCATCAAACAACTGAATATCGCCGTAATTTGTGATTTGTATGAGACTTTTGTTTGCAGAAAAATATTGTCGAAGAGGACGGGCAGTTTCGGTAAACAAAAATGTATTTGGTGTAATCAATCCGCAAACACCGTCTTTTGATAATAAGTTGAAACACAATTCGTAAAATGCAATATAAATGTCAGTTGAACCACTTTTGCATAAATCATAATTCTTTTGTATATAATTTCTTTGTACTAAATCCAAATGTTGAATGCGGATATATGGCGGATTTCCAACTATAAAATCAAACTTTTGACCGACTGAAACAGCAAACAAATCTGGTTTCTTATATTTTTCGATGGAATTTGTTACACTTATATTCCATTGAATATCAATATTTTTATCACCAATAAGTTTATTCAAATTTTCAAGACACTCAATTATTGCAACCTTGTCAATATCCCAGCCGTAAACACATTCTAAATTCTCTTTTAAGTCATTCTTTGGCGAAAAGTAAATAATTCGCTTTACTATTTCCACCAAAAAACGACCATCTCCGCACGCAGGGTCAATAATTGTTTTGCCCAAAATATCGGGCGTGTTATAGCCAACATCATCTAAAATTTTGCACACGATAAATTGGGGCGTATAGACCTGCCCAAATAATTTTGTCTGCGAGAATGATTTTGCTAAACTTGCCATAAGGTTATTGGTTTTTACTTAAATAATAATTCCTGTATTCAACGATTTCCTTATACAAATTTTGTAATGACAATTTTCCTTTCAAAATTGATATGTTATGTTTTGAAAAATCTTTCAAATCAGAAAAACATATCTTCATTGTATTGTCATCTACTTCCAGAATAGGAATAGCCATCGCGATAGGTCTATGCGCTTGTGGGTTTTCAAAAATAAGTTCAGAGTATTTTCTTATATCATGATCATTAATGATTTCCAATTTTGAAGGGACTTTGCTATTTTTCTTATAATATGGGGTTGGCTGTCGTAAAATGACTAAATGTGCATAAGGTAAATTGCCAATAGCTTGAATATTTGCTGTTTCACCCATCATGCTTTCAAAATAATTATTTGCATTTTGTTTATAATTTGAAGTGGCAAATTTTATTCCAAGACAAAAAACTGCTTTGCCATTTTTCGCTATTGTAATATCTATGCTTTTAGGATAATATTTTCCATCAACTTTTTTTTCTTTCGTCTTGTCACCAAGCGATTTATCACCTAAATAAAAAACTTCAAAATCATTTCCCCAAATACCTAACAACAAATCTGCAAAATACTTGTGTATTTTTTTTAGTTTTGCTGTACTTCTAGGCCCGTAGTCTTTGTACGCTTTAAATGAGGCTTCTAGTGCTTTGATGAATTCTTTTTCTTTTAATTTCATACTTTTATTTTTCAAGTTGCAAAATTACACTTTTTGGACAAACTTTACTAAGATTATCTTAGTTAATAACCCCTTTTACCGTCTCACCTGTTCCATCATTGTAAAACACTTTAACAAAAATAGACCCTGCGCCCATTCCATTAACATTTATTGAAATTTGAGAATCCATAACAGGAATGTTTTTTATCAATTTTCCGGCAATATCGTAAATCTCTACATTTTTTATAATTTTCTCATTATTAGATAAGAATAATTTGTCATTCACAGGATTTGGGTAAGAAACAAGGTTAGACTTCATCTCATTTTCATCAACGGATAAAACGCCGAGCAGTTGCAATACTTTTTTAAAATCCGGTATTCCGTAGCCGTAACGGAGATCGTGGGTGGGGTATCTGTTTGCCGATTTATGAATGGCTTCCATTATTTCGCGGGGTTTTTTGAGGGGTGCGGCTTGAATAACACACGCCACCATACCGCAAGTGATGGGACTTGCGAAGGAAGTGCCGTAACTCAAGTAGAAAAGATTATCGGTGCCGATTACAGCAGCCTGCCACCCGCACGCTGCCACATCGGGTTTGGAAAAGTCTGCCCAATTATAACCCAGCGAACTGAAAGAGGCAATATTACCCTCAATATCTACGGCGGCGAGTGCTAAGGCTTCCGGCGCATCGGCGGGAGAACCCACCCAGGGAAACGGTTTTCCAAACGAGTTTCCTGCGCTGTTTGTAACAAATACTCCGCGCTCAACCGCCATTTTAGCCGCAAGAGAACTGACAATCGTTTTACCGTCCAAATCAGAATATTTGTGATTCATTAAGGTATCATCAAAAGTAGTATAGCCCAACGATGAGTTAATAATATCTGCGCCTATGGAATCTGCTTTTTCGGCACCCATCATCCAAAAATACTCCTCAATGGGATATTCGGTGGGAACATCTTCCGTAACAATTAAGGCATAAGAGGCGGAAGGGGCGGTGCCTACATATTCTCCGTTGATAAATCCGCCCATACAGGATAAAACCGAAGTGCCGTGACCACTCTCCACATCAAAAACCGATACATTTTTGTCAACGATATTTGCTTTATAAACAATTCTATCCGATTGAAACAAGTGCGAAAATCCGTTAACATTGTTTGCATTATTAAACCCGCCATCCAAAACGGCAACTAATACGCCCTCGCCGGTATAGCCCTCTTTATGTACAATAATGCCGTTCAACTGCTCAATTTGTCCTTTTGCATATCCATAATCATAGTCATTTCTCGGATGGGTAACAATATCTAAAGTTTCGTTACTCCATTTAGGATGATGGGAAAATTTTCCGTAAGTTCCTTCAGCCGGCTTCACCAATACTGTTTTCTCAACAATATCCAGTTTTTTTATTGCATTCAGCATATCTTCTTCGGCAAATACCAATACCGAATTACTCCAGCGGCTCGATGCACGCACAATAGCACCGGTTGTGTTCACTGTTTCAATATAATCGGGATTAACAGGAAAGTCCTCTTCCGTGATTGAAATTCCGTACTTATTTCTTCTGTCTAACGCTTTCTGCGACAGATATTCCAGCGGTTTATCTATGCTGAAAGGCGAATTGTCTTTATTTTTGAAATGCACGGCATATTGTGTAGCGTGTGCAGGCGGAGGATTACAGGATCCGCACTTGTTCACAAAAGAGTAGAACACCCCTGCGGAAGGGGGCGCACTAAAACCGTTATAAATAATCTCTCCCGATTCATATTTCACTACAAAAGAACACTCGCTGTCGTAACCACCTTTCTGCCAGAGTAATGTAACATTCACTTTTACAGGAATATTAATAGAATAAGTAGCAAAACTACCATTGGGTATTGTGAGTGTTTGGGCAGGCATTCCGTTATCGAAAAGAACTTTGATGGCGGCGTTATTCCAGCCATCCCCGTAGGAGTCGTGCAACTCAAATATCACTTTACACTTATCGCTGTAAGTAAAACCAACACTCTTGCTTTTTCCCTCACTATCTGTTAATTGCAATAGAAATGGAATGGAGATATCGCCTTGAACGGCATTATTGCTTACTGTAACGTTGAAAGGGGCAAATTTGGTTTGTGAAGCATTAATCGTCCCATAATTTGCGCTTTGTGTATGTATAGTAACATCACTTGAAGTTGATGTAAGAATTCCGGTTACATTTTTTGCAATTTCGTTTCCGTTATTAACAATATATACGTATAAATCTGCGGTTTCGCCCGGGTCAAGGAGACCGTTTGCGTTGCCGTAAAAATCATCTACCGCGTAGGCTTTGAAATCTAAATTATTTCCAAAAATATCAAGAGTAAAAAACCCTTGAATGGTTTTACTGTTATAAGAAATTGCCACATTGAATTTTATGGTAGTTTTAGGGTTGGCGTTTTCACTCAAGGTAAAAGTAAAAGCATTTGGGATGATTTTTGTTTCTTCCGGCAAAAATGTACCGAAATTTGCGGTATTGTTAATAAAAGTAACATCGGGATGAGAAGTAGAAACAACTGCGTTTACATTATTTAATATCTCAGAAGTTTTGTTAATTACTGAAATGTTTAGATTTACGGTTTCGCCCGGGTTAAGTTTGCCATCCTTATTTCCTTGTGAATCATCAACCGTTACTCCAATTATTTCCATAACTCCAAGAGAGATAATGGTTTCTAACGCGGATGCAAAATTGGGTATTCCATAGCCGTAAGCAATGTCGTGATTGGGAAATCTGTTGCCGGTTTCATCCACAATATCACGAAGAATTTTAGGATGGATTTTCGGGTTTGCCTGAATTAAACAGGCGTACATTCCACAAGAGATTGGGCTGGAAAAGGATGTTCCGCTTGCATAACTGACAGTTCCGGAAGTTGAATAAACAGTTGAGTTCACACCCAGGGCGCACACATTGGGTTTCGGGTCTCCAATGCCATTGGGACCCAGGGAACTGAAAGAGGCGATATCGCCGTTGGAACTCACGGCTCCTATGGAAGCTGCATATTTTGTATCTCCCGGAGATCCCATCCAGGGCCAACTTGTGCCGTTATTATTTCCGTTGCTTACCGTTACAAAAATTCCCTTTTCTATGGCGCATTTCGCGGCAAAAGAAGCCACAGGAGTCTCGCCATCCATTTGAGAATAGGTATAATTCATTGAGGGGTCGTCAAAAGTAGTGTATCCCAACGAGGAGTTAACGATATCTGCGCCAATACTATCGGCAAGTTCCACGCCAACCACCCAGTTGTAGCACTCTATAAGATATTCTCCGGGGTCTTCTTCTGTTCTTATCAGTGCAAAGGATGCCTTGGGCGCAGTGCCCACAAAACTGTTGTTGCTGTATGCCGACATACACGACAATACATTGGTGCCGTGACTGTGCGTATTGTTGTAAATATTTCCGTTAGGCACCACAATATCCTTGGCAAAAACCAATCTTCCTTCCGAAAAAAGATTACTAAAAACAGGGAGTGTGTTCACATTGGTAAACCCTGCGTCTAAAACGGCTATCAAAACGCCCTCTCCTGTAAAACCTTGCAAGTGTACAGGGATTCCATTTATTTGATTGATTTGGGTGTATCCTTGACCATAGTTGTAGGTTTCGTTAATATCCCTGGTAAAACCCACTTCAAAATCTTCTTCTCTTTCCAATTTGGAAGTAAGTTTGTCGGTTTCTCCATCTCCTGATTTTCCGGCAAAATTTCCCGGACTAATATAAATGTAATGACTAACAAAATCTAATTGTTCTATTTGATTAATAACTGTGGATGAGCAAGAAACCAACGCACAATTAAGCCATCTACTTGTAAAGGGAACTTTTGCGCCCATACTTTTCAAAGTAGCGACATATTGCGGATTTACCGGTAAGTCCTGTGCCGTTACCTGAATATTGTGCCTTTCGCGTCTTTCAATGGCGCGCTGCGACAGAAATTCAACGGGATTATCAATGCTGTAAGGCGAACTGTTTTTATCCGTAAAATAAACAGCATACTTTTGTGCGGACAAACTTGTTGAAAACAAGACAAATAACAAGAAAAAGAGGGGGTTTTTCATTGGGATTATTTTTTTTGAGATTTAAGATTTAAGATTTAAAATTTAAGATTTAAAATTTAAAATTTAAAATTTAATTCCTTAAACCCTTATTTTCAAAAGCCCCCTTAGTAGCAAGGATTGGAAATGATGGGGTTTAAGGGGTGCAAAAGTAAAAAAAATGAGTTACCCCTTGACAAACGCCTTTTCAAAATGTATATTTGCCGCGTTTTTTTCAAATATGAAAATCATCCAAAACATATTAGTTTCCGACGACCTTTTTACCGAGCATTTTTGTTGCGACCTTAGTAAGTGCCGTGGAATGTGCTGCGTGGATGGGGATGTCGGCGCCCCGCTCGAGCCTCTTGAAATTGGCGATTTGGAAGATTATTACCCTGTTTTTAAGAAATATATGACCCCCGAAGGAATTAACAAAGTGGAAGAATCGGGAACTTTTGATTACGATATGGAGGGCGCTTTTGTTACGCCACTTTTAGATGACGAAAGTTGTGCGTATGTTTTCTATGAAGATAATGTGGCAAAATGCGCCATCGAAAAAGCATTCTTAAACGGCGAAACTGATTTTCAAAAGCCTATCTCCTGCCACTTATACCCTATTCGCGTAAAAATACTTCCCGATTACGAAGCACTAAACTACCACCGCTGGAACGTGTGCCAATCTGCCTGCGAAACCGGAAAAACCCTTAAATTACCGCTTTATCAATTTCTTAAAGAGCCGCTTATTCGAAAATACGGGGAGGAGTTTTACGGGGAGATAGATTTAAGATTTAAGATTTAAGATTTGAAATTTAAAATTTAAAATTTTGGTTAAACAATTTGAGGAATAGATTTAAGATTTAAGATTTAAAATTTAAGATTTAAGATTATGGCTAAGCAATTTGAGGAATTAGATATTTGGAAACAAAGTAGGGAGTTTTGTGTGGATATTTATAAAATCACTAATTATGAGTTATTTAGCAAAGATTTTAAATTGCGCGATCAAATTCGAGCATCTTCGGGTTCAATTATGGATAATATTGCAGAAGGATTTGAACGAAATGGAAATAAAGAGTTTATACAATTTCTCTATGTAGCGAAAGGTTCTTGTGGAGAAACAAGAAGTCAATTACACCGTGCATTAGACAATAATTACATCAATAAGGATGAATATTCTGTTATGTACAATAAGGCATTTCAATTATCAAAATCAATTTCAGGTTTTATTCAATATCTCAAAAATTCAGAAATTACCGGCCACAAAAACCTTAAATCTTAAATTTTAAATCTTAAATTCTAAATCTCTATGAATTTCCCAAAAACTTTATTCACTCTGCTCATTTGCATTACTGTTAATTTTTCTTTTGCGCAAACCATCCGTATGATGCAATACAATTTGATGTACTACACCACTTCTGCACCGTCAAATTGCAATACAACAGGTAGTTATATGAACGACAAGGATTCAAATCTGAAAACCGTTATTGATTATGTGCTTCCCGACGTGTTTTGTGTTTGCGAGATAGGTAGCAGTACCACATACATTAACCGCGTGTTAAACAACGTGATGAACACTAACGGACGAAAATATTATGCCAATTGCCCCTTAACAAATTACTCGGGTGGCTCTATCGCCAATATGTTGTATTACGATTCGCGAAAATTGGCGTTTTACAGTCATTTTTATGTTACAACCTCTGTAAGAGATATTAACGGCTATAAAATGTATTACAAATCCGACAAATTAGCCCAGGGAGATACCGCCTTTGTTACTTTTATCATTGCGCATTTAAAAGCAGGAAATGATGAAGTAAACAGAAATGCCCGTAAAACGCAGGTGGAGCGCCTTACTTCAAAATTGGAACAATTGGGCATTGATAACTATGTGTTTTCGGGGGATTTTAACTTGTATGGTGCTTCTGAACCGTCGTACCAGCACCTTTTGTTTAACAACAACACTGCTTACCGTTTTTTAGACCCCATTGATGCTTATGGAGAATGGAATAATAACTCAAAATTTGCCAAAGTGCATACCCAATCCACACATTCATCTTCAAGCGGGTGTTTTGCGGGAGGCGGATTGGATGACAGGTTCGATTTTATTCTGGTTTCGCCTTCAGTTTTTTACGGAACAAAAAAAGTGCAGGTGCTTTCCGATACCTATTATGCCTTGGGACAGGATGGTTTAAGGTTTAATGGAAGCATCATCTATCCCAAAAACAATTTGGTTCCCGAAAAGGTTAGCAATGCTATGTACAACCTCTCCGACCACCTGCCTGTAATTTGCGATTTTGAGTTTTATTCCTCCGTCTCTATTCAGGAATATGCGACCACCTTTTCGGTAAATGTTGAAAATCCGGTTAAAAATGAACTTAATCTGCACATTTACACTGAAAAAGACCAAATTTTTACGATTGAAATTTATTCTTCAACCGGGCAATTATTAGAGAGTTTTTCAGAGTCACTTTCGGCAAGTTCTAATAACCTCAGTAGTAGAAGATTTGAGTTTTCGCCGTCATTATATTTTTTAAGAATAACCGGCGAACAAAGTGAGAAAATTGTTAAAAAGTTAATAAAGGTTAATTAAAAAATTATACTTTCGCGCCAAAATTTATTGCGTATGAAAGTATATCTATTTCTTTTAATTTTTGTTCTCGCTCCGTTTGTAATCATTACAATTTTTCGGAAATATAAGGTAGCAAAAGCTATCGGTACCGTGATAATGGCTTACGCGGTGGGGATTTTAGTGTCGTTCGTGTTCTCTTTCACCGATTTATTATCAGTTACAGAATCGAAATCTCTTCACGGAATTATGGAAAAAATTATGAGCGTTTCGGTCTCTTTGGCTATTCCGCTGATGTTGTTCAGTTCTGATTACAAAAAATGGCTCAAAGCATTACCCAAAGCCGTAATGACACTTTGTATGGGAGTTGTTGCCATTATTGCAGCAGTGCTTTTGTCGTTTTTCCTGTTTAAGAATTCAGGAATTCCGGAATTATACAAAGTGGGAGGTATGATGACCGCTTTTTATACCGGCGGAACTATGAACTTCAGCGCAGTATCCGGCGCATTAAAAACAGAAGGAACCATTATTACACTTACTTTAACCTCCGAAATGGTTATTATGTTTGTACTTTTGGTGTTCTTAACTGCCGGCGGATATAAACTGTTTCGGTGGATTTTACCCTTTAAAGACGAACATCACGTAAAAAATACCGGCGATGCAAGTGATGACAAAATTAAGGATATAGAAGATTATGAGCGGATGCTGACAAAAAAAGTATTTCCTAAAACGATGCTCGGGTTTTTGCTCTCTCTTGCTTTTTTAGTAGTGGGCGCAGGATTGTCGATGCTTCTTACCGGTACATTAAACGAAGTAGTGGTGCTTCTCACGATTACTACTTTAGCCATTGCTGCTTCTTTCAGTGAAAAAATTCGCAAATTGCCCAAAACTTTTGAATTGGGAATGTTTTTTATTCTGATATTCAGCGTAATAGTCGCCTCTCTTTTTGATGTTTCAAAGTTAGATTCAAGTGCCTTAACTATTTTTATGTTTGTGTTGTGTATTACCCTATCTTCTTTTGTAATTCACTGCATTTTATGTTGGTTTACCAAAGTGCCCGGCGACCTGTTTACTATATCTCATATTGCGTTGCTCTGTTCGCCCCCTTTCATTCCGCCCCTTGTGGCTGCTATGGGAAATCGTAAAGTGTTGATTAGCGGTATCACTATCGGATTAGTGGGATATGCAATTGGAAACTACTTTGGGTTAGCGATGGCGGGGTTTTTGAAACTGTTTTAGTGTCCACGAATTGCACGAATTACACGAATTATTATTGGGATATTGCGTAATTTGTAGATAGTTTAAAATAAAAGATATTGCACGGCGTTTTATAGTGTGCAATATCTTTTTTTCATTTATGAGTATTAAAAAGTTCTTCCTGTTTTTTTTCCTTGGTTTTTCGCTTTTACTAACAAACGCGCAGATTGCTCCGAAATACAGCAATGAGTTTCTTACTTTAGGGCTCGGCGGGCGCGGACTGGCAATGTCGAACACAATGACCTCTTTGGCAAACGATGTTACGGCTGCCTATTGGAATCCCGCTGGTTTGTCAAGGATGGAAAAACCTTACCAACTCTCTGCTATGCACGCCGAATATTTTGCCGGAATCGCAAAATACGACTATATTGGTGCTGCGTATAAAATTGACAACAAACTCGCGGTCGCTTTCTCTTGGCTTAGGTTTGGGGTGGATAATATTATGAATACTACGGAAATATTTGATAAACAAGGAAATATTGATTACGGTAAGATAAAATTATTCTCCGCAGCCGACAACGCTTTTTTGTTGAGTTGTGCGTACAACTTTGAACAAATAAAAGGACTATCGGTGGGGGGTAATGCCAAAATTATCCATAGAAAAATAGGGAAATTTGCAAACGCGTGGGGATTTGGCTTGGATGCGGGTCTGCAATACAATATCAAGGGCTGGCAAGTGGGGGCTATGCTGAAAGATGTTACCTCTACTTTCAATGCGTGGAGTTATAACTTAACCCCCGAAGTGATTAAAGTGTTTGAAGATACAGAAAATGAAATCCCCGAAAACACCCTCGAACTAACCATTCCCCGACTGAACCTCGGCGCAGGCAAATATGTGGAACTTGGAAAAGGTTTTAACGCCACATTTGCCTTAGATTTTGACTGCACTTTCGACGGCAAACGGAATACCCTGATTAAAAGCAAACCACTCTCTATTGACCCACACTTTGGAATGGAGTTTTCCTATAAAACCATCGTGGCATTAAGAGCAGGGTTGGGTAACTTTCAAACTGTTCCGGTTTTTGACGGCAAAAACAAAGTGAATTGTCAAATCAATTTCGGAATAGGAATCGGAATTAAGGATATTGTGTTTATCGACTACGCCTTTACGAATTTGGGGGATATCTCTTTCGCCTTTCAATCCCACATTTTTTCCTTAAAGGTTGCCATTGAGTCGTTTAAGAGAACTCGAACTCAAAAATAGGTTAACATTTCAGCCAACAATTGTGTGGGTAATCCCATCACATTATAAAAACATCCGTGAATTGAGGTAACGCCGATGAGTCCAATCCACTCCTGAATGCCGTACGCGCCCGCCTTGTCGAAAGGTTTGTAATTTGAAACGTAATATTGAATTTCCTCTTCGGAAAGGGTTTTAAAAGTAACCTCTGTGATGCTGTGTTTGGTAATGGATTTGGCAGAAGAAGCCACCGTTAACCCGCTAATTACTTGATGGGTTTTTCCCGATAATTGTCGTAACATTGCTACAGCTTCGTCGAAAGTGTTGGGTTTTCCCAGAATTGTATTCCTTAGAACCACAATCGTATCGCAAGAGATAAAGATGTCGTTGTCAGAATATTCCGAAAAATTAACCGCCGATAATTTTAGTTGGGATAAATACTCCGCAATCTGTTCAGGAGATAAACTTTCGGGAAACGATTCCTCAATATCGAAATGCAAAACTTCAAACCCATAGCCCATCTCCTCCAAAAGTTGCTTTCTTCTCGGAGACTTAGAGACAAGAAAAAGTTTTGCGTTGGAGTTCAAAAGATGTAAGATTTAAAATTTAAGATTTAAAATTTAAGATTTAAAATTTAAAGATTTTATACATTGAATCCTTATTTTCAAAAGCACCCTTAGTAGCAAATCATTAATATTTAATCATTAATAATTAATATTTATTCAAAAATCTCTTTCAGTGCATTTTCGAGGGCGGCGCCGCGCAGGTTTTTTGCGATGATGCGTCCCTCTTTGTCAATCAAAAATGTGGCAGGAATAGAGTTGACCCCATAAATTTTTGCGCCTTTCGATTGCCAGTATCCTAAATCGCTCACGTGATTGGGCCACACCAAACCGTCATCTTGAATTGCCTTTACCCACTTTGCTTTGTCGTTGTCTAATGAAACACTATACACATCAAAACCTTTATCGTGATATTTTTCGTATATTCTTACAACGTTGGGATTTTCCTGGCGGCAGGGGCGACACCACGCTGCCCAAAAATCAAGCAACACCACCTTGCCTCTCAAATCCGACAGTTTCATTATCTTCCCATCGGGGTTTTCAAATGCCAAATCGGGAGCCATCGCACCTATATCCGTGGACTTCGGGGCTGAGGTTTCAACGAGATGACGCTCTTTTACAAGAGAATGGTTAGGATATTTTTCAAACAACGCCTTTACCACTTCCTGATGTAAATTTTTGTATTTGTCTCGCGGAAAATTGTCGAGAAACAACAGGACAGCAAGGTCGTTTTTATTCAATAACATATAATCAACAATGGCATTCGTTCTCTTTTCACGCTCAGTATCAAAAAACTTCTGATAATTCTGAACTACCGAAGAGGCTTTTCTTTGGGCTTCCTGTTGGGTATATTTTCCATACCCATCTGCCAGTCCTGCATTTCTTATCAAACCGGCTTCAATCTCTTTGGCATCCGGACAGGTGTTAACAATTTCAAGAATTTTTGCCGTCAACATCTCTTTTTCCTTTTTCTTTCCTGTTAAATCATTAATAATCAAACTATCACGAAAACTAAGATAGGTATTTATTTGGTCAACAAGAGGGGCAAAACTGTTTTTCATCGTAGTATTTCGCGGTTCCGCAAACTCCAAATACTTATCTAAAGTGGTTTTATAAAAAGCTGAATATTTCGGATTTTTATTCTCAATAAAACCGCTTAGCGTCCCAATACTTTGCATATAATTGGCATATTTTGAATAGTTTACAGCGATATCTCTCAATAAATTTGAAGCAGAATAAATAAAAACATCAATCTCTTTAGGATTGACACCACCTTTAACTATTTTTGAATTTACAAACCGGACTAAAGAATCTGTTGTTTTTGCCACCAACAAACAATACTCATTGGCATCAGTATTGGTGTCAAAAAAAGGTTTGAAGCGAGATTGAAAATCGGTGTAAAACTGTGCATCCTTATCGGTTTGCAGTGCACTATTCAGGCTGTCGCCGAGTACATTCAGAGCGACCAGCATATTGTAGGCGTTTTTGCAAAATTCAATACTTGGGGAGCCTTTTACCGAAATAATATCTGCAAAATTTTCCGAATTCAACACAATATCAATATTTTGGTTTGGCGACAAACAGAGCATCGCATATTTTCCCGCTTCAAAAACCAATTTATAAAGGTCTGTCTGTGAAATATTTGCAGTCATTTTAAAAGTGCCGTCCGGATTTACTTTAGTCTTTCCGTAAGAAACGCCATCCTCTTTGTAGAGCAATTGTAAATCTGCCTGCGTGAATTTCCCGTTTTCAACCTTTCCGCTGATGGTGGTTTTTTGCGCATAAGAGGAGAAAGGAGAAAGGAGAAGGGAGAAAAGGAGAAGGGAGAAAGGAGAAAGGAGAAAGGATTTTGTAGCTATTTTCATATTTTATCTATTTATTTAATTTAATAATTCGATTCTGTTGGTTCAACAACAATAAATAACGAGAACGAATCAATGGTGTTCTTATTATAAATGAGCAACTTTTTGGTTAACTCACATTATTACATTTTTCTCATAGTTTTGAAAAAAAACTACATCTTTGCGGCGTCATCAAAAAAATAAAAATATTGTGAGCACAAAGAAAAAAGAACTTTTTAAGTACGATTATTCGGATGAAAAACCCACTATTGTGGAGGAACCATTATTTACGTATCCTGCGCTGAATTTAGATCTATCCAAGCGTTACACCTACGCAGATTACCTTACCTGGTTCGATAATGTTAGAAGAGAATTAATTGATGGGCTTATCCACTTAATGTCTGCACCGGCAAGATTACACGCGCAAATCACAGCAGGACTTTTCACTTTTATCAGTGTTTCCATTAGAAAACGAAAAGGAAAGTGCAAAATTTATCATGCCCCGTTCGATGTACGCTTCCCTAAAGAAGGGCAAAAAGAAGATGAAAAGATATATACTGTAGTTCAACCTGATATATGTGTTGTTTGCAATTTATCAAAGTTGGATGATAGAGGTTGTATTGGGGCACCGGATTTAATAGTAGAGGTTTTGTCTCCTTCAACCGCAAAGAAAGACTGGATAAAAAAATTCAACCTCTACGAAAAAGAAGGAGTTAGGGAATATTGGATTGCTGATCCCAACGAGAAAGTTATCAATGTGTTTCTGCTACAACCTGATGGTAAATTTGACGACGGTACTGTTTATTTTTGCCACGAAAAAATCCCTGTGTACATTTTCGAAGGATTGGAGATTGATTTAAAAGAAGTATTTGAAGAATAAGACCTAACTATTTTGGTTTTAGTTTTTTAGCAATCTCAAATGACAACAGAGCATTTCGTCACTTTTTACCAACAATTTCATACAGACCGGTAATATGAAACTCTTCCAATATTCTGAGTTCATAATGCTCTTCTAAAAACATTTTCACATCACTTTGAGAAAACAAAACAATCTCTCCTATTTCAAAATTTTTGTGGCAATCCTTCAGTTTTATATTTTTTCCCTCTGTTAACAAAGGATTTAAGTAAAATTTGCCGTGCGTAAATACTCCCTCATAGAGTATGGTAAAGTTATCATACTGCGTTTTTTTATGCAGCATATCTTTCAGATAATAACAAACTCCATTCTCCTCTTTCTGCCAAACAGGTTGTTTTTGTCGTACAATTTTTGACAAAATAATGGTATAAGGCGCAAGAAAAATGAGAATCAGAAAAAAACAGTGATAGAGTTTTCCGCTAAATTTCTCTATTAACAAATTAAAAATATGGAAGATGAACAATCCTACAAATAGCGAAAGAAAAGGATACATAGGTACGGCGTACCAGGTAAGTTTTGTTTGTGCCGATGAAATAACCAAAAAAAAGCTCAAAACCGTAAGGGATGCAAAGAGCGTTAAGTTTTTAATTTTCAAATCTTTACTTTTAATTCCCACATAAATTCCGTATGGAATAAAAAATACCCAAATAATAAACTTGTAACTGAACAGGTACTCAAAATAAAACCAAAAACTATGCCGATGCTCCTCAATTGTGCTAAAAAACCGCTTACCATATTCATTGTTCAGAATGGCATTGATATAACCCGGGCTATCCATTTCTCTAAGGAAATAGTATGCGCAGGAACAAACAAGGAAAATAACAAATCCGAAATATAAATGTTTGTTTTTCAAGAGAGAAAGTAATTTCTTCTTGATAATGGTGTAGATGAAAAGTCCCGGAAGAATCAATAAAGCGGCAGCACTTTTGGTTAACACCGCAAAAATCATTGAGATAAAAAAGAGATATAAATACCTTGGTCTAACATTTTCGAGAAAAATGTAAAAAGAGAGCCCGGCTGATGTGAGGAAAAGTGTGAGCAAGGCATCGTAATCCCCTGTTCGTGCGGCGTGAATCTCGATGAATCCCGAAGAGGTTACCAATACTAATACCCAAATAAAACCAAACCAAAAATTTTTCAGATACCGGATAGAAAAAAACAATAAAATGATACAGGTTATTAACGCTGCCATTGCCGAAGGGAATCGTACCGCCCACTCATTTACCCCGAATATTTTCATTGAAAACACTTGTAACCAAATCATTAATGGTGGTTTTGTGTTCCACATATCGGGCGCTCCGTTAAAAGTAGTTGTAATATAATTACCGCTATTTAGCATCTCACAGGCATTAGTTGCCAACCTCGACTCATCCCAAAGTCTTATGGTAAGCGAACCGAGATACAGAAAAATGGGAACACATATCAGTAGAAAAAATAGTACGTACTTCCAACTTTCTTTTAAGCGAGCCATCTTGACAAAAAATGTTTATTAATTTGTGGCAAAAAAACATAAAAAAATCATCTAATAGGATAAAACGGCGCATTAATAATATTTTATTGTTTCTTTGCGTTAACAAAAGATTATGTATAACTCATCGTCATCTAAAAAAAAGCAACCACAAAAAAAGGTTACAAAATCAAATTGGATTAAACCTTTTTGGTTTGTTTATATTTTTGGTTTACTGTTACTTACAGCCTTATTTACCTTTATTTCGCTGGGATGGGTTGGTTTTATGCCGGCGTTTTCGGAATTGGAAAACCCGCGAAATAATTTGGCTACGGAGGTCTATTCTTATGATGGCGAGTTGTTGGGAAAGTACTATTTTGAAAACCGCTCTCCCTGCAAATATGACGAACTTTCTGTACACCTCATCAATGCCTTGAAAGCCACCGAAGATGTTCGTTTTGAAAAGCACTCAGGAATAGATATCCGGGCACTGGGACGCGTTTTTGCAGGCGTAATTACTCGCTCGAACAAAGGGGGGGGAAGTACCATTACCCAACAGTTGGCAAAAAACCTCTTCCCGCGCGACCCCGACGCAGGAAAATTGAAAACAATCACTACAAAGTTTAAAGAATGGGTGGTTGCCGTGAAATTGGAACGAGAATATGCCAAAAACGAAATCTTGGCTATGTACTTGAATACAGTGGACTTTGGGAGCAACTCTATGGGAATAAAATCAGCAGCAGCAACCTATTTTAATAAAACGCCCGCCGATTTGAATATTGAGGAATCTGCCCTGTTGGTGGGAGTGTTGAAAGCACCCACCAAATTTAGTCCCAAAAGGAATCCGGTTGCCTCACTGCAACGAAGAAATACCGTGCTGAATCAACTTTATAAATACAACTATTTCCCAAAGCACGAGCGCGATTCGATTCACAATATTCCCATTGACCTGTCGCGATTTGCCATGCAGCACCACGCCACCGGGTTGGCAACCTATTTTAGAGAATATTTAAGACTATGGATAGCAGATTGGTGTAGAAAAAATCCTAAACCTGACGGTTCTCTCTACGATATCTACAAAGATGGATTAAAAATCTATACTACAATAGATTCGCGAATGCAAAAACACGCTGAAAAGGCAGTGCAGGAACACGTTTGCAACTACCTGCAGCCTTTGTTTTTTAAACATGTTAAAGGACAAAAAAATGCGCCATTTACAAATATCTCTGAAGAGGAAACTCTACGTATTTTAAATTCCGGAGTAAAACGCTCTGAAAGATATGCACTTATGAAAGATGCCAACGCTACCGCAGAGGAAATAAAAAAAGCGTTTGAAACCAAAGTGGCTATGAAAATCTTAACTTGGGACAGAGGAATGGTGGATACCTTGATGACCCCCATGGATTCGATTAGATATATGAAATCGTTTTTACACTGTGGCATGATGGCGATGGATGTTAACTCAGGATTTGTGAAAGCCTACGTGGGAGGTGTTAATTACCAGTATTTTCAGTTTGACCACGTGAAACTTTCCAAACGACAGGTGGGTTCAACTTTTAAACCTTACATTTATACCGTCGCGATGCAATCGGGAGAGTATTCTCCCTGCACGATGGTGCCAAATGTAGCTGTAACTTTCCATTTGCCCGAAGGAGGTACATGGACGCCGCGAAATTCAAGCGACCACAAAAAAGGAATGATGCTTCCGCTTAGCGAAGCACTGGCACACTCGCTCAATTATATCTCAGCATATTTAATGAAACAGTTTGGTCCGCATGCTGTGATACAATTGGTTAGAAATATGGGTATTACATCCGATATTCCGGCAGTGCCTTCTATTTGTCTGGGTGCCTGTGAGTTGTCTTTGTATGAACAGGTGGGTGCCATGAATTGTTTTCCCAATCAGGGGGTTTATATTGAACCCACTTTTATTACCAGAATTTGCGACAACAACGGCAGCACTATATATAAATATATCCCCAAAACCAACGAGGCAATGGACCAAATTACTGCCTTTAAAACCGCAAGATTGATGCAGGGGGTGGTAGATTATGGTACGGGGGGTAGATTACGTTCCACTTATAAACTCTCTTTCCCGCTTGCCGGAAAAACCGGAACCACTGACAATCATTCCGATGGCTGGTTTGTGGGGTACACTCCAATGCTTACCGCAGGTGTTTGGGTGGGTTGTGAAGACCGTGCTGCTCATTTCAGAACACTCGCTCTGGGACAGGGCGCAAGAACCGCTATGCCCGTGTTTGCTGCTTTTATGCAAAAATGTTACGAAGACCCTGAACTTCCTTATCATAAAGTAGTTGCAGAGCCTAACAAGTATCAGGGATACTATTTTACAATACCTGCCGCATATACCGGAGACCCCAGCGGTTGCAACGAAAAACCAAAAGAGAGAAAAAGACCCGAATTTGATTAACCATTGTTACTCAACATTATGAAAAAAAACCTTCTTTTATTCGCTTTATTTGTTTTAATATCAACATTTTATGTTTTTTCCCAAGGCGGAAAAGAAACGCCCGTAAGTTGGGAATTTAAAACCGAAAAAGTAAACGATTCCATTGCCGAACTGCATTTTACAGCCACCATTAAGGATAAATGGCACCTCTATGCGCAGAGCCACACCGGAATGGAAATCCCACTGAAATTTGAGTTCAAACAAACACATGCTTACAAAAAATTGGGGAAAGTGTGGGAGCCCAAACCCAAAGTGTATTACGACCCCGTTTTTGGAGATACTTCGCTATATTTTGATAAAAAAGTTACTTTTAAGCAGAAAATAGAGGTTTGCACTCAGAATCCTTTTGAAATAACAGGGGAACTCTCCGGACAGGCATGCATTGAAGGCAGGTGTGTTGCCATTGACCAAAATTTTGCATTTACCATTGGTGGATTTACGAAATTTAGCATTGAGCCCATTGAATTTTATGATGAAATTGTGATGGAAGAGTCTGTAATTTTGGAAGAAGCAGACGTAACAGATAACATAACCTCTGTAGAGACGTGGCATGCCGCGTCTCTGCTTCGCTTTTTCCTCGCTGCCTTTCTGGGTGGGTTGGTAGGCTTACTGATGCCTTGCGTATTTCCGATGATTCCGATGACCATCTCTTTTTTCCTAAAAATGAAGAAAAGAGCCAAAATGTATGCCCTCTTTTTCGGGGTTTCTATCGTTGTCATTTTCTTACTGTTAGGAATAATTTTGTCGGTAATTTTCGGTCCCGATTTTGCGAATATTGTCAGTACGCACTGGTTGCCGAATGTGATATTTGCAGCGATATTTGTGATATTCGCCATCTCTCTGTTTGGTTATTTCGAGATAACATTACCGAGTAGTTGGGTAAACAAATCGTCGAAAATGGAGAACACGGGCGGACTTATCGGGGTGTTTTTCATGGCGTTAACATTAGTGTTGGTGTCATTTTCCTGCACGTTGCCCATTGCGGGTGCGGTGGCACTTAATTCCGTGGATGGCTCGTTCTTAAAACCGATTATCGGAATGTTGGGATTCTCGCTCGGGATTGCGGTGCCCTTTACGCTGTTTGCCTTCTTTCCGGGAATGTTGAAAACGATGCCCAAATCGGGCGGCTGGATGAATACGTTGAAAGTAATGTTGGCATTTGTGGAATTAGCCTTTGCCTTAAAATTCTTGAATGTGCCCGACCAAACCTACGGATGGCGCATTTTAGACCGCGAAATATATCTGGCATTTTGGATTGTAATCTTTTCCATGATGGGGTTTTACCTGTTGGGAAAAATCAGATTTCCCCACGACGACGAGATGCGAGTTCAACAGAGTTGGTTTCGATATATGTTAGCCATTGTAACTTTCTCTTTCGTGGTGTATTTAGTTCCCGGGATGTTCGGTGCGCCGTTAAAGGCTATTTCCGGTTGGTTGCCTCCTATGCCCACCCAGGATTTCGACATCAGCAAGATTGTGAGGGAAGAAACCATCACCTATTCGGGTGCTTTCAACGATAAAGAGGATTGGGAGAAGCCGCGTTATGCCGACAAACTACACTTGCCCCACGGAATTTTCGGCTATTTCGACTTAGACCAGGCTTTGCGGGTGGCAAAAAAAGTGAACCGCCCTGTATTTATTGATTTTACCGGGCACGGCTGCGTGAACTGCCGCAATGTAGAGAGTGCCGTTTGGCAAGACCCAAGGGTGCGCGCCAAATTTGCACAGGAATTTGTGGTAGTGGCGCAATATGTGGACGACAAAGTGATTAAATTGGCTCCCGAAGACCAAATATTAAATAAAGAGGGGGAACCCATTACCATGCTGGGTAAAAAAGCGATGTTTTATGAACAAAACCGGTACGGCGAAAACTCACAACCCTGCTATCTCATTGTGGATACAGACGGCAAGGTGTTAACCGGTCCTACATACTACGAACTGAATGTGGAGAACTATCTGAAGTTTTTAGAGGAGGGGATAAGGCTATTTAGGGAGTAGATGAGGTAATGAGATGATGTGGTGCAATTTTGAAAAATCATGTTAATTTGCAAAAAATTTTTGAATGCAATCGAAGAACGACATAAAACAATATTTGGAAAAAAGATTGCGGAAAGAAAACTCTTTTTGGTCTTTTGAAAAAGCATCTTGCCGAGACCTTTCTGACTGGAATCTAATAAAATATGTACTGCTTCGCTTGGATTTAGAGGATATTAAATATCTGTTTCAACTTTATCCGAAGAGTAAAATAAAACAAGTTTGGCTCCAAGAATTAGTAACACAAGGCGACTATTTAATTGCCATGAATATTTGTTTTGCATTACTTTATTTCGGAGCAAAAAAGCCACGACAGTATGTCAGAAGTATGGAAACAAGAATGTTAAAAAAACTTGAAGTATGAAAGAAGCACTTGTTGATAAAACATTAAAAGTGATTGAACCCATTTCTAAAATGGAGTTTGTTAAGTCTTACTTTCTTGTGGGAGGAACCGCTTTGGCATTGCATTTACAACACCGTTTAAGCGAAGACTTGGATTTTATGTGTTGGAAGCAATCAAAAAAAGATAAACAAAATATTAATATTGAGAAAATTAGAAACGAACTCTCACATCACTTCACTATTGTTAAAATTGATATTTTGGCAAACAACCACATCGAAATATTTATTGATGAAGTAGTGAAATTGTCGTTTTATTTCCCCAATAAGATAAAACCTGTTATCAAACCCATTCATTATCTCAACAATTTAGTTTTGGCGGATATAGACTGTATTGCTGCCTTAAAAATGGAACTCTTTTTGCGCCGGAATGAATTTCGGGACTATTATGATCTGTATTGCATTTTGAAAGATAAAGATGCAGAAAGTATTAAACAAATAATCGGTAATGCCCTTAAATATTCAGAGTATCAATTAAAGAGTAAAAACTTGATAGGGATGCTTACAAACTGTGAGAGGTTTAAGCAGAGTTCTGATTTTGTGCAATTAGCACCAAAATACGAAGTTAGTGCTCAAGAAATAGAGCAATTTATGATAGAGCGGGTAAGGAATTTGTATTAATGTAAATCCTTCGAATTCTCTTTAAAACATTACCCCAAAAACAATATGTAAAGAGTGCACAACAGACTTGAATTGCGCATTGCTTACATTGTTTATGGCACTGTTGCTGAAATAATTAAACTGGCAACTATAATCCACATCGGCAAACACGCGGGCTTTTTCGCTTAATACATATTCAAAACCCAACCCAATATATCCCGATTCGGCAAACAGAGAGGCATCATTGTTTTTGATTTTTGGAGTGCGAATAAAATACTCGGGAACTGCACTTTCGTTGCCAAGAATGAAACTGTCGAACTGACTTCCCCCTATCTTAAAATTATGATACAACCCCAATTTTCCCAGAAAAACGCATCCTTTGGATGGGATTGTCCGAAACTTAACCCCGGTAGGAAGCGTTAAATACATAGTTTGATAGGTTCTTACTGTGGGAAAAGTATGTTCACCATTGGTCAGGCTACTGAAATTATATTTGTTAGCAAACGAAAGGTCTCCCTGTAAATATCTGAACATTAATCCTGTAGAGAAATAAAGGTATCTATCTTTAATAACGGCAATATCCGTACTAAGCCCCGCTATAAGACCGGCTTTGGCTCTATCGCGGGTAAGAGGAAACTCATTGGTAGTTGGGGCAAACCAATCTACCGTAGGTCCGAAACTTATCAAAAAATAGGCTTTTTTGTTTTCGGCTTCAGCGTAAACAGGTTTGTTAGGTTTCTGGTGTTTTTGGTGTTGGTGGTGTTGGGCAAACAACTGGGAGGAGAAAGGAGAAAGGAGAAGGGAGAAAAGGAGAATGAGATTTAAAGATTTAAGATTTAAAGATTTAAAATTGAATATTTGTAGCTTGTAACTTGAATTTTGTAACTTTTCCATAACGATACTATTAATTAAACAATGAATGAATATTGGATTGAACTGTTTTTCCTAAGTGTTTGAATGCGTTTTCGGTGGCTTCTCTTCCGCGGGGGGTTCTCATCAAAAAACCCTCCTGAATAAGAAAAGGCTCATACACTTCTTCAATGGTGCCGGCATCCTCCCCTACTGCCGTAGCAATAGTAGTTAGCCCCACCGGTCCCCCTTTAAATTTCTCAATAATCGTTTGCAAAATTTTATTATCCATTTCGTCTAATCCGTGGGCATCTACATTGAGGGCGGCGAGGGCTACCTGCGTAATTTCGTAGGTAATGGTACCGTCTCCTTTTATCTGGGCAAAGTCGCGCACGCGACGCAGCAGGAGGTTGGCAATTCTGGGGGTTCCTCTGCTCCTACGGGCAATCTCAAATCCGGCATCTTCGGTCATAGAGACTCCCAAAATGCCGGCGGAGCGTTTTAGTATTCGGGCAAGGGTTTGTGCATCGTAGTAATGAAGTCGCAAATTGATACCGAAACGTGAGCGGAGGGGCGCCGTTAACAACCCCGAGCGTGTAGTTGCGCCCACCAGCGTAAAGGGATTCAAGGATATTTGAACACTCCTCGCATTCGGACCGGAATCTATCATAATATCAATCTTATAGTCCTCCATTGCCGAGTACAGATACTCTTCCACTACGGGAGAGAGCCTGTGAATTTCGTCAATAAAGAGAACATCGTGGGGTTCTAAATTGGTAAGTAGCCCTGCCAATTCCCCGGGTTTGTCAATTACCGGTCCGGAGGTTACTTTCATATTTACCCCCATTTCGTTGGCAATAATGTGAGAGAGGGTTGTTTTTCCCAATCCGGGAGGTCCGTGAAGCAACACGTGGTCAAGGGCTTCTTTTCGGGCTTTTGCCGCTTTCACAAAAACCACAATATTATCAATAACCTGTTCCTGTCCAAAGAAATTTGCAAAATCGGAGGGGCGAACCGAGCGTTCAAACTCTTTTTCGGCTGCCGACAAGCGCCCTGATGTAGCATCTAAATTGGGATTCAGCATAAGGTTATTGTTTTTGGGCATCTAAATTATTCAGGTTATTGATTGCTTTTTCATAGTTGGGATTAATGGAAAGGGACTGCTGATAGTCTTTCCGTGCATTCTTGAAATCATCCATCCACTCGTATGCCAATCCCCTGTTAAACCACGCCTGATAGTAGGTGGGGTTAAGTTCAATGGCTTTACTGTACAACCTAACGGCTTCTTCATAATTGTTTTCAAAATAGAAAGCAATATACCCCAAATTATTATAGGCAGGATAACTGTTGGGGTCAATAGTAATGAGGTTTTGATACTGTTCTTTCGCCAAATCCAGTTCGCCCAAATCTTGATACAGTTTTCCAAGATTGTAATTTAGCAGTTTGTCGTTGGGGGTAATTTCCAGAGCATTTTTGTAGTAACTGATGGCTAAGGGGTCATTCATTTCCTGAAAGAAGTTTCCCAAAGCCGTGTGAGCAAGCACTTCGCGGGGATTCTGGTCAATAACAAGTTGTAACATTCTGATAAATCCAAGAGTATCCCCGTATGCCTCCAGCAGCAATGCTTTGGTTAAATAGGCTTTAGGATTATGATTTTGCAGGCGAATTGCGGTTTCTATAACTTCTTCACACTCATCATACATATATTGATACAGATAAAGTTCTGCCAATTTCAAATAGGCTTCGTTATTCTTATCCATAGCAATTGCCTTTTTCAGCATATCTTCCACCATATCTGTTTCACTTTTTGCTAAATAGATATCTGCTAAAGTAATGTAGTAGGACGATTTTTTATCATTAAGTTTAATGGCGTATAAAATATCTTTTAGTGCCTCGTCCGGGTTGTTATTTCTGTAGTAATACTCGGCGCGAAGTTGGTATAAGTCGCTATTTTTAGGACTTTTATCAATTTTTCTACACAACTCTGCTAAGGGAGCGGGAAAGTTGTCGTATTTGTGCGACCGGCAGGAAAAACCGCAACACAAGGCAATGATAAGGCTATAAAAGAGAAGTTTCTTCATAAAGAGGGATAATTTATTGCGCGAAAATATATTTTTTTTATCATTGTGGCGTTCCCCTCACTTCCCGCCCCCGCAATCCCCCCGCACGTTCGGGTCGCGCTTTCCGCTACTACTCCGCGCTTTAATGGCTTCGCGGAGACGTGGCACGCCGCGTCTCTACATACCATCATCTTGGCTTCTATGCGCTTGCGGGGTATCGCTCCAATCGCTAACGCGGCGGGGATAGGAAAGAGCGTAGGGAATTGTTCGAGATTCCTCGCTGCGCTCGGAATGACGATGGGGGCACCGAAATAGAACGAGTTCCCTCACTTCGCTCCGCTTTGTTCGGGATGACGGGCATTGCGGGGGGAAAAAGTGG
>Ga0209737_10000657_pt1 | contig 27295 bp, 19 predicted proteins | sample TergutCu122P3_FD_187284 | JGI IMG/M metagenome (GOLD analysis project Ga0209737, IMG submission 187284) | Cubitermes ugandensis P3 segment gut microbial communities from Kakamega Forest, Kenya - Cu122 P3 (SPAdes) (version 2) | ecosystem: Host-associated > Arthropoda: Insects > Digestive system... | reverse complement strand
TAAAGAAAAAATTGTCGAACTTTTATTAAAATACGGCGCAAAAGTTAAAGATACCCGCGCTCACCTCATTGCAGCAGGAAATGCAAAACCTTGGGATAGCGGCGTAAGTTGGTTTAACGGATATCTCATTCATTCCTCGACTAACGAATACGAAGAAAAGAGGTCGCTGGCATTTTGGGCAATTGTCAGGATGCTTGTGGAAAAAGGCGCCGATGTTAACGCCAAAGACGATGATTCGATAACTGTTTTGCAATATGCCATTGTGCAGTATCGTTTGGATATGGTTCAATTTTTGGTGGAACACGGCGCAGACCCATCAAGATACGCTCATATGGTTTCGCGTTACGATTTCTTCGAGCACGACGACAACAGCAAAGCCATCAAAGCGTACATCTATTCCGTTGCCGAGACTTTCGATAATGAAGCCCGCGAAAAATCGGGGTATTTGCCGATACACAGAGCGATAACCGAAAGAGATTTGAAAAAAGTTACGGAAATATTAAAAACGACCCCTTCAGCGGCAAAAGCGCTTGATAATAACGGAAATACTACGTTGCACGTATTATTTTACAGTTATGATATTGAAGGCAGTGTGGACGATTATGGCATATCTGGCTTTCTTTCTGAAATTAAGAATTTGGCGACCGAAGAATGTATGACGCCCATGCTCGAAGCGCTTTTAACGAACGGGGCTGACGTTCGCGCCGTCAATAAAAACGGGAAAACACCCCTTCATGCTGCATTGGAGTACGGCGCTCTCAAAGAATTAGTTGCCGTTTTGCTGGCACATTCCGCCGACGTCAACGCAAAAGATAAATTCGGAAAAACGCCCCTGCATTACGCCAAAAATGCGGAAACAGCGGAATTGCTTATCGAGAGCGGCTCCAATGTTCATGCCGTATCGGCAGTCTTGCAGCGAACACCCCTGCACAATGCGGCAATAAAGTTCGACCCGATGCTGATTAAAGTTTTGCTCAACGCAGGCGCCGACAAAAACGCTAAAGACAAATACGGCAATACGCCTTTCGAACTTGTAGCATACTATTCAGAAGAGATTTTCGACGAAGACGCATTGAACAAAATGTTGGAGGCGCTAAAAACAGATACGAAAAAATCAAAAACAAAAATTGTCTTTATTGTTGCAGGTGTCATAGCGCTTATCGGGGTGGCGGGGGTTGTTGTAAGGAAAAGGAAAAAAGTGGTTGACGGGTAGTGGTTAATGAACATGAAAATCATATTAGCAATCGCAGGTCTTATCTGCACGGGTATCGGAACAGGTTTATTTTTACTGCTGCTAAAACCGTCGTTGGACGCCAATAATATACTTAAAAACGGCGTTGAAACATCGGCAACCCTCATCGACGTCGGCAGCAGTATGTCAAAAGGAAGCGAAGCATATTATTGGGTCAAATTGTCTTTCGTCAATGCAGCGGGAGAGACCATTACGTACAAAACCAAAAGTCTGTATCCCGCGTTTTCAATAAAAAGTCAGGGAATAGCCGAATATACGTACACATTATCTTACGTCAATGCAGCGGGTGAGACGATTACGCGCAAAACCAACGGTATCATTCCCAAATCTCATTTTGATGAACGGGGAATAACCAATTATCAATATACGGAAGGGTTTGAAGTGACCGAAGAGCCTGTTCCGGTGATGTACATGGGCGACAAGGCAGTTTTAAAAGAGTACGTCCCGAAAGAGTACGAAGACTGGACAAATTGGCTGGCGCCAGGATTATTCGGCGGAGTGGGCGTGTTGCTACTGTTAGGCTTGGCTTTGGCTCCAGCCGTCGAACGGTATGCAGTTGTCGCTGCAGTAGTCTCGTTTCTTTTATTTGCATTCATTGGTTTCGTCTTTGCGGGCGTCGGGGCAGGGGTGTATTTATGGGCGCTCAAACCACCGGTGGAAGCTGCGAAAATTCTGAAAAAAGGCGTCGAAACAACGGCAACCGTTATCGCCGCCGAAAGTAAAGTCGCCGTAAACGATAAACCAAAATATTATCTCATATTATCTTACGCCAATGCAAAAGGAGAGACAGTTACATACAAAACAAACAGTATGTACGATAAATCTTTCCTTCGGAACTTGAAAATACCTACCAAAATAAACACAACTACCGGCAAATACGACGAGCAACAGGTTCAGGTGATGTGTCACGGCGCGAAAGCGGTTGTAAAAGGCTATGTTCCTGAAAAAACCGAAACGTTTTTATGGATTTTCCCTATCGTTTTCGGCACCATAGGAGCCGCAATATGGTTAGCGCTGATATGGGGAATTGTAAAAACGACGGGCGAATTGATCATCAAACTGGTTAGTGGAAACGTATCAGGTATGTCTATTGGATTTTCTTTACTGTTGTTCCTACGCTCACACCATTTTCATTGAATGCATCGATGGTAAAATAATATGGAGTATCGGCATTTAAACTTCTGATAACCAATTCATCTTTTCCATACACCATGTAGTTTTGATACAGTTTATCCGGTTGATTTCCGAAACGGATTTGATATCCCACTGCATCAGGATCATTGTTCCACGATAGAGTTGCTTTTCTGCGGTCTTCACTCCGTTCGACATTAAACGCTGAAATGGCTTGTGCAGGCTCTTTGTCGCATGTTCCAAAAACACGCAATCCTGATACTGCAAAGTTCCCATCTGGCACTTTAAAATTGGTTAAACGTATAAAGCGCGTTTTTACAGGTTTTGTCAACTGGATGTAATCATGCGGCGCATCAGTGGTATTGTTGGTTTTATCAACTAATGTTTTCCATTTTTTCCCGTCATCAGAACATTCAAACAAATATTGATAGTATACCTCGTTTTTGCAACCCAACAGATGAGAGTCGTGTTCTGCAAAATTGGTTTGAATGGCGTAAACAATGCTTGGCGTTCCAAGATCAACGGAAATAAATTCACCCTTATCGCCAGTTTTAGCGCTCAAATATGTCCGGATATCCTCATTCACGGCGTTTTGCGCCGGATATCCTTCTATTGAGGATGATGCTTCCATTTTTTTATTGTACGAGAGCAGCATCCAACCGGTAAACAAGGACATTACATCATCAACTTTTTTGTCGGGAACGATAAAAGGATAATCGCCAAACCCGGTATAAGCCATCATTTCATCATCCTGATCGAAAAAAACGGGAAAAAGTGACAGACGACGTTCAAACTTATGTTTTACCGAAATTGATGAGGTGCCAATGTGCCAGTAATTACCGTATTTGTCTTTAAATGAACTTCCATGTCCGGCTCCATTGGTAAATCCTTCGGGTTTGTAAGCAAACGGATTTACTTTTGCTAACGTAAAAGGGCCAAGTGGTTTGTCGGAAACATATACAGCGTCTGTGTAACTTTTAAACTCTGTACCTGGACTCGAATACTGCAGGTAATATTTACCGTTGTGTTTATTTATCCATGCGCCTTCAATCCATGGCGATACATCAAGTATTTCGTTGTAATCGCCAACCACTTCCCAACCGTTTACCGCCCTGTTTTCCGACAGGCATGCCACTGGTTCATCTTTCGGATTCAGCCGGTTATTCCGGTCGAGTTCCACAACCATAATAGGGTCACTGTTCGAACAACCCCAATAGAAATATACACGGCCATCGTCATCCAAAAAGATCATCGGATCGGTGGTAATGTAGGGGAATTCATCGTTGAACAATTCCCATTTTCCTGATTGAGGATCGGCAGTTTTGTAAATTCTATGGCTTGAACTTCCTGACGCCATGAAATATATTTCATCGTCAATAACTACTGCCGTAGGAGCATAATCTTCTACCGGCAAATCATTGGTGTTGATTCTATTCCATCTGATTAGATCTGTAGAATGCATATAACCATCTACTTTAGAGGCAAAAAGGTAGTATTCATTTTTAAATAGTATAATCGACGGGTCGGCAGATTCACGTCGCGATGGCTCGTCGTTTTGAAAACAATAACCGAAATTGACCGGATTGCAGATCGTTTTGAATGCAGTTTCCTGATGGCATGAACCGAGAATGAACTAATGCGTGTATATAAAAAATCTTGCATTTAAAACTTAACAAAAAAAATTGAAAAACAATGATATTCAATGCTTTTATAAATTATAATCATACTAATTCTAAATAAAATAAATAATCTGAAAAAAATGTTATAAATTTGCAATGTTCTACCAGTATTGCTTTATACATCAAAAGGCAATTGTTGGTCTAACAAAATTAAAAATTCACAACAGGCCATCCATATTGAGACATGATAAATTATACCAATGATAGCATAGCGCCATTGGAACATGTGCATACAAATATTCTTCTTCCAAAAGCATTAAACAGGCTTTTTGAACTTGGAAGAGAAGTTGTATTTTGCGCCGTAAACGACGAACGACTTACCATAAAAGAAATATCAGATAGCATTTCAACTTACGGGTATTCGACTGGGGAATTTATTTCCGGGTATATAGGATGGAAAGACCTTTTACATCCTGACGACTTGAAAAATTTCATGGATTGTATCAGCGCTGAAAAAAAAGGACAAAACAGTTTGGCGTTCGAATGCCGTATTTTAACTAAAGAAGGTGATCCTGTATGGATCTCTTGCCTCACTATTCCAGAAAAAAACAAAGAAGGGCAAATAACGCATTTTTTATGCAAAATAAGCGACATCAGTCTGAATAAGCAATATGAAAGTGAATTGGCTGCATCACATGAAGAATTAGAACAAAAAGTGAGAATACGAACTGAAGAAGTCGAAGCTGTAAACGTATATCTCGAATCAATTAACCAGCAATTGCAATCCGCCAATGCAGAACTGCAAACCATTAATGAAGAATTGCGTGTTACCAACGAAAAATTGTTTATCAATAACGAAAAGTTACACAATGAAATAACCGCCCGTCTGGAAGTAATGAAACAGTTGGAAGACAGCGAAAGCAAAACGCGCAACTTCATACATCACTCATTTGAAGGTATCGTTATATTAGACAATGAAGGCCGAATCATCGAATGGAACAAAGCGACTGAGCAAATCATGGGACTTTCGCGAGAAGAGGCGCTTGGAAAATATGAGTGGGATGTGTTAAAACCATATTTTCCGAAAGACGAAACATTCGAAAAATTGCGTCAATTATACATGGAATATATTCTCGGTGGCAACAAACAGGAACCTATTGTCGAAGAATACATCATACAACTGCCCGACAGTACGATTCGTTATATACATGTTTCCCTGTTCCCAATCATTCAATCTGGAGCCAATTACTTTGGTCACATTATCAGTAATATAACTGATCGGAAATTAGCCGAAATAAGACTTGGACGTTATCGTACGCAACTTGAAACGATGGTTGAAATTCAAACTCACGAATTGCTTGTTACACAGGAGCGATTGATGTCTTTAAGCAACAATTTGCCGGGCGGAATTATTTTTCAAATGATGGATGACAGTGTGAGATCCGGTTGGTTTTCACATGTAAGTACTTGTTTTTCGGATATATTTGAAATAGATGTTGAAGAAATAATGGTCGACCCAACTCCGTTTTACATGTGCATCCATCCGAAAGACCGGAAGAATTTGATCAAAACATTTATCTTCGCAAACGAAAAAAAGGATATCGACATAGAGTTTCGTATTCAAACTTTATCGGGCAAGAACAAATGGATTCACATGCGTTCGAGCCATCACATCACCGACGAAGGAGCGCGCGAATGGAACGGTTTTATGATTGATATAACCGAGCGAAAAATAGCTATGCAGGAACTGGAAAATACCCATCGTCGGCAGGCTCTGCTCATAGAGGTGCAACAAATAATACAATCTGCTGAAAATCTGTCCGATGCTATTATCCTGTCACTTGCTGAAATAGGTAGATTTACCGATGTAAGCAGAATTTATATTTTTGAAAAAAACATCGACGGAACTACCATTAATAATACATTTGAGTGGTGCAACGAAGGAGTTAAGCCAGTAATTAATGATTTACAGAATCTTCCTGTTGAAACTGCTCAACCATGGTTCAATATATTTAATTCCGGTGGATTTGTTTATGCCTCCGACATAAATACACTCATTCCTGCTGTTGCAGATGAACTTTCCGCCCAGGGAGTCAAGTCTATCATCTTATTTCCGCTAATATCCGGTGGAGTAATTTGCGGATTTGTTGGTTTTGATGATTGTAACACAAACAGAGAGTGGAACAAAGGCGATGTGGAACTGTTAAAAAGTCTTTCCCGTGTTATATCGAACGTAACACGCCGACACCAGGCTGAAACCTCTTTGCGTTTGTCGCAGCAGGTCATGCGTACGGTTTTAGACAACATAGATGCAAAAATTTTTGTTACCGATTTTGATACGTCGACAATTCTTTTTGCCAATGAGAAGATGAAGAAAATGTCAGGCAGTGAAATTGAAGGTAAAGAATGTTGGAAAGTAGCGCAATCAGGAAAAACCGGAGTGTGCGATGACTGTCCTCGACCACATTTGCGCGACAGTAACAATCTCCCCACAGTACCTTATCATTGGCAGCACCGCAACAAATCGACAGGTTGCTACTACGACGATACGAGTATTGCCATCAACTGGGTCGACGGACGGTTGGTACATTTAGAATATTCCATAGATATAACCGACCGCAAAAAGGCAGAAGAAGCCGTTCGCCAATCAGAAGAGATGTACCGTCAGTTGACGGTGGCTTCGCCTGATGCTATCATTGTATGCACTCCCAGTGGGCTAATTCGCTACGCTTCACCAAAAGCATTTGATCTGCTTTGCTTAGCAAAAGGTAGCATACTTCAGCACATACACAAATACATTCATCCAAACGAACGGCGCCAAGTATACAGTCTGCTCGATAAAACAGACAACTATCATACAATTGTACTGCCAGAACTGTTGATGTTACGACAGAACGGTTCTGAGTTTACTGGTGAAATATCAGCAGCCTTTGTTAAAGGTTCTGATCGAAAGGAAGATTCCGTGATTATGGTCATTCGCGACATAACACGCAGAAAAAAGGAAAAAATGGAACTTATTCTTGCAAAGGAAAAAGCTGAAGAATCCGATAGACTCAAATCATCGTTCCTGGGCAACTTATCGCATGAAATTCGCACACCGCTCAACGGAATCGCTACCCTGCTCAGCATACTCGGACAGGATCCTGATTTGCCTGATAGCATCCGTGAATATATTGACGTCATCAACACCAACAGTGAACAATTGCTGAAACTTATTAACGACATCATCGACCTGGCTAAGATAGAAGCAAAGCAAATGAGTATACATCCTGAACAACTTTGCATCAACAACTTGATGGACGACATGTACTCCATTGTCAAAACAGCTCTGTCATCTCAGGGTAAAACACAAATCAGTCTGGAATGTATTATAGATGAGAATATTAAAAATTGTGAATTATTTGCCGATCCGGTACGTCTAAAACAGGTGCTTCAAAACTTATTGAGCAATGCCGTCAAATTTACCGAACAGGGGTACATTCGTTTTGGCTGCAGACTGGTAAATAGCATAATTGAGTTTTTTGTTGAAGATTCAGGTATAGGTATACCGGAAGACCAGATGAATACCATTTTTCAATGGTTTCGTCAGGCAGAACTGGAAAACAACAGACGTTACGGAGGTACTGGCCTCGGACTGACCATCGCACGCAGTCTCGTTCTACTGATGGGTGGAAACATGCGCGTAGATTCAACAGAAGGCTACGGTTCATCCTTTTATTTCACCATTTCCTATCTGCCCGTCACGCAAAAAGATAAATTCCTCGACAAACATTCAGACAAAATGTTATCACCAGATAATTCATATTCCAACAAAACGGTGCTGGTTTTTGTTCCCATCTTACTAAAATACAAGTACTACGAATTGTTGCTATCCGCAATAGGTTTCACTGTCAAACAAGCCCAAAATATGCAGCAATGCCTGGACATTCTTCGTCTTTCAAATCGTATCGACGCAATGATTATTGATATGTCGATGTTTGATAAAGAAAATATTGAAGAAATAAAACAAATCAAATCTATTCATGAAAACTTACCGCTGATATTGGTTGGCTCTAAACAAAACTTGAAATACAAGCATGTTATCCGCGACTGTAAATGCAGTGCAGTATTTGAGGAACCTGTAAACCGTGAAGAAATTGTAAAAACAATGAAACAGTTGATACAATAATTAAAAAAAAAGGTAATTTTTTATTGGGCTGCCTGTTTGTTATTATTCAAATTTTTTTTATTATCTTTGCAGCAATTTTAATATTATGTCTTTACAAAGAATAGCATGAAGGTATTATTTATTACTCAGGAAATTATGCCATACCTTCCTGAAACCGAGATGTCGACCATTTGCCGGTATTTGCCACAGGGAATACAGGAACAGGGTAAAGAAATCCGAACGTTTATGCCAAGGTTTGGATGTATCAATGAGCGAAGAAACCAATTGCACGAAGTGATCCGGTTATCAGGCATGAACTTAATTATCAGTGATACCGATCATCCGCTCATCATTAAGGTGGCTTCCATACAACAGGCGAGGATGCAGGTTTATTTCATTGATAATGACGACTATTTCAATCGTAAGAGTATTTTTGACGACGAACAGGGAAATTATTTTTCTGACAACGACGAACGTACCATATTTTTTAGTCGGGGCGTACTCGAAACAGTACGCAAATTGCGCTGGCAACCCAATGTAGTACATTGCCACGGCTGGTTTACTGGTTTAGTGCCCATGTATGTGAAAAAGGCATTTCGTGAAGACCCACTTTTTTCGAAAGCGAAAGTGGTATATTCCATATATAACGACAGCTTCGAAGGTTCGTTCGACCCTGATTTCAAAAACAAGGCTTTAACCGATGGAATTACTAAAAAAGATATTTCAGTACTGGAAAAGCCTAATTACGTTACATTGAATAAGTTGGCTATCAGTTTTGCAGATGGTTTTGTTATTGTGAACGAGCATATCCATCCTGAAGTGGAAGAATATTTGAAAGCGAGCGAAAAACCTTTTATTTACCACAATCCGGAAACATATATTCAGGATTATGGAACATTTTACGAAAATCTCTTAAACTCATAATCAAAATTCTCTGTGGGTTACATTGTTGACATCATTCTTCTGCTGTGTTTGTTGTGGGGGGCTTTTAAAGGCTTCAGGAAAGGCTTTATCATTCAAAGTTTTGTGATATTAGCGCTTGTACTTGCCATATGGGGCGGGTTTGCATTCACGGGAAAACTTGAACCGTTCATGCAGAAACATTTTCACATTAGCGATATGGTTTGTTACATTGTTTCTTTCATCATCGTTTTTTCGTTGATATTGATATTGGTATACACTTCCGGTTATTTGGTTACGAAAGTTGTAGACGCCATTGCCCTGGGAATGATCAACCGATTGACGGGAGCTGCTTTCGGTTTATTAGCCAATGCGCTCATTCTGAGCGTACTGATGCTTCTCTTCGACAGGATGAACGAAAAAAAGCATTTCATCGAAGCTGAAACCCTGGAAAAAACCTATTTATATAAACCCATTGGAAAAGTAGCACCTGCTATTTTTCCGGAAACGTTTTTCAAAAAACTGCTAAAATGAGGATCGAATTAAATCCCCGTATAATTAAACGGCGTAATAGTTTTTAATTCCTTTTTTACTTCAGGCGATACATCCAACTGGTCGATAAACGCATTCAATTTGTACTTGTCAATACCGTCTTCCGATGTACGGGTCAGTTCTTTAAGCGCTTCGTATGGTTTTGGGAAACCTTCTCGGCGCAAAACGGTCTGTATTCCTTCGCTCACTACCATCCAGTTGTGTGTCAGGTCGGCGTCCAAAGCCGGATAATTCACGATAAGTTTGTTCAAACCCTTGATCAGTGAACGAAAGGCAATGATGGTATGCGCCATTGTCACACCAATGTTGCGCAACACAGTTGAATCGGTAAGGTCTCGCTGCAACCTTGAAATGGGCAATTTTGCTGCCATATACTCTAAAAACGAATTGGCTAAACCAAAATTTCCTTCGGCATTTTCAAAGTCAATTGGATTTACCTTATGCGGCATGGTGGATGAACCGACTTCCGCTTTGTCAATTTTCTGTCTGAAATAATCCTGCGAAATATAAGTCCATATATCGCGGCACATGTCAATCAGGATATTGTTGATGCGTTTCAATGCGTCGCATTGAGCCGCAAAATTGTCATAATGTTCGATTTGTGTGGTAGTTTTGCTACGCTGTAATTTTAATGTATTGTTGACAAAGTTGTTAGCAAACGCTATCCAGTCTATATCCGGATAAGCAACGGAATGTGCATTGAAGTTACCCGTTGCACCTCCAAATTTAGCCGAGAATGGAATGAGTTTGAATTGGGCAAACTGCGTTTCGAGCCTTTCGGCAAACACCGCAAATTCCTTACCCAAACGTGTAGGCGTCGCAGGCTGTCCGTGCGTTCGCGCCAGCATCGGAACGGTAGCCCAGTCTTTCGTAAAGTTGCGGAGGAGCATCATCAGGCTTTCGAAATATGGTATATAAATCTGTTCGATGGCGTCCTTGTTGGATAATGGTATGGCTGTATTATTGATGTCCTGTGATGTCAGTCCAAAATGAAGAAATTCACTGTACTGCTTGATATCAAGCGTCTTGAACTTTTCTTTCAGGAAGTATTCCATTGCCTTCACATCGTGATTGGTCTCTTCTTCAATTGATTTGATCCGTTCGGCGATGTTCATATCGTACTTCCTGTAAATATCCCGCAAGGCTTCATACTTCGATTTGTTGAACGATTGCAGTTGAGGTAACGGTATTTCGCACAATGCGATAAAATATTCTACTTCTACCATGATGCGATACCGTATCAAGGCGTATTCAGAATAATAATCCGCCAAGGGCTCTGTTTTTCTTCGGTACCGGCCATCAACAGGCGATATTGCGGAAAGTATGTTCAAATCCATATTCAAATCTATTTAAATGACAAAATTACGATAATTTAAAATATTTTTTTCAACAATTTTTCTTTCCGGTGGATATAAATTACAAAAATTGCATAAAGGACAGTATTTTTGAAAAGATTTAGCATTATGTTCTCTGTTTTTGAAAAATATGTTGCTGAATATAAGGCTAATGCAATAAAAACATACATTACAATCCTTTTCAGCGGATAAGGGATTGGATAATGACGTTTGCCCAACCACCAGGTAACGGTAATCATTACTGCATAGCATACTAAATGCATCCATGCCGATGCGTGGTAACCCCATACCGGAATCAGCAGCCAGTTACCGGAAATGCTGATAACAGCGCCAATAGATGCAATCATCAGCCCATAATGTGTTTGGCTGCTGAGTTTAAACCATATTGACAGATTGTAGTAAATGCCGAGAAACATGTAAGCCAGCAGCATGACAGGTACAATACCCAATCCCTCCCAGTATTTCGATTCTATAAAATGCTTGATGACGTCCATGTAGCATGTTACCCCAAGAAAAATGAGCAAGCAAAAAATGACAAAATATTTCATCACTTCGGCTATGGTTTCCCGCGAATCTTTTTCTTTAGCATTGTTGAAAAAGAATGGTTCTGCAGCATACCGGAACATCTGGATAAACAGGGTCATCAACACTGCTATCTTAATATTGGCGCCGTAAATACCCAACTGTTCCATCGGATGAACACTTTCAAGCAGACGGTGTTTCAACAGCACACGGTCAATTGCCTCGTTGATATTACCTGCCAAACCGGCTGCCATCAATGGGAGCGAGTAAGCGACAATCCGTTTCCACAAACCGTAATCGAAACGTATTTTGTGCCGGAAAATTTCGGGTAACAACAACAGGATGGTTACAACGGAAGCAATCAGATTCGATAGAAAAATATACCCTACCCCGACTTCCGATCTGTAAATTGCTTTTATCCATGCGATATCTGCAAATCTGGGACAAATCCACAAAAAGAAGATATTGAACAGCACATTGATGACAACGTTGGTCAGTTTGTAGAATGCGAAACGAAAAGGCCTGTTATCCAACCTGAAACGGGCAAACGGGATGGCGGTCATGGCGTCTAATCCCAGTATCCATGCAAACCAGACAATATATTCGCGGTGATCAGCATAATCCATCCATTGGGAAATGGAGCGGGAAAAGATAACTACCAACGTTATAAACAGCGTGGATGTGGTGGCAATACTGATAAATGCCGTCCCATAAACCTTATTTTTATCCGTTGTCCGCGAAAAACTGAAAAAACCGGTTTCCATACCATATACCAATAGAATCACCAGAAAAGTCATGTAGGTATACCATTCCGTATTGACGCCATATTCGGCTGTTTCGAGTACTCTGGTATGCAACGGTACCAACAGGTAATTCAGGAAGCGCGGAATCATGCTGCACAACCCGTAAATGGCCGTCTGGCCGGCTAGTTTTTTGATCGGAGCGCTCAATGGAATTGAGAACAGTAACGATTTTTTGTTGTCAGTGATTTTTGATCACTTTTATACTTGGGATAGACGATTGAACAGGTAATGTATTGATGCTCGTTGCGCCCAATTTTGCCAGTTCATAACGTACTTTTGCCAAAGGCTCGTCGATATTTGCCGTATCTATTTGAACATCATATACCGTAAATTCCTTGCCGGTGATGACAGTAGGCTCGTCGGCAAACAGGTTCTTTTCACGCAAATAACTTTCTATTTCGTTTGTACTTTTATTGGGAACATTAAATGTGACCATCACTTTGTTTTCTGCATTGATCGATCCATACAGATTCAACAGAAACATATTTAAAAGTTCAAGTTTTGCTGCATCATTCCGCAGTTCGGAATTGATCCAGATACTTGTTTGCGATTGCATTACGAAATCAATAATTTTTAATCCGTAATTTTTTATCGCACTGCCCGACTGGGTGATTTCCAAACCGATATCGGCGCCGCCATTTTTTACCTTTGCTTCAGTTTTGCCCCAGGTTTCATAGATAACAATGCCTGATTCAATTTTCGACGGCGTTTTGTATTTTTGAACTGAAAATGATTGAAAACTATCCAAAAGATCAATTGCATTCAACTTGGAGCGCAACCAATCCAATGCCATGTAGGGCATTTCAGACACAACCGTGATCAATTTTTTTTGCGAACAAAGATTCTTCAAAAAATCTTCAATCGTTTCAAATTCATGACTGTTAACTATCCCGACCAATTTCACGCCGCCGCGGTTCAATGCCATAACATGCTCCAAATGTATCTCTGTTGCATATTCTAATTTCATTTCCAAAACTCGCTCCTTGATCCAGTCATCACCGGCAATCGCAACGTCGATCTCATTGATCTCGAGTTGAGCGCCAAATTCCTGCGGACGGCCGTCCCATCCCAGTAAGAAATTGACCGAAGTAAATGTTGTTGGTCCGCCCTGCGCATATCCTGACACATTAAAACCACTATTCGTCAACAGGTTTATTAAATTTCCTCCCCTGTTGGGATCAGCAAGCGAACCGGCCGGCATCCCAATTTTCAACTTTGTTTCCATTATTCCATTATTCAGTTATTCAGTTATTCTTTTATTTCCAACGAGTTATCATTGTTTATTTTTCGGTAATAACATGATGTATATGGCATTCCGTTTTCTTTTTTGGCATGGCATGCTCCCTTTCCCTGCGGAGTAACCAAATACAAAAGCGAATTTTGCTCGCAATTGATGCAAATTTCGTCGATTTTTAGCATGTCGCCGGATGTAAGTCCTTTTTTCCACAGTTCGTTGCGACTGCGGCTCCAATATGTGGCATAGCCGCTACGGCGGGTTTCGTTGAAAGCCTCTTTGTTCACAAATGACAAAATCAGAACATCCTTTGTAACAGAATCTTGTGTAACAACCGGCAACAATTTTTGTCCGTCTTCGCCAAAATCAATCAATAATTCAGTCGTATATTCCTTGCTCATTGTTTTAAAATAAAAACGCAAAGATAGGAAATTTACGATTTGAATTTTTGAATTAGTAATTTTCCCCAAACTGTTTGATCATCAAAAAATGTGGTATCCTTATCTCCAAAAATTCATCTCCTGATACAGTATAGCCACATTTTTCATAAAAACCGACAGCCGTCTTTCGTGCGTTAAGCTTGATGGTTGAGTATCCGTGTTCGGCAGCATACTGTTCAGCGTAAATCACTATTTCTCTTCCGACGTTTTTTCCTTGCCAGTGGTTTTCTACTGCCATTTGACGTAATTTGATCACCTCGCCGGATAAGCGGGTTAAAATGCAGCATCCTATAATGCGCCCCTCTTCACGACAGGCAATGAAAACATCATCCTTTTCCTGTTGCATGTCTTTTTCCGAAAAGTTCAAGCCCCACGGCTCGCGCAATATTCTGTATCGAAGCGCCAGCATTTCTTCGTATTCGGGGCTGTGATATGCGATAATTTTTATTGTCATATTACTGTTATTTTACCACCTGCAAAAGTAAAAAAAAGTGCAGCCCAAGCCACACTTTAATTTTTAATTGTCAATTTTTAATTGTTAATTATCAATTGATTAGTATTCCCACAGATCCTGTTCGCGATCAAAAATTTCGTTTTCGATACGCTGAGATTCATACAGCGCATCCAATCCTGATGCATATTCCTGAATAGAACGGTTATTATACACATTCCCTATTTTGACAATCCTGCCTTCATAGCGATGTTGCATAAAGAAGTCGTCGTAGGATATATTCTGCGCTTCGTTGAAATTGTTGAATACAGCGTGACGCGACAACAAGGGCCTTGCTTCGTCCATATATATCCAGCAGACAGGTATTCGCACCGGCTGATCAGCACCGGGACGCAAATACATGAAAACAGGCTGGATGCCGATGACTCTGCGGTTGAATGTCGAATGTTTTTTGTCGAAATATATCTTTTCCTTAATAACAATTCGCTGAATGTTCTCTTCGTCAAACAAGTTTTTACCTTTGATAAAAATCGATGTGTCATTACCTGTATAGATACTGATCTGCTGTTCCGTTCTATCCGCTTCCTGAATAGTTGGAGTTGATCTTATATTTTCCCAGGTTGTCTTCAAAGCAAATTCATCGCTGACAGGAAACGGATCGTAAGGCGTTATTTCCCCTCTCTCTATGCCTTGTAACAAAAGAGAAAAAAAATTGACACGACTCCCGATGGTTCTGGGATTGGTGGGAAAATACAACGGAAAATTTTGTTTATGCCGCAAATCTATTTCTCTCCAAACGGTGTATTCCCACAGAATATCTGCTTCCCTGACCGGAGCGTATGGTACCGGTTTCTTGTAAGGAATATTTTCCTTCTGGTATACTTCAATTTTTGAATCAAGTGCTGTGGTGGTCGAATCCACCCTTGCCGCCGGTTTTTGCGCCCAAAGCGTGCTGGAAGTCAACAAACCAAATACCAGAAAAATAATACTAATGCGCTTCATATCTTAAAAAATTAAAACTTTCTAATTAATGGTAAAAACAATATCACGTAAATCTTGAACACCTGATGGCCCTCTTGCTTTGATACCGGTAATAAAAACTTTCTGCCCTTTAGTTAAACGATTGATCAATGCTTTTTGCTGATCTGTGAAGGCTGCCGACGAGGACGACTGAGCCTGTTCACCTGCAGTGGTTACTGCAACCACATTAAACTGTGTGACTACAAATCTCAAATCGTAAAGAAAGTCTTCCAACTCAGCATTTACTCCTGATTGAGCCACCAAAACATTTTTATCTATGACGCCGCCAGCCCTGCCACCTACTTTTGCAATAGCCATGGGAACCATCTTTACACGATAAAGCTGTTCACCTTTCATGGGCTTCCCATCAACTGTAGCCGTAGCAGTAATGGTTGCGTTACCGGAAGCATTTGGTTTTGCAATCCATTCATTTCCAGATCGGGTGATGGTACCGTTAGTCATACTTGCCTGAATTCTGTCAGGTCCAACACCTGACATTGAAATTTCGATGTTGTTATCCAATCCAACATATAACACGTTCATCTTGGAAGCCGAAATAACAGTTTGGGATTCGCCAACCTGATAATCGGCAGAGAACGGATAACTTGTGATTCCATCAGGGCCGGCCATTTGCAGCAACCCTTGCAGGTTGAAATTACCTACTGTTGATCCTGATGCTTTGTATATGGCGCGTCCTCTTGCATCGTATTCCAATTTTCTACCTCCTCCTGGAATTTCGTAACCCGTTTCCGTTTTACGATAAGGCCCAATGAATATTTCCGGTTTTTGCAAGCTGTCATAAGCAGCCAGAAGAATGCGTGCTTCGTATTCATTGCCTCTCAAAATATAGCTCGACTTTGCCTGCACAATCGCTTCCATCTTGTTCACCTTTGTATCGGTAGCCCCGATTTGCGACAACAGGTTATTGATAATGTCGGCTTCGGCATTGCGTACGTCGCTTTGCATTTTCGACAACATGGTAACAACGGCAATCATTGGGATATATTCGAAATGGCCCTGTTCCCAACTCAAAGGCGTACCATTTTTGTCAACCATCTGATCGGTATTGAGCGATTCGTTGATTGCTTTTTGTACCGAAGCATCATCGGTCATTGCAAGAATCTGCTCTCTGAAGGCTTCGATCTTCTTCTTCAACTCTTCACCCTTACCCTTATTGATCATTATTTCGGCAGGCTTGTCCATATTATCCTTGGCATTGATCAAAGTGTTTTCAATAGTGAAGGTTGATTTTTTTTCTCTCTTTTCACCAATATACCAATCGACAGGCGAGAGCGATGGAGCGTTTTCACCGTCGCAATATCTGACTATTTCTACCTTCAATTCTTGGAGGTCGTACGCCAATTGATCGGCCATATCCTTCACACTGTACGCTTTTTCGCGAAATGGTCTTACCTTGTCAGGTGTTTTTTCCATTTGTGCGTCAAAGATACTGTATGATGATTCGTTTTTGGCGACGAAATTTGCGGTTGTTTTTACCAACCCGTTATCTACGAGTACAAAACCATTCAGGATGTCTGACGATACGTTGAGCGCCAGCATTGCTGTAAGCACCAGGTACATCATCCCAATCATCTTTTGCCTCGGTGTCTCTTTTCCGTGACCCATTTTTTATATGATGTTTGTTACTATTCGTAATATTATTAACCTCTTATATTCATTGCTGACAGCATATTACCATATACGGTATTCAGGCTGGCAAGATTACGGTTCAGAGTAGCCATTTCCTCGCGGTAACGGTGCGTTTCTTCAACCGACATCTTGATGTCATACAGCATTTTATCCATATCGCCATATACTGCTTTCGATTTTTGCACTTGATCGTTTGTGCTGCGCAACTGCAACTCGTATACAGCATTTAGCGCTGCAAGATTTTTGTTCATGCCTTCCAATTGAGAGGCATACCCCCTGCTGCTGTCGGTAATAGCAGTCACAGCTGCCGACGAATTGTTGATGGCAACGGCCGTTTGCTGCAAACCGCTTGCTGTTTGCTGGAATGTCATCGACAGAGCGCCAACCGAATCGGCTGCTGCACCAACATTTTGCACATATTTGTTGGTCACAGAGGTTGCCTGCGACACGTCGGAAATACCGGCTGCGGTCATGTTCAACTTGTCAAACGATGTATTCAAGTTTTTAATCACCGCCGGATCTATTCCTCCCAATCCGCCCATCAAGTCGTCGAACCTTTCTAAAGCACCCGTGTGACGGGTCACTTCTTTCATTCCTTCCAACTCATCGGGGTCGGTCATACCGGCTAATTCTGGATAAACAAGTGTCCAGTCCAATTCTTCGTGTAACGGTTCGAAAGCCGAGAAGAAGAAAATAATTGCTTCGATAAGCAACCCAACCGTAAGCATGACACCTGCACCTGTCCAGTGCATGATTTTAAACAATGCACCCACAATCACCACTGATGCTCCCCAGCCATATAATTTGGCCATAAATTTTTTCCATCCGGAACTTTGTGTCAATTCTGCAAGACCCATAATACTATTTATTTATTTGATTATTTTTAATTTTTAAACTACTCTCTTACAATACCTTTACTAATAATTTAATATGTTTATTTTACTGAATTTCCCAAGAAATCTCGAACGCACCTAAAACCGATATACGATGTTGCAGTATCCTGATATTCGTATGCCCGTGTGCTGACCTGGAGGTAATATTCAATATCCTTCCATGATCCGCCGCGAATAACCTTCCGCTTCATTACGGCAGGTTCATCAGGACGAGCGTTGTATTCGTAGTTTGGATTCAAATCGTGCGTAAAACGATAAGCCGATTCGTCATAAGCGCTGATGGTCCATTCGGCTACATTGCCGGCCATGTCATACAGTCCAAAACCGTTGGCTTCGTATGTGCCTACACGTACAGTACGCACACCGCCGTCGTCGGCGTAATTACCCCGCAAAGGCTTGAAATTGGCCAGGAAGCATCCCAGATTGTTTCGGGTATAAGGCCCTCCCCACGGATACTTGTTGTTTGCCAAACCGCCACGCGCTGCAAATTCCCATTCATACTCGGTAGGCAGGCGATATCTGTGTACTCCCGGATCACCGGATGCACCCAACGCAGAGTTCAGCAATTGCGTACGCCACTGGCAGAAAGCATAAGCCTGTTTCCAGTTGACGCCTACCACCGGATAGCTGTCGTATGCCACGTGCCAGAAATACATGTTGGTCATCGGCTCATTGTACGAATATGAAAAGTCGCTGATCCAGACAAGTGTATCAGGATAAACCGGTACATTATCACGCAATATAAATGCTGAACGGTCTTTTACATCTACCTTCTCTCCTAAAGCGTTGAATACGAATCCGTTATACTCCTTCTTCTGAAAATCGTACCTGTTGCGCGGATTAGCTGCCTGTTTCATATCAACCCAAGTATATTCGTAATTGAGTTTCCGGGTATCAATTTCCTTGCGTCCAAAGAATCGTTCATGTACTGGTAAATACAACTCTTCTAACGCCTCCTTCTGATCTTCTTTTTTTCGGGTATCAATCTTGGTTTTCCAGTTCAAAGGACGCTGGTCTTCGTCGAGCATATCGTAGTCGTCGCCTTCTTTCAGAAAACCATCGATGCCAGCTTTCGCCAGTGTACGACGCATGATGGAATCTCTTACCCAATGCACAAACTGACGGTACTCGTTGTTGGTGATTTCCGTTTCGTCCATCCAAAACGCATCAACAGTCACTGTCCTTGAAAAGGAATTTTGCGCCCAAGCCACGTCCTGATCGCTCGGACCTACGTTTAATACACCCATTGGAATAAAAGCCATTCCATACGGATCGGGTTCAAAGTATTTTTTACGTCCCTGCACTCCTGTCAATTCTCCGCTGGTACTGCTACCGCAACCGGAGAGAACGACAATAAAAATAAGAAAACAAATTGGAATTATTCGCTTCATGTTGTTGAAAATTAACACTTTCCTTGACTGATTATAAGAACCTAACACTTTTATACTTTTTAACTACTTTTTCTTTAACTAAACTAAAACAATAACTGACTACTACTTCATGTGAACCGCCTGCCGTCATATAACTGCGCAGACTGTTATATGTATAATCGAATGAATAACCTATTTTCACTCCATTGAACAGATCAACGCCTATCATGGCAATGAATGAATCACTCAACCGGTATCCTATTCCTCCCCAGAGTTTTTTATTGTACATGATGTTTGCATTGGCGGTAAACTGGGAAACTGTTCCATCAGAACATACCATCATTGATGGTGTAAGTTCCCACGCGGGATTGTTCAAAGGGAGTACACAACCTGCTGTTGCATAATAATGCCTTTTCAGTTTGTATTTCGCCTCCTGCTTTTCTGCATATCTCAAAACGGGTTCGAGCAGATGTGTGGATGAAATTCCCATATACACATTTTCGGATCGGTAGAAAACCCCAAAGCCCATGTCGAACCCAGTGATGCTTTCGTTTGGGTTTGGAATGGACAGGTCCGACTCCGGACTGCCTCCTCCAGGAATGTGCCAACTGGCCTTCAATGCCTTGTTGAGAAATATCCCGCTCAAGCCAATTCCTAATTTTCCCTGACCGAGCGAAAATCTGTAAGCGTAATCCAATCCTGCACTGACATTCTGCTGAAAACCAATCTGATCGCTCATGATTGTAAGGCCAATTCCGTGATTGGCGCCAAACATTGAGAACGGTGCATTGACGGTAAAGACGGATGTTACAGGCGCTCCTTCAATTCCAACCCACTGTTGCCGGTGTGCCGCCGTAAGACATATTACATCATGACTTCCGGCATATCCCGGATTTACAGCCATGTGATTGAACATATACTGGCTGTATTGCGGATCCTGCTGGGCAATTATATCAAAGATCATGATAAAGCCGCACAAAAAACTTATTAGCAATTCCCTCATTTCTTAACCATTATTCTTATTTGGAATATTGAACATTTAAAAAAACGTAAAATAACGAAAAATATTGTTTACTAACAAAAAATGCTTTAAGAAATTTGTTTGCACTTTAACTCCCTATATATACTGATATACGTCATTTTTTGTTTCATTTTTTATCAAAAAATTTCTATTATTATTTTATATATTTGTTATTAAATTGATAATGTGATATTTAAAAATCAATTGATTCTTTGATAGGTCTTCCACCAACGGTCGGGAATTTCCTGTTCAGCTGCCTTTTCGTAGTCTTCCGGCGTACAGGAAATCATCAAACTATTTTTGTCGTTTGACATAGACGGTACTTCCATCCACCAGCGTTCAGTATGTATGTTTTTGTAAAAACACAAATTGTGGTGAAGTTGGTCGAAATAGATAAGGTACTTTTTGAAGTTTTGAGCATGATCAATCGGATTATCGAAGTTACACTTCTTGACGCCTTCAATGAAATACCAAGCCATTTGCGCCGCTAATTTCGCGGTAACATCCTGTAAATCATTGTGCGAAATCATGTCAAAAATTCCCATCGAACTGCACCTGTAACTTAATCCTGCAAAGAAAGCCAACTGGCATATTTCCTCACCGGTGAAACCGTTGGGTGAAGCGATTGATGCGGCCGGCGAATCCGAATACTTGATCGCATCCATGCTAATTGCCAGCAAATCGGAATCTCGGATAACTGGTTCAATCCCACGCATTTTTCCTTCCCTGACCTCGCCCAAACGATATGCTTCGAAATGTCTGTCATTGTATTCATCCAAATCCTGCTGCGGTACAAAATACGATTGATAACCGATATTACAAAAATGATACGAAGACCTCACCTCCTGCCCCTCACCACAGGAGAGAGGAGAAAACCCGTCTCGCCCCTCTCCTGTTGAAAGGGGTTCGGGGTGAGGTTGCTGGTGGAACATTAGTGCGTTCAAAGGATGGTTTTCAGCGCTATGTACTGGCAACCTGAGATAAGGGGCTATTGTGGTCAGTGTAATTTTTTGATCTGCCAACGCCAGGTAATTTCCATAGAATACATCAATTGTTCCACCAAATACTAAAGTAACAATTTTTCGTTGATATAGTGCTGACAAAACATCCTTCAGCCCATAATAGGTATCGGCAAGGGTTTTTCCAGTGCGCAGATTTCCCAGATCAACAACAGTACCTTGCGAACCAGCCGAGAGAGCGTACAATTGCTTGCGAATAATACCTGGCGATTTGATTTCACCGGCGCCATCCGAAAAACGGTCTTCAGGCACCCCAATAATGGCAACCTTTGTTGAGGCTGGAAATTTAAAATTTGGTTCGCCATTGTATGCCACTACCATTTCGCTAAAAAAACCCTGTTTACCGGATTGGTGGCTGACAGGTATCAGATAGTCCGCCCAATTCATTTCTTTGCCTTTTTTGATGATTTTTCCGTTTTCCCTGATTTTTCAGATTTTCCCGGTTTATCAATGCTTTCTTCAATGATTTTCAAACAATCATTCAGAGTAAGTGATTCAGGATTCTGTTTTTTGGGGATCTTGTAATTGACCTTTTTGAATGAAATATACGGGCCCCAACGGCCATTCAAAATTTTCAGTTCAGGTTCCTTGTCAAATGTTTTAATTGTTTTATTGCGATCAGCCTCGCGCTTTGCTTCGATGATTTCGATGGCGCGGTTGAGCGCTACCGTAAGCGGATTGTCTGTTGCGGGCTTAAGTGAATAGAACTTTGAACTGTGCAGCAGATAAGGTCCGAAACGACCAACTGACGCCGAAATTTCCTTTCCTTCATATTGTCCGATTTTACGCGGCAGTTTGAACAGTTCCAGCGCTTCTTCGAGCGTAATGGTTTCGATACGCTGGTCTTTCATCAATCCTGCAAAATGGGGTTTTTCCTCGTCTGACACTTCACCGAGTTGTACTAAAGGCCCAAATTTTCCGATTTTCACCACAACCGGTTTCCCAGAATCGGGATCGACGCCAAGATAGCGTTCGCCTACCGTACGCTCAGACGTTTTGACTGTTACATCCACCTTGTCGTGAAACGGACGGTAAAACTTATCGATCATCTTTGTCCAGTTCAACTTTCCTTCGGCTATTTCGTCAAACTCCTTTTCAACCGACGCTGTGAAATTATAGTCCATGATGTCGTTGAAATGGCCCATCAGAAAATCGTTGACAATTATACCGATATCACTTGGAACGAGTTTCGCTTTCTCGGCTCCGGTGAGTTCGGTTTTGATTTCTTCTCTGACTATACCATTAACTAAAGTATAAACGGCATATTCGCGTTCTATACCTACTTTCTCTTCTTTCACCACATAGCCGCGTTGCTGAATAGTAGAAATGATGGGTGCATAAGTTGAAGGACGACCGATACCGAGTTCTTCGAGTTTTTTTACGAGACTTGCTTCAGTGTATCGTGGTGGATGGTGCGTGAATCGTTGTGTGGCCGTGATTTCGTCGGCGGAAAGATTTTGTCCCATTTTGATGGGTGGCAGTAAAGCGCTTTTTTCTTCTTCTTGTTCGTCATCATACGATTCTATGTATAATTTAAGGAAACCGTCGAATTTGATGACTTCGCCGGTTGCCACAAATTTTTCGGGAGTAGTGGAAATATCAACGGTGACTGTGGTTTTTTCTAATTGCGCATCACTCATCTGCGAGGCTACTGTACGTTTCCATATCAGTTCGTACAGGCGTTTTTCCTGCACGGTACCTGCTACCTCAGGTTTGTCCATATAAGTAGGACGGATGGCTTCATGCGCTTCCTGCGCTCCTTTGGTTTTGGTCTTGTACTGCCGGATTTGCGAATATTGAGCGCCAAATTCATTAGTAATAACCTGTTTGGCCATGCCAATAGCCATATCCGACAAATTTACCGAGTCGGTACGCATATAAGTGATTTTCCCTGCTTCGTATAGTTTTTGTGCTACCGACATGGTTTGCGCTACTGAAAATCCCAACTTGCGGCTGGCTTCCTGTTGCAAAGTGGAGGTTGTGAAGGGTGGCGCCGGCGATTTTTTCGCAGGTTTGACGGTTATGTCGGTTACCTGATATATTGCCGGTTTGCAGCGTTCGAGAAAAGCGATGGTTTCTTTAGCCTTATCAAAACGATGGTTCAGTTCGGCATGAAGGATACTTTTTTTATCCTTTTCGGGAACCAGAAATTTCCCGGTTATTTTGAACAACGACTGGCTTTTGAAATCACGTATCTCGCGCTCACGATCTACCAGAAGCCGCACGGATACCGACTGCACCCGTCCAGCCGACAGCGCCGGTCTGACCTTTTTCCACAGTACGGGCGACAACTCAAAACCCACTAAACGGTCGAGCACACGACGCGCCTGTTGCGCATCTACCAGATTCCTGTCTATATCGCGTGGATTATTGACGGCTTTGAGAATGGCGTCCTTGGTGATTTCATTGAAAACAATGCGTTTTGTATTGTTCTTCTTCAAATCGAGCGCTTCAGATAAATGCCAGGCAATAGCCTCTCCCTCACGGTCTTCATCGGAAGCAAGCCAAACTGTTTTAGCTTGCTTTGCTAACTTTTTCAACTCTGTGACCACCGGACCCTTACCTTCCGAAATTACATACTGTGGCTGGTAATTATGTTCAATATCAATCCCGATATTTTTGTTTTTTACCAAATCGCGAATATGTCCGAAACTCGATTTAACAAGATAATCCTTACCAAGGAATTTTTCGATGGTTTTCGCTTTAGCCGGCGATTCTACTATGACTAAGTTCTGCTGCTCCATTACACATTTACAGATATTACTACTTTACTTTTTACGTAGAAAAAACGATGCAAAGAAAAACAAATCAAACGGGAGTATCAAAATTTTGACAAAATTTTTTTTATTTATTAAACGTAAACTCCCCATGTTCGCTTCTAATGGTCAGTTTTTTTCTTTCAGCAGCCTCGCATCTTCCGATAATCTTTGCTTCTATGCCGAACGATCCAGCAATATCTATAACACGCGCTGCATTTTCTTCAGCAAGGTAAATCTCCATACGATGCCCCATGTTGAACACCTGATACATTTCACGCCACGAAGTCCCTGACTGTTCCTGTATGATCCGAAATAGGGGAGGAATGTCGAACAGGTTTTCCTTGATTATATGCATATTATCCACAAAATGCAGTATTTTTGTTTGTGCTCCGCCCGAGCAGTGAATTATTCCATGTATCGCCGGGTGTATCTCATCCAGAATACGGCGAATAACCGGAGCGTAGGTACGTGTTGGCGAAAGAACCAATTTTCCTGCATCCACACCCAACTTTTCAATGGCATCGGTGAGCCGATAACTGCCGGAATATACAAGGCCGCTGTCTACGGCATGGTCATAACTTTCAGGATATTTGACCGACAGATATTTCGCAAATACATCGTGCCGCGCCGATGTCAGTCCGTTGCTGCCCATGCCGCTGTTGTATGCGTTCTCATACGTTGCCTGTCCTGAAGACGAAAGGCCCACAATCACATCGTCCGCTGAAATCTGTTCGTTGGTAATCACATCGCTGCGTCGCATCCGGCAAGCAACCGTTGAATCGACAATAACCGTGCGTACTAAATCGCCCACATCGGCTGTTTCGCCACCTGAAAGGTAAATCTCAATGCCGAAATCACGCATTTGCTCAACCAATTCCTCCGTTCCATTAATGATAGCGGCAATCACTTCTCCGGGAATCAGCATCTTATTGCGCCCGATGGTTGACGAAACCAGAATTTTATCCACAGCGCCTACACACAACAAGTCGTCGGTATTCATTACTAATGCGTCCTGTGCAATGCCTTTCCAAACGGACAGGTCACCTGTTTCGCGCCAGTACATGTAAGCAAGAGAGGACTTAGTACCTGCTCCGTCGGCATGCATAATATTACAATAATCGGGATCGCCGCCCAAAATGTCGGGCAGTACTTTACAAAAGGCTTTGGGAAACAGCCCCTTGTCTATATTTTTAATAGCCAGGTGTACGTCTTCTTTGGTAGCAGATACGCCGCGCTGAATGTATCGTTCGTTCATTCTATTGCTTCAATTTTCTCTTGTAGAAAACCCTTATTTTTTGAAAGCTCCCCTAGTAGCAGAGCAGCTCACGTCTCTACTAAGGGTACTTTTTGAAAATAAGGGTTTTGCCAATAAGTTTTTTCGTGGGCTATTTCAAATTTGCTAATGCCTCTTTCATCTGTACCATTGCTTTCGCCAGTTTTTCGTCGGCAGTGGCATACGACAGGCGGATACAGTTTGGTTCGCCGAAAGCGTCACCTGGAACGGTAGCTACAAAAGCCTTTGCCAACAAGTAAAGGCTCATATCGTTACAGTTGTTGACAAGGGTTTCGCCATCTGTTTTGCCGAAATAAGCGCTCACATCAGGGAAAACGTAGAATGCGCCCTGCGGAACATTACATTTCAGATCGGGTATTTCCGAAATACCTTGCAACATGAGGTCACGGCGGTGTTTGAACACCTCGTTCATCTCAACAGTAAAGGAATTATCGGAAACCAATGCTTTCAATGCAGCTCGCTGTGCAATTGATGAAGGCCCTGAAGTGAACTGGCTTTGCAGTTTGGAACATGCCTTTGCTATCCAGAGTGGCGCGCCAATGTAACCGATGCGGTAACCGGTCATGGCATAACATTTCGATACGCCATTAATTACTACTGTACGATCGAACACATTGGCAAACTGCGCAATGCTTTCGTGTTTGCCTGCAAAATTGATGTGTTCGTAAATTTCGTCGGTAATGATAATGATATTTGGATATTTTGCGATAATATCGGCAATTGCCTTCAATTCTTCCCTTGAATAGACGCTACCTGTAGGATTCGACGGCGAGCATAGCATAAATGCTTTCGTCTTGTCAGTGATAGCAGCCTCCAACTGAGCAGGAGTGATTTTGAAATCGCTTTCAACGGCAGTTTCCAAGATTACATTAACTCCGCCGGCCAATTTCACTAATTCCGCGTAAGTCACCCAATAGGGAGCGGGAACAATTACTTCGTCGCCATCGTCTACTACCGACATGACAACGTTGGCAAGTGAATGTTTAGCACCGTTGGACACGATAATTTGCCCGGGCGCATAGTCGAGGTTATTTTCGTTCTTGAATTTGGCAACTATGGCTTTGCGAAGATCCATGTAGCCATCGCCGGGCGAGTAGAACGAAAAGTTTTTATCCACAGCCTCTTTGGCTGCAACTTTTACATGATCGGGCGTGAAAAAGTCGGGTTCGCCTACGCTGAGGTTCACCACATCAACACCCTGTGCCTGCAGTTCCTGGCTCTTTGCATTCATGGCCATGGTCTGCGATTCTGAAAGACTGGCTAATCTTTTTGATAATAATTCCATTGTATTTATGATTGATAAAGATTTGTCGGTTTTTTAAGCCGGACAAAATTACAATCTTTTCAAAATAATCCAACATTTTTTAGTAGTTTTGCAAAAAAAAGATATCAAACAAAAAAAAATGAATCGTTTACGTTTTGGTGTCGTAGGCACCAACTTTATTTCCGACTGGGTGATTGCCGGCGGGCGGCAGGACGAGCGTTTTGAACTTTATGCTGTATGTTCGCGTACACAGGAAACCGCCGACGCTTTTGCCGCCAAACATGGCATTTCTCACACGTTCACTTCGCTGGAAGCGATGGCAGCCAGCCCATATGTTGACGCCGTGTATATAGCCACTCCCAATGTTCTGCATGCCCCGCAGAGCATCCTTTGCATGGAACACGGCAAACATGTACTTTGCGAGAAAGCCTTTGCTTCCAATGCCCGCGAAGCCAAAGAGATGATTGACACAGCACGCAAAAATAAAGTCGCTTTGATGGAAGCCATGAAACCTACGCTCACACCCAATTTTCTTGCAGCGCGCGATGCTTTGGACAGAATTGGCGCCGTCCGAAGATATTTTTCCTGTTACTGCCAGT
>Ga0209737_10000656_pt1 | contig 27327 bp, 23 predicted proteins | sample TergutCu122P3_FD_187284 | JGI IMG/M metagenome (GOLD analysis project Ga0209737, IMG submission 187284) | Cubitermes ugandensis P3 segment gut microbial communities from Kakamega Forest, Kenya - Cu122 P3 (SPAdes) (version 2) | ecosystem: Host-associated > Arthropoda: Insects > Digestive system... | reverse complement strand
GTACTTCATCACTAAAATTGATCCCGTTGATGCTATTAGAAAAATTTATAAATAGATTTATACAGGTGACATAATTATCTAAACTGAAAGTATGGGTTTAGTAAAAATTAGGATTCATAGATCTTTAGCAAAATTTCAAGCGAAAGAGTCACAAACGAACATGCTATCGGATTTATCAAGCGATTTAGAATTCTTTCTGAAAAATATAGAAACCGAAGAAAACGATTTGGACTCAGATTTAATTTAATTGCTTGAATCTGCAATTATGAACTTTTAAATTGATTTTGCAGGATGTCTCTTGAACAAATTGCTTACATCCTGATTTTTAGCATAATCAAAAGCCGTTTTATCGTGGTCATCTTTTAAATTTAAATTTATTTTTTTATTATTTAGTAACTCATTTAGAATTCTCATGTAACCTTTTTGTGATGCTAACATTAATGCTGTTTCTCCATAATAGTTCTGCCAATTTACATCTGTATCTTTATTTTTTAATAATTCTATTGCTATGTCTTCTGCAACTTCTTCTGGACATTTTTTTAATGCCAACATAAATGCTGTGTTCCAAACTAGATCTTTTAAGTCTAAATTTATTCCTTCTTTATTTAGTAAAGCTTCTGTTATTTTTTTGTGACCGTATTGTACTGCAAGCATTAATGCTGTCATTTTATCACCTGATTGTGAATTTACGTCTATATTTTCATTTTTTAATAATACTTCTACTGTTTTTTCATAACCTTCTTCTGCAGCATACATCAATGCTGTTTTGTTATAAATATTTTGTAAATTTACATCTATGTTTTTATTTTCTAATAATTTTATTGCTATGTCTTCTGCTAATTCTTTTCCAAGTCTTTTTAATACCAACATTAATACTGTTTCTCCATTATAGTTCTGCACATTTATATTTATTTTTTGATTCTCTAATAATTTTGTTAATAGTTTTTCGTAACATTCTATTGCTGCAAACATTAGCAGTGTGTGCCCACCAATGTCTTGCAAATTTACATCTATATATCCACTTTCTAATAATTTTATTACTATGTCTGTCGCATTATCTTTTGGATATTTACGTAATATTAACATTGGTATTGTTTCGCCATGACAAGACCGTAAATCGAAATTTGTATCTTCATGCAATATTAATTCTGATGCTATTTTCATGCGTTTCTTTAACGCTAACATTAACGGTGTGTGTCCAATTCGATCTTGTGAATTTACATTTATTTTTCCATGTGTTAGTAACATTTTCGATATTTCTTCCAAATCTTCTTTTATTGCCAATATTAATGCCGTTTCTTTAAAATCGTTTCGTGAATTTACATTTATTTTTTCATTGGTTAGTAATTTTCTCACCACTTCTATATAACCTTTTTTTGTTGCCAACGTTAATAGTGTGTCACCATTTACATTTTGTAAATTTACATCTATCTCTTCGCCATGTGTTAATGACCATGTTAATAACCATTCTGCTAGTCTTTCATTGTTATCTTTTATCGCTAGCACTACCGGTATTTCATTAAAATCATTTTGCTTCGCCACTTCTCGTGGACACATAACTAATGCTAAATCAAGTGCTTCCCTATTATCCTCGTCTAATGAACTGATATCTATTCTTTCATCATCTAACAATTTTGCTGCTGATTCTAAATTACCTTCTTTTATTGCTCGTATTAATAGGTCTATTAATAGTTGTTCACCATATGTTAGTGCCTTTAGATATTGATCATATTCATTCGGATTTAGAATGATTTGATAACCATCTTTTATTGCTCGTATTAGTAGGTCTATTGATGGTTGTTCACCATATGGCAATGCCTCTAGATATTGATCATATTCATTCGGATTTAGAACGATTTCATAACCATTATAACCATTTAAATTTTCAAATAAATTATTAAAAACAATAATTTGAAGATGAAGGTTTTTCTCAAAATTTTCCCATGAATGAGGGTTTCTTATAAACTCATCTAGTATATAAAAAATATTCATCAAAATATATTTAGTAGTACTTACTTTATTTTTTAGTTCTTTGTCGCTAATTTCCAAAAATTTTGGCAAGTAAAATGTTTTAACTTTACTTTGAAACTTTTTAGCAAACTCTATTTTACTTTTTGATTTTAATTTTTTTAAAGTATCATAGTCTTTTATAAAATGAGCAAAACTTTTCCTGTCTTCGATTTTTTTTTTAGAATAAAAAAGTAAACCGCCACATGATGCAGTAGTTAATAATAAACCAATTATTTTTTTAGGATTTTTTTTAACATTGTTTAACAGTTCTTTGAAGTATGGTGACATTGATGTGACAAAATTATCTGATAATTTTTTTAAATATTCTAATAACTCTGTTTTTTTTTTATAAAATTTTTTTGTATCAGAATTTTTTTTAAAATCAGCTCCGGATTCTATTGAAGATGATAGAATAAAAATTGATGATAGCAATATTGATAAAATTTTTTTAGAAATTTTCATATCAAAATACGTCTTTCAATAAAATTAAAAAAGAAATATAATTTTATTGTAACAAACTTATATTCTAAAAAGCAAACTTGTTTTTTAAATAAATATAATTTTGGATAAAATATTATAAAAAGTGAAAAATAAGATAAAAAATTTATTTGAAAGAGGCTAAGTATAAAAAAAACGAATTTTTATTTTGTTGGGTTAATATCTGGATTCACGAATTCAATTATAGGTTCATGTGGAGGCTTAATTATTGTACTATGGTTAACTAAATTAGGCCTTAAAAGACGCGAAGCTCAAGCTTCGTCTGTTTGTATCATACTACCAGTTTGTGTCGTAAGCGCTCTATTCTGTTTAATAAATGGTTTTGTGAATTTTCAAGATACTAAATTATTTCTTTTTAGTGGTATCCCAGGTGCTTTTTTGGGAATTATAATGTTGAAAAAGATAAACCAAAATATTTTGAAAAATATATTTGGAGTTTTTAGTATCTGGACTGGTATAAAATTAATTATTAAATAGGAAAATTTCAAAATTATAAATGAAAAACATATTTTTCGATATTTTTTTTAGTTTTATAGCAGGTGCACTTGGTTCGATGGGATTTGGTGGTGGAATAATTTTAATTGCATATCTTACATCAATTGCTGGAATAAACCAAACAAAGGCACAAGGAATTAATCTTATATTCTTTATTCCTGTTGCTATTATATCTTCACTTGTATACATAAAACATAAATTGGTAAAGTGGGAAATTATAAAAAAAATCTTGCCAACATCTATTTTGGGATCTATAATTGGAAGTATTTCTTTGAAATTTTTAACAAATACGAGTACTGTTATTTTAAGCAAAGTTTTTGGTTTGTTTTTAGTTTTAATTGGAATTTTTTTAATTTTTAGAAAAAATACCTAGAACCCGTTCTCATAGATTAGACTTCCTATAACTTGAAAATATCAATTTTTTATAGATTTTTTTTTAAAACAACATAAATTTAGCAGGAATACTTTATGTATTTCAAAAAAATTTTATGTTGTTTTTAGGGAAAATATAAAAAAAGTGATATTTTTGTGGTTATGAAGTAAGTCTAATCTATGAGAACAGATTTTTAAAGGTGTGCATTATGAATTTTATAGGTAGGGAACAGGACTTAGACTGTTTAGAAGAAAACTATCAAAAAGATAGTGGTTTTGTGGTTATATACGGTAGGCGTAGAGTAGGAAAAACAGAACTTATAAAGCAATTTATAAAAGGTAAAAATGCACTTTATTATTTATCCATGGAGGAAAAAGAGCAAGATAGTTTAGTCCGTTGGACAAACGCAATAGCTGAATTTACAAATCAACCTGAAATGATAAACTCAAACATTTCAAGGTGGGAATTCATTTTTAAAAATTTTGTTGACTATAAATCAAATGAAAAAAAGGTACTTGTCATAGACGAGTTCCCTTATCTTGTGAAAGCAAATTTAGCTTTTTCTTCCGTTATGCAATATATTTGGGACGAACAATTAAAGCCTAGAAAGAACATTATGCTTATACTTTGTGGTTCACATATGAGCATAATGGAAAAACAAGTTTTACTTTATAATAGTCCTTTGTATGGACGAATAACTTCAGAAATAAAACTTAAACCACTTAGATTTTCTGTAATAAAAAAAGAACTGGCTAAACGCTTTTCTCAAACAGTGGAAATTTTTTCTATTACAGGAGGAATACCAAAATACTTAGAACTATTAGAGGGTAAAGAGATAACAACAGAAGAAATAATATCAAAACATATTTTATCTAATAAAAGTCCTTTGTTTAATGAGCCTAGATATTTACTTAAAGAAGATATATCAGACACAACAAAATGTTTTTCCATATTAAAAACTATTGCAAACGGAGAACATAGATTAGGAAATATAGCGAAAAATATGGAAATGGCAAACTCAGAGGTTAAATTTGTCATTTCTAAACTAATTGAGCTAGGTTACATCGAGAAACAAGTCCCAATAACAGAGAATAAACCAGAGACTTCAAAGAGAGGTTTATATTTTATATCAGACAATTTTATAAAATTTTGGTTTAAATATTTATACCCTTATAAAAGCTATCTTGAATTAGGACAAAAAGATATACCTTTAGAAAACTTAAGGAAAACTTTTGAGTCAAAGTTTGTTGCCTTAGCTTACGAGGATATCTGTAAAGATATACTGTTAGAATTGTCAATGAATAAAAAAATAGAATTTAGCCCTTCACTAATTGGTTCTTATTGGTCAAACGAAAGAAAAGCAGAAAATATACAAATAGACATTTCAGCAGTAGACACACATAACAAAAAACTATTTTTGGGCGAATGTAAATATCATAAAAAACCAGTTGATGCTGATGTATTTTTTGATTTACAAAACAAAACGAATAAAAGCAAAGAGTTATTCCTTTTCTTTAGAGGATATCAACATGTTTATGGAATTTTTTCAAAAAGTGGATTTACAAATAGAATGGTCAATACAGCTAAAGAAAGATCTAATCTATATTTGATAAATGAAATGGACTTAGAATCTCTTTAATCTCTGGGATGACTCGACTTGACAAAGCCGATACATTTATCTCTGCCATGTTTCCCTCTTGTCCTCATCTTTGACTTCATAAAAACTAATTTGACTAGATATCCTAGACTAATTGATTAGATATCCTAGACACTATGTTAATTTGTTATTGTTCTTTTTTTACTAATATGTTATGATCAAACATTAAGTAGAAATGAATATTATTAAGTTAAAATTCTTTCGTAACTTTAAGAACCTGTTCTTATAGATTTCAAAACGCATATTTTTTGAGTTACGATATAGAAATTTAATTTTTAGGAAGGTGTAGGTATTGCTTAAGGACAGAACAAAAAAGAGTTTGGCTGTTTTATTTTCAATTTTAAGTATTCCTCTCAATAGTTATGTATTAGGCAATAAAACATCAATCAAAAATAGCAGTATTACTGTTCAAAAAATAGAAAAAAATAATAATAAACAATCTTCTTATTCAAAGAAACTTCTGCTTATTCCTATTTTGGCAGCTGCTGCTGTTTTTTCAGATGAGTTGAAGCATTTAGTAAAAAGCTTAGTAGAAAATTCAACGACAACACAAGAAAAAATAAATATCAATAATAATAAAAGTCTAACGGAAGATAGAAAAAATATCTATAACATTACAAAAATTTCACAAAGAATAAAAAATTTTAATGAAACAGACCCTAATATGTTGGCATACATTAATGCTGTTGACTTGCTTAACAATAAAAGTGTATGCCCACTTAAGTTTGAAATTTTAGATGAAAATGTAAAAATTAAAACGTGCGATACTGATATTGTACATATGTTCAAAAGTGATAATTTCCCAACTCTTGAAAATATTGTTACCAACATCGAAGGATTTGAATTTGGTGATATAGTTGAAAATAGAATAATAAATGATAAAGATTTTATATTTGGTTTTTCAGAAAACAAAGAGTTAAATGTAAATTATCAAAAAGATAACGTATATATCGATAAAGTTAAAGAAGCTGCTGGAAGAACATTTAAAAATAGAAAAATCACTAAAGATGAATTGGAACAATTTAATAGAGATATATCATCTTTTAATATCGAAGTTATAGAAACAAATTTAAATGAAGCTTTAAAAAAGAAGGATAGTGTATCAGTCGAGAAGATTGTTAGTATTAGAGAAACAATAAACAAAATAGAGAGTGATTTACTTGAGACAGTAAAAGATGAAATTTTAAATGCAATTTCGTCAGTATTGGGCAAAGCCGGCTATAATAGTGATGGTAAGGCAAAGGCTATCAGAAAAGATGCTAAACGTGAAATTGACCGTCCAAAGCCAGCGGAACCTGGAACAAAACTTGTGCCGATTCCTAGTGTAGAAAATATAGAAGTATATAACAAAATAGAAAAATGTAAGTTCAAAGATTTGGCTGAAAAAGAAAATGAATTTACATTTAAAAAGTCTGATACAAAGTCAGAATTTATTTTAAAAAATGACAAAAAAGATGAAAAAGATAAATTTTTTGTTATGAAAGTTGACAAAAGCGAAAAAACAATAAAAATTTCTGGTTTTATATCTACGAACATGGATGCTACAAATTTATTGACATTGATTGATAGAGCATATAAATTGCTTGAAATTAAAGATTTTAAAGATTACGTTGTGATTATTGATAGTGACTTTGAATTTGATAGTATACATTATCTTAGAAAAGTTTTTCTAAAAATAAATCCAAAAGAAATAACCTTGAAAAAAGATATTAAAATTATTCTTAAAGGAAGATTTGTTATTACAAGACTTGATGATCAAAAAATAGAATTTTTCATCGAACAAACAGATAAGTCGAAATTTATTGCTCGTATAGATAAAAAAACTAGAAATATTGAATTTTTTACATCATGTTCTGGTAGAATAGGTTTACACATTGATGAGTTGGAAGATATTTTAAACTTAAAAAGAAAAGAAGAAGAGCAACGTGTTCGAAATTATAAAATAACTTTAAAAGGGTCAAAAGTTGATAGAGATTTTATTTGTAATTTTCCTTTGGATGATATAATTTTTGATAAAGGTTTAAAAATAACTGGTGAAAGTAAAGAAATTTCCACAGAAACATGCTTCAATGGTGCAGATCCAACAATTTATATAAATTTAAGAGGAAAAGAGTTTCTTTTTGTGATTTCAAAAACCGATAGAAAAATTAATTTTTCTGGTAAGTTAGATTTGGAAATAAATGAGACGAATGAACTGTTGGATTGTTTAAAGAAAAGCTATCCGTACTCTTTAAAAGATGGGAGTAAGGGTAAGTTTAATGATGAATTTAAGAATTTTAGCTTATTTATTGTGAATAGGTCAGATATAGAAGAAAGATGTTTTGATGAATTGGAAAAGCGGTTTAAAGATGTTCGTTTAGATTATTCTTCAAAAATATCTTGTACTTACAAAGGCAAAAAAATTCTTATTAAAGTCAATCAAACTGAAGATACAGAACCTACAATGGGATATCAATTGATTGACTCAACAGGCAAACTTGCCACTTCTAAAACTCTTGAGTTTTGTTTTTATATCAATAACAAAAAAAATGTATCAGTCAAATTAGGTAGTTATAGTTTTAAGGCAATTGCAAATATTCATGGAAAAAAATCAGATATTAATGTAAAAGAATCAGAATTAGATCTAAAATTTTTGGCAGAACAAATAATTAAAAAATTCAAAATTCCAATCGAATCCATAAGTTATGCAGAATAATTGAATCTTGTACTGCGATTGTCGAATGTGATATAATAAGTCTTCTGTGACATTTTAGTTATTTACATGGTGGTTGTTGATGTTAGGCTATTTTGTAAAAGAAGGTATAAGAAATATTTATTTAAACGGTTTTATGTCAGTTGCTTCTGTGCTTGTTATGGTATGTTGCCTAGTTTTGACAGGAATTTCTTTTTTGATATCTGAAAATGTTAAAACTGCTATCAGATTTATTGAAGGAAATAATAGCATAACTGTATATATCAAAGAAGATAGTTTTGTTGATGTTGATAAAATAGGTGAACAAATCAAATCTATCCCAAATGTGTTGTCTTGTAAGTTTTATTCAAAAGAAGAGGCAATGAAAGAGTACAAAAATCTTATTGGAGATTCACTTAATCTGTTTTGCGAAGGTGAAGAAAATCCTCTGCCTGATGCGTTTCACGTTAGTATGTCAGACCTTTCGTTTTACGATTGTACAATAGATAAAATTACAAAAATCGAATCAGTTGATTCAGTAAGTGACAGAAGTGAAGTGGCTAAAAAGCTTTCTGATATAAAAAGGTTGTGTATAAATATTGGGTCTTGGATAGTTTTTGGTTTAAGTATGGTCTCAATAATGATAATATCGAACACAATAAGGATAACTATTCACAATAGAAGATTTGAAATAAACATTATGAAATCTATAGGTGCTACGAATATGTTTATAAAAATTCCTTTTATTGTTGAGGGAGTAATAATTGGCCTTATTTCATCTTCTATTTCAATTTTTATTTTAAAATTGATTTATAATCAAATTATTGATCTTATAAATGGAATTATGTTGTTCAGTACAATATCGTTTAATGAAATGTTTGGTAAAATATTTTTAATTTTTTTAGTGTCAGGTATAACCATTGGTGTTATTGCTGGATTAATTTCGATAAAAAGGTATTTAAATAAAGAGGGTGGTATTTCAGTTGCATGGTAGAAGTGGTATTAAGATACCAGTTTTGGTTCTAATTTTTTTTATGTTGTTAAATAAAAATATAAACTGTGCAAAAGACAATACGCCAGTATCGTCGTTTTCAAAAATTCTTAAAAAAATAAAAGATAGTAAAGTAAAAATTTTCCAAATTTCTAAAGAAAAAGAAAGAAAAAAGGAAAATTTAAAAAAAGAAAAACAGAAGCAAAAAGATTTAAAAGCATCTATATATGAAAATGAAGCTGCAGTTAATGTACTTAACATATCGATTCCTGTTTTGAAATCGCAAATTAGGGATAATGAAAAACAAATTAAAATTTTAGAGAAAAAAAAAGCTAGTATCATAGAATCTTTAATGAAAATTTTGCGTTCAATATATAAAAGAAAAGTTCCAGACTTACTTGAAATTATTTTTAATAGTGATATTTCTAATTTTTCAGAAAAAGTTAAAATTCTAAATTTTATAAACAAAAAATTACAACGTATGATTAAAGAATTGGAACAGTCTCGGGCTAATATAAAAGCTATCGAATTCAAAAACAAAACTTTGCTTGCAAAAGTTGAAAACGATAAAATTGCTAGAAAGTCTAAAATCGAAAAGTTAGAAGAGCTCTACAAAAGTAGTACGGAATTACAAAGTCAAATTCAAAATGAAATCGATGAAGAAGATGAAGAACTTAAAAAAATTGAAAACGAAGTAAAAAAATACTATGAATCTATAAAAGATATTAAAAATGAATCATCTAACAATTTTGTCCTTTTTTGGCCTGTAAAAGGGTTTAGGCATATATCATCTGGATTTAACGATGTTCGTTCTGGTGGAAAACTTCACGGCGCTATAGATATTAGTGGTACATATGGGAAGAATATATATGGTGCGAAAGTAAGATCACCTGTAAACGGTAGGGTTGTAGTTGCCAGTATGGGGTGGAACGGTGGTTACGGAAATGTAGTTGTAATACATTTCAAAACTGGAAATGAAGACTATTTTGTTAGGCTCGCACATTTAAGTATTATTATGGTAAATTCTGGGCAATATGTTGTTGCTAAAGAACCAATCGGTTATGTTGGAAATTCAGGAATTTCCACTGGTCCGCATTTGCATTATGAAATAGAAAAACGTGAGTGTAATAAAAGTTGGTACAAAGTTAATCCATTGTCATATCCTCATAATTACGACTGATTTTTAATGGTTAAGAATTATGTTAAAATTTGTATCTAAAAAAATAAAAATTGGCTACGCGTTGGCATTTTCAATGCTTTTTGGTGCTTTAGTGTATTTTTTAGGTCATTATATTGCAATAAAAAAATTTGATAGGATAATAAGCTATAACAGTGAAAAACATGCACTTTATTCACGCATTAGCGATATAGATTATTTAATAAAAAATGAATACGTAGGTGATTTTTTTCAAGATGATCTTATAAGCGGATCATGTTTAGGTTATGTAGAAGCCTTAAATGATAGTTCGTGCAAATATTTTAATCCAGAAGAATACAAAAATTATCTTGATAAGTTAGAAGAAGAAGAGATTAACTCTGAACCAATTTTTTTTACCATCATTAAAGAAAATGATAAACATGCTTATTTTCAAATCAGGTTATTAACAAACTCTATGTCTGAAATTTTTATAAAAAAATTTGATGAATTCAAAAACGAAGGTATAAAGAATTTTATTTTAGATATTAGAGGGACTTCTGGTAAAAGATTTGACCCAATAGAAAAAATTTTAAAGCATTTATGTCCAGAAAAAGAGCTAATTTTTGAAATAGACAAAAAAAGAAATAAAAACTGTGTTCTAAAAGGAGAGTTTAATAATTCTGAAAATACAAATATTTCTTTGCTCATAGATGAAGAAACATCAGGTACTATTATTGCTTTAGCGTTTGCTTTAAATAAATTCTGTTCTGCAAAGATTATAGGGGAGACAACTTACGAAAAAGCTGTTAAAACTAAAGATGTTAAATTAGAAAATGGCGACATTCTAATTCTTCCAGTGTCTAAATTTGTTGTTGATGAAGATAAAGATTTACTAACACCAGATATCGAATGCAAAACTGAAGAAAAAATAGCTATTGACGGTACTGAGGTAAAATACGACAACGATTTGGTTATCAAATCTGCTATTAAACTTCTTTCGTGACTTGAAAATAAAGACTCGCAGTTTTTTCCCTCGTTTTGATAAAAAATTTATGAACAAGTTCTAATTTCAAAGTTTTAGGAGATTTCTATTTTTTTTAAAAAATACAATATTTTTATTTATTTTGATTTTTGCATAATTTTTTTCTATAAATTGTTCAAAGTCTGACTTATTATCCAGATATCCAAGAAAGTTTTCAAATCTATCGATATCACCGAATATTATTATTTTAGCATTGTTTTTTGAAATGTCTTGTGCTGTTTCATTAGCTATAATATTTTTTGCTTTGTCTGTAAAAATTCCTGCTGCGAAATGTATGTGTTTGGATGCCGATAAACGTTTGACTTTGTAATTGGTAGTATTGTTTATTCCTATACATTGCACTGTTTCGCTTTCAACAGAATTATCCAAAATAAATCTTTCTACATCGTTGTGTGGAATTTTGTCGCCTATGTTCCAAATGACAATGTTAAAAAGATCAGGTATAGCAGGAGATATCAAAAATAAAGTTATGGCGATTACAGCGACTTCTGCAGAGATTTTATTTTTAGCTATTTTTTTAAATAATTCACTTAAAAACCAAGCAATTGGAATTAAAATTATTGGAATAAATGTCATAAAATAATGATTATGGACTACTGCCACCAAAGAGTTACCAATAGTATTCAATATTAATCCTAAAAATACCATCCAAAGGCAGTATTTTAGTGCGTTGTTAATTTTATTTTTCAAAATTAAAAAAACAACAAAAAAAAGTATTATTATATACAGCGTACCGCATTTAGATAAATTTCCAAACATAGACATTACGCATTGAAGTATTTTGTGTTTACGACCCTTTTCAAAATATTCAAAAACTCCGAAAGCTGCTTGGAAATAGTCTGACCAAACGTTATTTATCGAAAAATATGCAACAAAAGGAAGTATAGAAATTGTTAACCCTGTAAAGGAAAACAATGTTGCACTTATCAATTTAGACCATTCATTTTTAGATATTAAAACCGTTAGAATTACTATTATTATAGCAAACGGAAAAGCACAAATATTAGTTCTCAATGTAAGTACTGCGCCACAACATATACCAAAAAGAACAATATTGAGTCTTTTTATTAGCAGATTACTGTAAAAAAAATCTACTGCGACAAAACAAGCAATACACAAAAATGGAAGTGCGTAACTTTCACTTAAATTTCCTCCTTCGAGAGTAACGCAAAGCGGTGCAATGGAAAATATTGATGACATTACTGATACGTATCTATTTTTCAAAGATATTATAAGTGCTATTTTATACATAAAAATAACTGTAATGCACATCGCTAAAAGCTCGATGAAATATATCCCATAAAAATAATTAATTTTAACTCCGAGAGCATTAATAAAATAAATAAGTGGACCTTTATTTTCCCATATTTCGGTGTACAGGATTCGACCAGAATTTATAGCATGTCCGACAGAGGAAAATATTCCCGCGTCATGACCATAATTTCCTATACCAAGAGGGAAATATCTGGTTGCACACGAAAAATAAAATGCTGTTAGTAATAATATAATTACAGGTATAACATGATATTTGAAACTGTTTTTTAATTTTAGATTGGCCAGCATTACAATTTTCCTTGTTAGATTTCTTTCGTAACTACAAAAACATAACTTACTTGAAATACATAAAGTATTTTTGCGAAATTTTTATGTTGTTTTAAAAAAAATCTATAAAAAATTGATATTTTTAATTTACGAAAGAAGTCTATCTTTGTTTCCTAATTTTTACACGAAACTTAATTGCTTGTTTAAAGCTATCAATTATTGTACTAAAAACATTCATTTTACTATTTCCAAATTTATTGTCATATCTCAATTCAAATGCTACTTCACCAAAAGAAGCACCAATTTTATAAAGTTTATACAGAACTTCCATCATGCAAGTAAATCCACGTTCTGTCACAAAATTATTACCGTAAATCTTAAATGCTTTGAAAATGCTATCATAGGTATAAAGTCGGTATCCGCAGGTATAGTCTCGAACATTTTTTATACCAAGCACAACAGAATAATATAAAAGTGCACCAAAACTTAAAAAATTTCTGATCTTCGGGACACCAACTATTTTTGATCCTTTTCGATATCTTGAAGCAATTATACAGTCAAGATTTTCATTTTTCTGCAAATTAATCATTGAGTAAACAAAATTAGGTTTATGAGTGTTGTCTGCATCCATTAATACTGCGATGTCACCAAACTTTCCTTGTTTTATAAAATTTCTGAATGCTGTATTTAATCCTCCTCCTAAATTTTTATTTATTTCATGTAGTAACGGTTGTACAAAATTGTACTTTTTTGAAATATCAATTATAATTTTCCTTGTACAGTCTTTGCTACAATCATCTATAGGATGAATTATCAATTTATATCCTAAAGAAAACAGTTTCTCTTTTTCTGAGATCCAAGAATGAATTAATTTCGAAATATTTTCTTGCTCATTATAAGCTGGGAGATAAACTTTACATAATTTCATTTTTAATTCCTTAACGCCACAACACTACTCTTTACCCACAAGTTTAGAGCCTGTCTTCAATTGAAGATTATTTTAAATCGGAATAGCTGTACCATGTACATTTTTCCGTCTTATTTAGTGTAGACGACTCAGGTAAACTTACCATATGTCCATCAAAATTATCATACATCTAGATTTACAACATACTTAGCATTTTGTTCTATAAATTCGCGACGAGGTTCAACTTTTTCTCCCATAAGAGTAGTAAAGATTTCATCTGCTTCTGCAATATTTTCAACCGAAACTTTAATCATTGTCCTGGTTTCTGGATTCATTGTGGTATCCCACAATTGGTCAGCATTCATTTCACCCAAACCCTTGTAACGTTGAATTTCTGCTGATCCACCAATTTTACTTAAAATTTCATCTCTTTCAGTGTCAGAAAATGCGTAATTAGATGTTTTAAATTTAGTAATTTTATATAAAGGAGGACGTGCTATATAAACATGCCCTGCTTCAATTATTGGTCTTATAAACCTAAAAAAGAATGTAAGAAGAAGTGTCCGAATATGGGAACCATCTACATCCGCATCTGCCATTATTATAATTTTATGATATCTAAGTTTAGAAACATCTATGTCGTCACCTATCCCACAACCCAAAGCAGCAATAACAGGCATCAACTTTTCATTAACATACACTTTAGCCAACTGTGCTTTTTCTACATTAAGCATCTTACCCCAAAGTGGAAGGATTGCTTGAAACTTGCGATCCCTTCCACCTTTAGCCGATCCACCAGCAGACTCACCTTCAACAATATATATTTCAGTTTCTCTAGGGTCTTTAGACTGACAATCTGCAAGTTTGCCTGGTAGAGAAGCGGATTCCATAGCAGTTTTATGACGAACTAACTCTCTTGCTTTTCTTGCAGCTTCACGTGCTTTAGAAGAAGATAAAATTTTATCCAAAATACACTTTGCTGATTCAGGATTTTCTTCAAGATATGTTTTAAACTTTTCATAAACTACTTTCTCAACAAATGATCGTACATTAGTATTACCTAACTTAGATTTTGTTTGTCCTTCAAATTGTGCATTTATCATTTTAACATTTATAATTGCACATAGTCCCTCTCTAACATCTTCACCAACAAAATTCTTATCTTCTTCTCTTAATATCTTGAATTCACGTGCATAAGCATTTATAACACGAGTCATAGATGATCTAAAGCCTTCTTCGTGTGTCCCTCCATCACCTGTGTTTATATTATTAACGAAAGATATTATCAATTCATTGTAACTATTGTTGAACTGGAGAGCAATTTCAACGCTAACAGAAATACTTTCGTTACTATCTTTAAAATAAATTATATCTTTGTGTATTACATCTAAGCTTCTTTTTTTATGTAAAAAATCAACAAAACTAACAATTCCGCCACTATACTGAAAGATTTCAGAACTCTCTTTTTCATTGCGTAAATCTTTAAGTTTAATTTTTAATCCAGCATTTAAAAAAGCTTGCTCTCTCAAACGTGAAGCCAATGTTTGAAATTCATACTCACATGTATCTTTAAATATTTCACAGTCTGCTTTGAATGAAACTTCTGTTCCACAAACATCAGAACTTGGTGAAGATAATAGGTCAGTAACTACCAAACCTCTTTGAAATTTCTGTTCAAATACTGTTTGACCATCAAAAACTTTGACAACAAGCCATTCAGATAGAGCATTTACAACAGCAGAACCAACACCATGAAGACCACCCGAAACTTTATAGCCACTACCACCAAATTTACCACCTGCATGAAGAACAGTAAAAACAACTGTAACAGCAGGAATTCCCATTTTTGGATGAATACCAACAGGTATACCACGACCATTGTCGCGGACTTTTAAAACATTATCTTTCAAAATTTCAATACAGATTTCATCACAAAAACCTGCAAGCGCTTCATCTATCGCATTATCGACAATCTCATATACCAAATGATGGAGCCCTCTTGTTCCAGTTGAACCAACATACATACCGGGACGCTTACGTACTGCTTCTAAGCCCTCTAAAACTTGAATCTCATTAGCACCGTATTCAAGTTTCTTATCTTCCAAAATTAACACCCGCTTACCATATCACATATTCTGCACAACTTCTGCACAACTAAAACTATGCAATCTTTCCCTAAAATAACAAAATGCCATTGTTCTGATTTACTACAAAAAAACGTCCCAAATCAAAATAAGTTACAGCATTCAAAATAATGGCCAACAAAAACAAACAAATTGCAATAATTTTAGTCAACCTAGCTAAAAACGCATCAACTATACGATGTTTGTTTTTACTAAGAAACGTATCCGCTCCGCCACCAGTTATGACACCACCCATGGTTTGTTCACGACCCTCCTGAAACAGAACAATGGCAACTATAGAAATGCAAAGACATATTAAAATTGCACCCAACACAATTTCTAAGGAAGACATAAAAAATCACACTCCTGCTTAAGGTTCCAAGATATCTATCCTGTTTTCAATAGACTTCTTCCATAGCTTAAGAATTTTAATTTTTTACAAATTTTCCTAAAGAAAGATAAAAATTTTAAATAAAATTTTATTAAATCCCTCTAGAAAAAATACAAAATTAAAAGTGATGTACCTTCTTAATTACGAAAGAAATCTATTAAAAACAGAATCTGACACATCTATCAACTTTTCAATGATTCCAATCTTTCAAGCCAAGCACAACCCAAATCAAGTGCTTCGTAGATACTATTTTTCTCACTAAATTTAACATTTCTAAAAATGTTACCTCTAACAGCAGCGGCACTGTTAACTAATTGAACGTCTAGAGTATTTGGTATCTCTAACTTTCCTATAAATTTTTTTGACTTTATATCTATTTTGACTACATGGCTACCAGAAACACTGCCATAAAAAATTACGTCACCACTACGAACTAAAGGTCTTTTTTTATAAAATAGGCAGTCAATTTTTTTAGAACATGTCTTCAAAATAAAACACCAACCCTTGACTACTTTTTTTAGAACGCCATAACTCAATTATCCAGGTAGATTGCTGTTCTTATAACCTAATTACTGCTTACACGAAAACAAAAACAGCATCCTTGATTGTACATCAGTGTGGAAATTTTGTCAAAGCATTCTTTAAAACAGTTTCAAGATCATCAGCCGCAACAAAATTTATACCTTTTTTAACAACTTTGTCAACTCCTACTAAATCGCATTTATTACCAGCAGGAATTATAACTGTTTTAACTCCAGCACGATAAGCAGCCATAGTTTTTTCTTTTAATCCGCCAATGGGCAAAACACGACCTTTTAGAGTAATCTCTCCAGTCATAGCAACATCTTGACGCGCTGGAACCCTACTAAGAGCCGAAACAAGCGCAGTCGTCATTGTTACACCAGCGGAAGGACCGTCCTTTGGAACAGCACCTTCTGGAGCATGAATATGAATATCCATAGTATTATAAAAATCGTTTTGTATCCCAAGCTTTTCGGAGTTACTACGGATGTAGCTCACAGCAAGTTTAGCTGATTCTTTCATAATATTTCCAAGTGAACCTGTAATTTGAACTTTGCCTTTACCTTTCATCAAAGAAACTTCAATAGGCATAGTTTCACCACCAACCGCTGTCCACGCAAGACCTCTTACTACGCCAATCTCTCCTTTATTTTTGGAAACATCTTTTTTAAATTTTTTAGGACCTAACATTTTTTCAAGATTTTTTTCATTAATTTTTACTTTTTTTTCCTTACCAACAACGATTAATTTAGCCGCTTTACGCATAAGAGACGAAATTTTTCTTTCAAGTTCGCGAACACCAGCTTCACGAGTATAAAAATCTATTAAGGATCTTAAACAAAGGTCCTTAATTTCGAAACTTTTAAAATTTAAACCATTTTTCTTCAACTGTTTTGGTACAAGATATTTTTTTGCAATATTAAATTTTTCTTCATGCGTGTAACTATAAAGGTCTATAATTTCCATCCTGTCAATTAACGGTTGAGAGATTTGCGATTTATCGTTTGCAGTAGCGACAAAAAAAACTTCACTCAAGTCAAAATCAAGATTTAAAAAATTATCACTAAACATTTTATTCTGTTCTGGATCAAGTACTTCCAAAAGAGCAGCAGCAGGGTCACCATGATAATCTTTTGAAATTTTATCAATCTCATCCAAAACTATAAGAGGATTTCTAGTATTAACCCTTTTTATGGAAAGAATTATTCGTCCAGGCATGGCACCAACATAAGTTTTTCTGTGACCTCTTATTTCTGCCTCATCGCGTATACCACCAAGTGAAATTTTAAAACATTTTCTTCCAACAGCTCTAGCTAGAGATTCAGCGACGGACGTTTTTCCAACACCTGGCGGACCAACTAAACACAATATTTGCGAATTAGTCTTTTTAGAAAGTATGCTAGCAGAAAGAAACTCTATCATATGTTCTTTAACATTTTCTAATCCAAAGTGTTCTTTATTTAAAATTTCTTCAGCCTTACCTATGTCTCGATTTTCCTTAGATAATTTGTTCCAAGGCAAGCTCAAACTAAGATCAATGTAACTTCTTAACATACTAGATTCGCTCGACGCAAACGGCGTACGTGCAAAATGTTCAATTTCTTCGCTAAGCCTTTCAAAATTTGCTTTACTTAATTTTAAAGATTTTAACTTTTTCAAATATTTATTGGCTTCTGAACGAGGATCATCTTCTTCACCGAGCTCTTCTGAAATAACTTTCATCTGTTCACGTAAAAAATATTCTTTTTGACGTTGGTCTATATTACTTTTCAATTGAATTGCTAAATCGTTTTCAATTTTTAAAATGTCCAATTCTTTAGCTAAATAAACAGCCATCATTTTAAGACGCCGACCTTCATCAAGCTCTTCTAAAATTTTTTGTTTTTCTTCAAAATCCAAAGGTATATTAGAAACCATAAAATCAGCTAATTGCCCTAGTTCTTTTATTGCATGAACGGCAATTATAAGGTCTGGAGAAATTTTAGGAGATAAATTCAAATATTCAACAAACATACTTTTAGTTTTTCTTTCAAGAGCTTTTGAATTAATATTTTTTTTAACTGTTACTTCATCTAACCCTTTTACCTTGGCCTTCATAAAAGGTTTAACTTCTTCAAAAACGAGGATACTACCTCTCTGGCCACCTTCAACTAAAGCACGCGCTATATCACCAGGTTGATTAATTATCTGTCTAACTTTAGCAATTACTCCCACACCGTATACATCTTTTGGTTCTGGGTCGTCAATTTTGACATCTTTTTGAGCAACAACAAAGACATTTTGGCCACTTCTCATAGCTTCTTCAAGTGCTAAAACAGATTTTTTCCGACCTATGTCAAAATGTAATACCATATTCGGAAACATTACCATACCACGTAGAGCGATAACAGGCATAACAATTTCTTCCGAAATAACCTGAAGAGCGTTAGTATTTTTCTCTTTCAAAATCCTCCACCCCCGTTATAAAAATTGAACACTATATGCATTAAAGTATCGAGGTTATCACGAACCCAGGGAACTCAACTTTGTCCTTGTTTCCGCATGCTAGAGGTTTTTATAATAGTTTTAGTAAGACATTCATGATTACCAGTCTTTTTATAAGTTAGCTTTTTAATTTACACATTTTTCTTTTTATTAAAAATCTTATTCTTTAAATTACTTAAACCAAAAGAATTATTATTTCTTCTCTTTCCACTGATAATTTCAGGTTCGCTACCATTTATGATAACATCTTTTGTTACTTTAACTTTCTCGATTGTATAGTCAGAAGGAACATCAAACATAACTTTTTGAAGAACTTTTTCCAAAACAGAACGGAGCCCCCTTGCTCCACTATACCGCTCAATTGCTTTTTTTGCAACTTCTACAAGAGCTTCATCTTCAAAAATTAACTCAACATTATCTAATTCAAAGATTTTTTTGTATTGTTTCACCAAAGAATTTTTTGGTTCTTTTAAAATTCTAACAAGTGACTTTTCATCAAGTCCTTTCAAAGATGTAATTATTGGCAATCTGCCAACAAGTTCAGGAATCAATCCGAATTTTACTAAGTCTTGAGATGTAACATTTGACAACCAATCAGTTTTTTCAACCTCTTTTCTATTCATAACTTTAGCATCAAATCCTAATGATGATGTTCCTATTCTTTTTTCAATAATTTTTTCTAAACCATCAAAGGCTCCACCACATATGAAGAGTATATTTTTGGTATTGATTTGAATAAATTCACCTTGAGGATGTTTTCTACCACCTTTTGTAGGAATATTTGAATTTGTACCCTCAATTATTTTTAGTAAAGCCTGCTGTACACCTTCTCCACTAACATCTCGAGTGATAGACGTATTTTCTGACTTTCTTGAAATTTTGTCTATTTCATCAATATATATTATGCCACGTTCTGCTTTCTCTATATCTAAATCTGAAGCGTGAAATAATCTTAATAATATATTTTCGACATCATCGCCAACATAGCCTGCTTCAGTAAGTGTAGTAGCGTCAGCTATTGCAAAAGGAACACGCAACCATTTCGCCAATGTTTGAGCAAGAAGTGTTTTACCTACACCTGTTGGTCCTAAAAGCAAAATATTGCTTTTGCTAATTCCAACATCTTCGTCTTCACCAAAATATATTCTCTTGTAGTGATTATAAACAGACACAGAAAGTGAAATTTTAGCTTCATCTTGTCCAATTACGTATTCATCTAATATCTTTTTTATCTCTTTAGGTTTTGGAAAAGTTTCACCACTTTGTGGCAATTCAACAGAATCTTTTCTTTTTTTTTCAACTTTTTCAGAGAAAGCTTCAACGCACAAATTTACACACGAGTCACATATACATACTCCAGAAGGGCCAGCAATAATTTTATTAATTTCTTCTTCACTTCTGTTGCAAAAAGAACAGACATGTTCTCTAATAGCCATATCTCCACCAAACCACAGATAAGAAATCTAGATTCTAATAACCTGTTTAGCATCTTTAATTTGCACATAAACTTGAAAATATCAATCTTTTTAAAGGAACATAAAAGTTCCGAAGAAACAGTATTTCAAAAAGCTTTTATACTTTTTATTTGGAAATAAATATAAAGTCATACTTTTTAAGTAACCTTTGGTTTATCATCTGTTTCTCTTTTTCTTAAAATTCTGTCAACTATTCCATAATCTTTTGCTTGTTGTGCATCCATAACCAAATCTCTTTCTGTATCTTGAGAAACTTTTTCTTCAGTCTGCCCAGTGAATTTTGCCAAAAGTTTATTAATCTTGCTTTTTGTTTTAATTATCCAATCAGCATGAATTTTTATATCTGTCGCTTGTCCTTTAACACCACCAAGAGGCTGATGTATCAAAATTTCACTGTTAGCAAGAGCAATCCTTTTACCTTTAGTTCCAGCAGCCAATAAAAAAGCTCCCATACTCGCAGAAAGTCCAATGCTTATAGTCCGTACATCACATTTTATATACTCCATAGTATCATAGATTGCAAAACCGTCTGTTACAGAACCACCAGGACTATTTATATAAAGATTTATATCTTTTGCAGAATCTTGACCTTCTAAATACAAAAGTTGAGCAACAACAAGACCAGCAGTTACAGTATTTATTTCATTATGCAACATAACAATACGATCGTTTAAAAGCCTAGAAAATATATCATAAGAACGTTCACCACGACTAGTAGGTTCAATTACATAAGGAACCAAATTCAAAAAACAACACCTCATAAACTAATAAAGATATCAGGTTCTAAATAAATCAAGCACTTTCTACAGTATTGATATCAGCATACTCCAAAACTTTGTCCATAACTTTCCTGTGGAGAATCTCTCTCATAACATTATTTTCAGGATATTTTTTTTTGGCAGCTTCTATATTTTCTTCAGAATTTTTACCACTTTCATTTAAAGCTATAATTCTGTAGCTATTATTGAGTTCATCATCACTAACTGCTAGACCCTCTAACTTAGCAATATGGTTAATCAAATTATCAACTGCTGTTTTTTCTAAGACATCATCAGCTATCTGCTTGTTAAACTCCATCTCATTAACGCCAATGAAATTTAGATATTGTTCTAGTGTAATTCCGTATGACTCAAGTTCACGAATAATTTCTTGTTTTACTTTACTAACTTTCGCAAGTACCTCATCTTCATTCACTCCGTCACGATTTATTAACTCATTCATTATTTGAGATTCAAGATTTTTTCTTGAGATCATATCTTCTTTTTTTTGCGCCAATTTCATTGCATGCGAACGAAAACTGTCTGTAGATGAATGGCCGAATTTTGCAGCCAAATCTTTGATATCAAGATATTCACATTTTCGCACATTGTTAATCTTTAATTTTACAAGCATAGTACATTCTTTATATTTTTTAAGGTCGTGATTTTCAGGAATTTTTACTATGAAACTAAACTCACCGTCACTTACAGAATGATCTTTAATCCCTTCGTCAAATTCTTTAGCGAAATCATTAGACCCTATTTTATATTCAAAATTCTCAACATTTTCAAATCCTGAAATCTTTTCGTCTTTTAAATTACCATCTTTATCCATAATTTTAGTCTCAAAACTGATGTTTACGATATCACCATTTTTAGCTTTGTAATCTGATCCCATATCAGTTAAAACTGCACAAGACTCAGCATATTGCTTTATTACATTGTCTGCATCTTTTTGATCAACTTTTCTTAACGTCTTTGTAAGCTTTAAGCCCTTGTAATTAACATGCAAACCGCCATCCAATTGCACATTTCCATTAATTGCAACATCAGCTTTATCTACGTTTACTATTGTAGGTTTGGAATCAAAATTTTCAATCATAAAAACAGCCCCCTTAGATAATATTTTTTCTCCAGTACTTTCTGAAACAAAAGAAATTATATCCATGAACATATCGTCAATGACGTTTTTGAAGAAAACGTCTGAACCAAAATGATTTTCGATAACTTTTCGAGGTGCCTTTCCTTTTCTGAATCCAGGTACACAGATATATTTTTTTTGTTTAAGATATGCTGATTCAATTTTTCTTTCGAATGTCTCACCATCAATAACGATACGAAAATCGGCCCTAGAATTTCCACACTTTTTGAATGAAAATAATTTCATAATAATATTCCTTAAAGCGAAAAAGCGAACACACAAAGAGAGACATGACATAAAAAAACAAAAACACTGTCTAGGAATTATATTTTTTTTTAAAAATAAAGTCAAATTAAAGTTTGGTCATCTGTATATTTTGCGATAGCTTGTTCATTTTTATGAATTTGATAGAGAATTCAGAAATTTGCTTTTTTCAGTGTTGTTCGGTACTGTTCCATAAAACTATAATTTTATATAAATTTTATATAAATTTTCAAGATTAATTTTTACATATCTTAAATTTTTAATGTATTTTGTTAAAAAAGCTTTACTTTTTGTTTTTAATTTGTTATTTTCTTCAAAACTTGAAAGATAATAAATTTTAAAAAATTTAAGAATTCATACTAAAAAAATTAAAATCTTAAAATAAATTTCTTTAAAATTATTAAACTTTGCAAATTTTTGATTTTTTTAAAAGAAATTTAATGTTGCTAAAAATTTGTGTTTATTGATTTTAAAAAAATAGATTAATCTTTTTTGGATATGTTTTCTGGGAGGAGCAAAATATAGAGATAAGAGAAGGATATCGGTATCAAATTAGTGTGATTTCGTCTAGAGTTAGTGTAATGGGAGAAGAAGTTGACAGACTTTTAACGAAATCTATCGAAGCATTAGAAAATAATGATATGGAACTTGCCAAAAAAATTTCCAAATTAGATACCAATATAAATAAGTTAGAACGTGAAATTCAAGAAAAGTGCATGAAAATTATATTACTTCAAAAACCTTTTGCTTCAGATTTGCGTATTTTAACTGGATATTCTAAGATTGTCACAGATATAGAACGTATAGCCGATCAGTGTGTTGATATTTGCGAAATAATTTCTATGAAGAAAATAGTTGAAAGTCCTGAGTGTGTCGTTAAGGTTGTTCCGATTTTGAAAAAAGTTTCAGTTATGTTTAAACGTACGTTGCGATCGTGTATAGAGTTCAATTCAGATGAAGCAAGACTGATATGTAAGTCCGATGATGAAATTGATGCTATGTTTTCGGACATAATATTAAATGTATCTAATGTGATTTCAAAAAATCCAACAAAAATACAGGCAGGAGCTGATCTTATGTTCATAACAAAGTATGCCGAAAGAATAGGTGATCATTGCACAAACATAGCAGAGTGGATTATTTATGTAAGCACTGGCTTTCATTTTAACTTAAACTAGAAATATTTGAGATTTCGGTCTTTGGTAAAAGAATGAATAGTTTACAAATTAACTAAAAAGATTTAGAATTTAACAATTTATTAATGTTAAATATTGTGAGACTGCGGCTCGAAAGCCGCAGTGACGATTTTTGTAAGTTAATCTATAAGATTTCGTTGTCGTAACTCATTTGTTTGAAATCTTTGAATATAATTTTTTTATTTGACAAATTTAATTAATGTTTTAACGAAAAAGGCACATAATTTAGCATATTGAACAAATTCTTAAGTATATAGGTTTTAGAAAATTTAAAAAATAACTTAAAATCAAGTAAAATTGGAGTGTGTGTGAAATGACAGAAAAAAATAATACCAGTTTGATATACGTTGTTGACGATGACGCAAATGTTAGAAAACTTGTTGCAATTGCTCTGAAAGAGAACGGATTTGAAGTCAACGAGTTTTCCGATGGAGTTGAACTGCTAACCAAAACTCGAAAAAAAATGCCAGATCTTATAATATTAGACTGGATTATGCCTGAGTTAGATGGTCTTGCGGTATGTGGAAGATTAAAACTTGAAAAGGAAACGAAAAAGATACCTGTGATGATGCTGACAGCTAAAACAGAAGAAGTTGATTGCATACTTTGTCTCGAAATGGGTGCAGATGACTATTTAAAAAAACCATTCAGTGTAAAAGAGCTTGTTACAAGAGTTAGAGCTATGATCAGGAGAAAGTCATACTCAAGTCAAACGGAAGTTAAGAATGAAATTTTAGTCATAGGTGATTTAAAGATTAATCTTTCGAACAGAACTATAACTAAAAATGGTAAGTTTTTAAATTTGACTATGAAAGAGTTTGATATGCTTGTCAGTCTTGTAAACGAACGCAGTAAAGTTGTAACTCGAGAACAGCTTATGAGTCGAGTTTGGTCTGTTGATTTTTCAGGTGATGCTAGAACAGTTGATGTTCATATAAGATATCTAAGACAAAAAATTGAGGATATACCTGAGGCTCCAGTTTATGTAAAAACTGTTCGAGGTATAGGGTATCGTGTGGCCTCATCCGAAGAACTTGCAAGTATGGTAACGTGCTAAACTCTTATGTTTCGTCATTTTGTTCTTCTAATGGCAATCTTATATGGTTTACGAAAGAAGTTTATTCAATGGCATTTTTAAAAAATGGTGAATTTAATATGGTCCTTCTAACATTTTTTATCCTAATATCAATAGGATTTACTTTTTTTTTGTTCGCTTCGTATTCAATTTTATCACCATTTATAGTTCTTTTGCTTTTATGCAGTGCTCTATTTGTTGTATCAATTATATTTTATGGAAAGTATAAAAATGAACAAGAAAAAAACAAGCAAATGTCTAACAAAATTTATGGACTGTTACATGATTTAAAAGTGCCATTGACATCAGTTTTAGGATACATCGAACTCATTGAATTGCAAGAGATAAGTGAACAAACACGTTTCAAATTTTTACAAATAATTAAATTTGAGGCTGTAAAATTTTTACAAACAATAAATAATTTTTCTGATGAAAAGACAAAAATAAATTCGAATAAAGTTACTGATTGCAAAGAAATTATTTCATCAGTCTGTCGTAGTCTCGCTCTTGAGGCAAACAAAAAGAACATAAAAATATCGTACAACTGTGACTCTTTTATTTTTATAAGTTTTGATAAAATACAATTCTGGCGTGTCATATCAAATTTATTAGAAAATGCAATAAAGTACAACAAGGAAGACGGTTCGATTTTTATTAGTGTCTCCAGTGATGATAAAAATGTAGTTATAACTTTTGAAGACACTGGAATAGGAATAAAACCAGAGAATATAATGAAGGTATTTAATAAAGGTTTTAGAGAAAATGATAATTTAGAAGTAGAAGGTTCTGGATTAGGGTTACATAATGTTTATCAGACTATCACTTCTAACGGTAGTCAAATAAAACTTGAAAGCAAGGAAGGATATGGAACTAGATTTACACTTAAACTGAATAAGGCTGTTACGGAGGAACCGAATGAAAAATTTAAAAACTGAATCTTTATTAGATATATCGTTTACAATTGCTTATGAAATTTTTAAGGACGTCGAGTTTCCGTGGGAAATTTTGACAAGAATTAGTGATTTTGTTTTGAAGTTTGGCAAAAATTTACCAGATAGTGAATTTAATAAAATTGGGTCTGACGTTTGGATTTCTAAAAGTGCATCAGTTTCATCAAATTCTCGTATAGAGGGACCTTCGATAATTGATTCTGGAGCTCAGATTCGTTTTGGTGCATTCATAAGAGGGAATACAATAGTTGGAAAAAATGCTGTTATAGGTAATTCGACAGAACTTAAGAACTGTATAATTTTTGATAACGTGCAGACACCGCATTTTAATTACGTTGGTGATTCAATTCTTGGTTACAAGTCACACATTGGTGCTGGAGTCATATTGTCTAATGTAAAATCTGACAAGGGATGTATATGTATAAATTATAATTCTAAAAAAATCGAAACAAAATTGAAAAAATTCGGCGCAATTCTTGGTGACTTTGTTGAAATTGGTTGTAATGCTGTTTTAAATCCAGGTAGTATAATAGGACGAAACAGCAATGTGTACCCACTTACTATGGTACGTGGAGTACTAGCGGAAAACCATATATTGAAAAATAATGGCCAAATTGTAAAGAAAATAATTTAAATTTTCAAGAGCGGAATAAATGCTTCTGTCCTAGGACTACTCAATTCATACAATTTGACGGATAACTCTGCTTGGTTCATAATTTAACGGATATTTATAGAATGGCTTGGAACTGCGGTTTTAATTTATTTTTTCTGTTTTTGAGTTTAGTAAATTTCTTTCAATTTCTTGGCGTTTGGTTTCAATCTCATGTTTTAGTTCTTCCTCAGTTGGCATATAAAGCTTATATTTTGAAGCGAAAAGATGTTTACTGTCCTTCAAAAGTGAGTATTTGACCATGGTATCATTTTTGTCTGCGCAAAGCACAATTCCGATTGTAGGATTGTCTTCCGGCATTTTAATTTTATCCTCAAAATATTTAACGTAAAAGTCTATCTGACCGATGTCCTGATAAGAAAGTTTGCCAGTCTTTAAATCGATTATTACGAAACACTTTAAAATATAGTTATAAAAAACAAGATCCAAATAGTAGTGATCGCCTTCTATGGTTATACGCTTTTGGCGAGCAACAAAGGAGAATCCTTATTGAAAAAATTTTGATCCATATAATAACGATAACTTTGAGGGTGATCTGCTCCAATACCCACATACTCATCTAAATTTATGGTTACTACTTTAGAAAAATCTATTTCGCCTTTGTTGTACCAATCAATTAACGGTTTATAAACGCCTAGCATAGTAAAGCCTGTAGCTAAACCTAAAACACTATCCGGTTTTATTGTTACTTGATCTTTTATACAATTTGCAACTTTGTCACATAAATCAATATGATCAGCCGCCTCTATAAATTATACCTCTTTCGAAACTAAAAGCCGTATGATAAAATCAGAAGATGAAGTATGAAAAAATAAAAGTGATAAAACCCGAAGACTTCCGTAGATTGACGGGAGTAAAAGTAAAAACATATGAAAAAATGGTAGAAATCGTAGGCAATGCGCAGAAAGCGAAAAAAGCGCAAGGGGGACGGAAAAACAAACTTTCAGTGGAAGA
>Ga0209737_10000655_pt1 | contig 27329 bp, 18 predicted proteins | sample TergutCu122P3_FD_187284 | JGI IMG/M metagenome (GOLD analysis project Ga0209737, IMG submission 187284) | Cubitermes ugandensis P3 segment gut microbial communities from Kakamega Forest, Kenya - Cu122 P3 (SPAdes) (version 2) | ecosystem: Host-associated > Arthropoda: Insects > Digestive system... | reverse complement strand
CTTTGACATGATCTCTTCGTTGGGCTCCGGTTCCGCTCAGGTCACGCACTTGAGTGCGCTCCCATCGCGGAATCCTCGCCCGCCTCGACCTCATGTCAAATTGAAACCGGTCTAGGGTTTCCACAGCGAGTCTCAAAATGCGTTTCGCAGCAGCTTATTTCTATGTGAAACCCAGTCTGTACGCGTTATCTTTTGAAGAAGTCTGCCGCGCGCTCGGAAAGACTTTTAAAGGAGACTGTGTGGCATTGAATGAGACGCTTCAAGCATTGGAAAACATCATCGACAGAATGGATGAAATTTTGGATGCGCTCAAAGAAAGCATCTTGTTGGTGCAGGAGATTGCTCAAAACGGAGGCGATTTAAACCAGCTGCCTGGCAATGTCTTAAGCCGGCTGAAGGAAGTGGTGGTTTCCTTGGATGCGCTCCCGTGGATATTGACGGAGACGGGGTTGGACATTCTTATGACGCCGTTTCAGTCCGTTCCGAAACAGCAGTTGAATTAGAGTGGTTTTTTTCCGCGGAGCACTTGGGCTCTGCGGTTTTTTGTACCTTGGCTTGCTGTTTGGCGGCTTGCTCCTTGAGCTCTTCTATTTTCAACTCAACGGCTTTTTTCTCAAGGCGAACAATTTCTTGTTTAATGGCCTCCAGCCTGAATGCATGGGTGTCCCACTCGGCAAATTTTTCCCCGAAGGCCGCATCATCCAAGTCAATAATCTTTTCTTCGAGAATGGCCCTCTTCCACCTCGCAAGCTTCTCTTCGTACGTCGTCTGGGCGTGCCTTCCCAGGGGCTCCCCCTCTGCTTCTGCGGGCTCTGGCTCTTCCTCCCCTTCGTAGGCCCTCACAACCTCCATGCAAGCGCGTACAGGGCTTTGGGGCGCCTTGGGGGAAACCGCCGCAAAGCAGGCACAACCAGGCTTGGGGCGACAAGGCGCCACCCGGGTGCCTGCAAGGGCGCTTTGCACAACGCCCTCCGCATACATGCCGGCGGCACTTTCTTCCTCGTCTGCCAAAGGCCCCCTCACTTCGTGCAGCCTGGCCATTTGCTTTAGCTTCGCATTTCGCCATGCGAGAATTTCCGCAGCGGACTTGCCTTGCCACGCAAAAGGTTTCTCGTGGGGCGTCAGGGCATTCCACCTGGCCACTTCTGCTTCGAGACATTTCCCATTCTCACGCCGAAGGGCCTCTATCCCCAAGTCCACATGTCCAACCAAAGGCTCCTTCGGGAGCGCCGCCGCAAAGGCGGCAGGGCCGGGCTTTTTCTCGTCTGGCGGTTGACCGAAGTCCTCGCACAGCGCAACCGCAGCCTGGCCCCTGGCGCATTTCACGGGAAAACTCCCTGCAAACTGAGCACGGCGCCACCCTGCGTGGGCATAAGGCCCACCTGCACTTTGCTGGCTTTTGCACTGGCTTTTGCGTAGGACTCAGGCGAAATGAAAAACAGCGTTATGCCTGTGATGGCTGCGGCGCCGGCCACTGAGTACAAAACGATGTAGGTGGTTTTGTAGTTATTAAAGCTCTTTGTGAAGTCTACTACTTCTTTTAGGTCGACATGCTCATCGCTCCTAACCACACGCCCGTTGGTATCAGGCTGTACATACTTTTTGTCATATGTATTGATTTTGCTCTGCGCCATGATTGAAAACGCAGCCCCCGCCCCCGCGGTGACGCCGGCAACACCCATGAGAGAATAGGAGGCTTTGCGCGTGGTCGTCATTCCCTGGCTCACCAGCACCTTCAATTGCTTCTCATTCAGAATGCCGTAGCCGGGAACGCGATAATGCCCTTCGGGCACAACGCGCGTCACCATCACCTTCTCTATCTCCGGCGGAACCAAGCTGACACCACGCGGCTGAGGCGGCAAGCTGTCCAGCATTAACTTCTCAAACAATTGTTTATAGGCGGCTACGGCATTGGCCGCTACGCTGGTTTTGCTGACGCGGTTTTGTGTCACCCCCACACGCTTCACCTCCCGGCCATCGACCCTGAGGATACGCGCATTGATGGTAAAGGAGACCTCTGCCTCATTCTCGTCTCGCACCCCCATCATCTGCACCGACAACATGTAGTAGGTCTCCGTGGCATAGCCCAAGTCTCGAAGACACTTATCATTATTTCTGCAACTTCCCCCTTGCGTCTTCAAAAATGCCTCTATCTCCTCCTCCGACGTCATGGCGATGTTTTGATTGGCGGCTTCTTGCATAAGCAGGTTATTCCACCGCACTGCCCGGCCGCTCCCCTTATCCAGCTCCTCCTGATTCACCATGAGAGGGTGTACCGCAATGCGCGGCTGCGCCCACGCTGCCGCACCCACCATCCACAAGGCACCCACCAAAAACCAAAAACGCGTCTTATTCAAAATGGCTTTCACATTTTTCTCCGCTTGCCGTCAGGCATTTGACTTCCCTAAAACCCCCGCTTCAATGCTTGGGGCCCCAATCTATCTTCAGCCAGGTTGGGGCGCAAGTAAGCTTGCTGTTTAGCTGCCACCTGAAAGTTTTCGGGCATATCCCCGCAACCACTGGTCCAAGTCCTCGCTGATTTTTAGACAATCCGCAGCGTTGTTGCTGTTTTTAAGGTTTTCTCGATGCTTCGCCCTCTCGTCTTGGATTGTTTTCCAGACTGTTGGATTGTCTCCAAATGGCACGCGGAGCCGCTGATTATAGGTTGCGATTTTGTCCGTCACGGAATTCTTCCAAGTATCTAAATCCACATCGCAGTTCGTCGGCATAAGGCTCACATTCAAAGCAGGTGGCGGGCGGGGCTGTGCATCCGGCGGTAGTTTATTCGGCGGTCGGATAACCTTCGTCTTCGAGGTTGAGGGCGGTCGTCTGCCCTTCTCCGCAGGCACCGTTTGGACAACATGCATGGAAGGCGGCACATCCTCCCGCACTGGAGGGGTCATTTCTTCGCCCCGCGTATCAACGGGCTGCACCACCACCGGCGGCTCTGTTGGCACTGGCGGCGGAGACGGCACCTCTTGCGGGGGAAGGGAGGGAACCGGGGCCAAAATTATCCACAAAACAAGGCCGATGAGGGTGGGGACGAGCACAATGGGCAGCACCTTCAAAAGGGGCGAAGGTCCCAACCACTCCTGTAGAAACGTTTTTTTCTTCGAGGACAGCTGGCCATCCAGTCCCATGAGCGCAGGGGGCAACTGGGTGGCAACCGTCTTTTCATCTTTGAGCTGCTGCTCAATGCGGGCCAGGCGCTGCTGGACTTCGTCTGTGCTGCGTGGCCTTTCTTCGGGCTTCTTTTTCACCATGGCAGCCAACAGCTCGGCCAAGGTGTTGGGAATGTTTTCCGCGTAGTCGCGAATGTCAGGCACCTCGCTGTAGGCGTGCATCTGCATCATCTCAACGGTGCTTTGCGCTGGAAAGGGCAACCTGCCGGCCAACATTTCAAAAGCCACAATCCCGAGGGAATAGATGTCGGTCCTCGGTGTGGCAGCCAGGCCTCTGGCCTGCTCCGGCGCAATGTATTCAGGTGTACCCGCCACCATGGAAGCCTTTTCAGGCTTGTTGTCCGCACCGGTATCTGCCCCTGCCGCCAAGGCATTGACGGGCTGCTGTCTGGCCAGGCCGAAATCCAACAGCTTGACGCACAGGCTGCCATCGCTTTGCTTTGCAATGAAAATATTCGAAGGCTTTAAGTCACGGTGTACAACGCCGGCTCTGTGGGCGGCGGACAAGGCGGCCAGAACTTCTTTAAGAATCCAGATGACGTAGTGGGCGGGTTTGGGACCGTCTCTGCCCATAATGTCTTCGAGGTTGTCCCCCTCCAGGTACTCCATGACCATATACTGGCGCTTGTCTGAAAGACACCCCCACTGGATGATGTCGGTAACACCCTTGTGGCGAATGACGCTCAAAGCCTGCGCCTCTCTGAAAAACCGGCTGGACTGCTCCGCAGAAAGGGCCACCTCCGGCCTCAAAACTTTGATGGCGACGCAGCGGCCAATTTCCGGTTGTCGCGCGCGATAGACGATGCCCATGCCGCCAGCGGCTATGCTGTCTTCGACGATATAGCCGGCCACCTTGTCGCCAATGAGGGGGTCTGCCGACTCATCTTCCAAGGGCATTCTGTGATGGGAGCTTGAAATGTCATTCAAAGGCACAGGGGGGGGCACACCTGCACGCTCATATACGGTATTCAATGGAATCACCTGGTTCACATCGGTCACTTCGTCCGTCTTTTTGTCCAGGCCTTTTGGGGGTTGAGCCTCCATACTTTTTGATTCTAGCTTTTCTTCCATGGCGAAGCAAACTCCCTCTGTGGCAACTTCTCTGGCAACCTCCAGGCACACCCCCGCTGTTGCCTCCGCGTTGCGCCTTTTCGGAAAAACCATGATAGGAACACCTGTTGTGACTTCTTTCCAATAGGGTCGGCTGTCGTGCCTGCGTGGCGCTCCTGTTGTCACTGTTGCAACCTCTTGCCCGTCCTTCCTTTGTCTTTCCATCTCCCTCTCCTGGCCTTCTGCAACAGGTTTGAACCCCCCGGAATTCCATGGGCCTTCAGTTTTGAAACCCTTGCCCTCTCGTGGTGTGAGGGGCTCTATACTGTATAGCCTACTTTAAAAAAAAAATTTTTCAAAGCTTATGTATTTTCGGGACAGGCTGAAGACAGTTGTTGGGAACATACAAGCCCCCAAACCTCCTTTCGCTGACGAGAAAGAAAAAAGCATTCCCCTTCTCTGCCTTCTGCTAGTTTGACTTCCAAAAATCATGAAGCGCATTGTCGTCGTCTCAGGAATGTCTGGCTCCGGAAAGTCTACTGCCATCAGCGCGCTGGAGGACATGGGCTATTTCTGCATGGACAATTTGCCTTCGCCGCTGCTGCCCAACGCTGTCTTGCTGGCCAAGCAGGCCAGAGAAATGCGTCCGCTTGCCTTCGTCGTGGATGTTCGCGAAGGCCCCTTCCTGGAGCGCGCACCTGAAGTGCTGGAAAAACTCGCCGCTTCCGGAAAGGAGCTCGACATCCTCTTTTTGGACTCCTCGGACGAAGTGCTTTTGCGCCGCTACTCAGAAACGCGCCGCCGACACCCCCTGGCCATGGACTTGCAACTGCATGAAGGCATTTCGCGTGAGCGCGAAAAACTCGCGTGGCTGAAAAACCGCGCTACCCGCTATATTGATACCAGCAGCTTCACCGTGCATGAGTTGAAAGCCACCCTCAAACGCATGTTTTCCGGCGCTACCTCCTCCAGCTTTGTCCTCAACTTCATGTCCTTCGGGTTTCGCTTTGGCCTTCCCCCCCAGGCGGACCTGGTTTTTGATGTGCGCTTTCTCAAAAACCCCCACTTTGTGCCGGAGCTTCGCCCCCTTACGGGGAGGGACTTGCCCGTTTCGGACTATGTCTTTGGCAACGAAGAAGCCAAAACCTATTTCCAGCTCCTGAAAAATTTCCTTGAATATATGCTCCCGAAATATGTCGAGGAGGGCAAGTCCTACGTCACCGTCTGCATCGGGTGTACCGGGGGGAAACACCGCTCCGTCGCCATCGCCCAGGCCCTCTTCAACCTCTTTAAAACCGGCCCCTGGACTGCCCACCTCTGGGACAGGGACATCTCTCATTTGGAGCCTGCTTCTCCTCCTTGAAGGAAGGACTCCAACTCTTTCAATGAAGCTATGTTGTGCTGCTTGACAGCAAAACCTTCTGGTGGCTCCAGTACAAAAAGCTCATTGCGGACAGCTTCCCCAAAAGAAAGCAGTTTTATCTTTTGCGGCGCAAGCGGGGCACCCTCTTGCCTGGCCATTATCCGCGTCGGAAGACACAGCTTGTGCTCGGCAATGCACTGCTCTTCTTGCATGACAAATTCAAGGGGTGGCTGCCCTTCCAGGAGAATTTCTTTTTTTAAAAAGTCCAGGGAGGGCCAGCGAACGACATAGGCAATGCGTGCTGTTTCGCCTGCGTCGTTTATGCGGTTTTCCAGACGCAAGATACGGCTTTGGCCTAGGGGCTCCAACCAGCTTTGCTTTAAGCCCGAAGGCACCACTTTGGGCAGCTGGAAACCCTCTGGCACAAAATCCCCCACCAGCAGGGACATCGCCAGCCTCCGCTCCGCCGTCGGGAAAGAGAGGTTGACAATGTGAAGCTCCTTCGCCGCCTCCTCCAGGCGATAGTATTTGTGGCCGTCAAAACTTACACTCAGCTTTCGAGGCTGTGTCATGTCTGCACGCACAAAATGGGGCGTACGAAACAACAAAGTGTGCTCTACCTCCCAACCTGCCTCCTCTGTGTGCACTTGCAACGAAAACGAAGAGAGCGCCTTCTCCCGAGCATGCATGCTCTGCACCATTTCGCCCGAGTTTGGCAGGCTTGGCTCCTTGCTGCCTTTCTTGCACGCCATGCTACCCAACAACAGGCTGCTCCACAGAAGGCCTCTTGCGACAAAGCATTTCCAGGACATAACTCCCCTTCTCTCTTCAGAGCGCACGGTGAAGGCCGCAGGCTTGCGTTGAAACTCCTTACATTGAAACCCTATGTGCTGAGACAAACATGCGCGCGAACAAAAAAACCCTTCTCTGCAGAAGGGCTTGGAATTCATTCACTCTTTGCTTCAAAACTTATTTGACGGCAACACCTACGGCAAAGGAGCCGGGAAAGCCCATCACCAGTGCGGGCAACCCGTAGAGGCCACCACGGGGGCTTGTGTAAGCGCCTTTGAGCTCAACCTTGTTGGCGCCCATGGACTTGGCTTTTTCCATCAACAGCTTGTTCACCACCTGCTCAAGGTCGCTGTTGACAACGGTCAGTGAATGCCAGAAAAACGTCCAACCCACAGAGTGGGCCTGGATGAGGGCAACGGCCTCGCCTTCCATGGTTGCAATGTCACTGCTGGAAACCGTTGTTGACTGGACACTGGTGCAGGCCAACAATGCCGCACCTGCAACAGCTTCTAAAAAATGTTTCATGGACTACAAACTCATGGTTCGGATTTAAACAGCTTCAAAGCCTTAACCGCCCTCACACCTTTCGTCAAATAGAAATCCATGCCTCCTTCTGCTCAGAATGGCCATCCCCTCCGTCTTGTTGACTTCTTCTCCGAGGGGGGCCTCCTTTCCCAACATTGGGCTGGCTTTTGTTTTCGTCAAACCCAGCATACATTGGCTGCCGAAATTGAACGTGCTTTGCTCCAGGAGCGCTGGCTTTTGGCTGAATCCGGTACGGGTACAGGAAAGACACTGGCTTACCTCATCCCCGCCTTGCTGACACCCAAACGCATTGTCATCGCAACCTCAACGCGGACTTTGCAGGAACAACTGTTTTTTCGGGATTTGGCCATGCTGCAAACACTGCTGCCTGAAAAACCTTCCACAGCACTGCTCAAAGGACGTCGGAATTATGTCTGCCTGTTTCGCTTTGAGCAGTGGGAATGCGGCTTACAAAAGCCGACAAACCCTTGGCTGCCTTATGCGGACAGGGATGACTTTCTCCTGCGCTTTCGCTCCTGGGTGGAGAGTACAGAAACGGGGGAGCGCTCCGAGTTGGAAATGCCGGACCATTGGCCTTTGTGGGAGCAGCTGTGCGCCGCCGAAGAAAACTGCCTGGGCAATGAGTGCCCCTTGAGGGAGCATTGTTTTTTGTCCCGCGCGCGCAAAAAAGCAGAGCGCGCTCAGCTGGTTGTTGCCAACCATGCTTTGGTGTTTGCGGACTTGGCACTCAAAGCCCGGGCGGGGGAGAAGGCCTTCTCCATTCTCCCCGAGTATGAGGCCCTGGTGGTGGACGAAGCACATGACATGGAGGCGGCGGCCACCGAAAACTTCGTCTTTGGCCTCTCTTCCCGGGAGGTGGAGTTGCTTTCTGGAGACATTCTTCAGCTGGCCGCCCGGGAAGGAGAGCCCTGGGGGGCCCTGGGGGCCAGTTTGTCCAGCGCCGCAACCGCCTTTTTCTCAGCCTGGGCGGGGCAGGCCACCCAGCCCTGGCAAGCAGCAACCTATGCCCCAACCTATGCCACAGCTTATGCCCCAGCCCCTGCCCCACAGCCCCTCAAACTCTCTGAGGAACATTTTTCGAAGGCACAGGCTTTGACGCAGGCCTTAAAGGCGCTGGGCAGCCTGTGCCATGAGGAAGCGGCACCTCACATTCAGCTGCTTGCCCGCAAAATCCAATGGGCTGAGCACAACTGGCATGGCTTAAACCATGCGGAAAATTATGTACGCTGGGCAGAGCGTCGCGGCCCCTACTGGGTGGCCAAGGCCGCCCCTGTTGACGTGGGGCCCCTCCTTCGGCAAAACCTCTACTCCCGCGTCCGCTCAGGCGTCTTGACTTCCGCCACCCTGACAGCAGGCCAGGCCGACTTCGCCTATGTGGCCAAACGCCTGGGCTTTTCCCCCGACAGCTGGGACAGCCTCTGTGTGCCCTCTCCCTTTGACTATGCACAACAGGCCGCCCTCTATCTGCCCTCGCATATGCCGCCGCCGGATTCTCCCGCCTTTTCACAGGCCCTCGCTCAGGAAATTTTGGCCCTCGCCTCCCTCTTTGAAGGCGGCCTCCTGGCTTTGTTTACGAGCCTTCGCCACATGCAACTGTGCTTTGACTTGCTCTCCCCCCAACTCCCTTTCCCCGCTTTGCTTCAGGGAAGCAAACCTCGGCATGCCCTCCTCGAAAGCTTTGCAAAGACGCCCTCCGTCCTCTTCGGCTCCCACAGCTTCTGGGAGGGGGTGGACATTCCTGGCAAAGCCCTGCGCGTGGTTACCATTGACAAAATCCCCTTCGCTGTGCCTACCGAGCCCCTCACCGAAGCACGCATGAATGTACTCAAAACTCAGGGCCAAAACCCCTTCACCTCCTATCAGCTCCCCCAGGCCGCCTTGAGACTTAAACAAGGCTTTGGAAGGCTTATTCGAAACTCCCATGACTTTGGGCTGGTTGCGCTGTTTGATGCGCGCCTTCGTACAAAAAATTATGGAGAATACTTGCTTTCTTCATTGCCTCGGGCAAAACATTTGTTTCATTGGATGGAGGTTAAACATTTTCGAGAAAACAGATGTGCTGGCGCCTTTGCCTAACGCCCAAAAGCAGCCTCCAAGCGCTTTTCTTTTTGCTTTTCAGTTTGAGAAGAATATTCTGTTCGAAACATACTGCAAAACGGGCAAGAGGCAAAGCTGCGGAGCGTATGCAGGCCGATTGTGGAGGTTTTAAAGTTGGCATCCCCTAACATCTTCACCCCTAAAGACTCGCTTGATTGAAAGGAAATTATGAAACAGCTTCTCGCTTTATTGATTGCGGTGCCTCTCATCGCATGGGCAAATCCAGATTCGGCGGCATGGGCAGACCCGGATTTGGCCACCGAAACGGCGGAGGTCGCTCCGCCGCCGCCACCGCCGCCGGCTCCTAAAAAACCGGCCGCGTTTTATACGCTGCCTTTTCATTTGCGGCCGATTTCGGCAGGCAATGTGGTGCGCCTGGACAACGTCGTCGCGTTTTATGATGCCACGGATGCTGTCTCCAAAGGCGCCAACACGGGCGGCTCTCTCAAAGGCATTAAACAGGTTTCCATTCTCAATGCGGGCTATCGCATTGCCAAAGACTTCGGCGTTTTGGCGCGCATTGGTCTTTCTAACAACTTTCCGAACAAAGACCATCCCAACACTCCAGGTACAAAGCTCCAAAATGGTTATGCGCTGACCAACGGCGCCCTGCTCTTCTCTTATACGCCGCAGTTTGTGGAAGGTGACATCCGCACCGCCTTCTACCTGGGGGCCACCATCCCCATCGGCTCTGGCGGTGGAAGCAAAGGCAACCCTGTCGCAAGAAACGCCAACATGAACAATCTGATGGTTCGCTCCGCCATGGACAACGGCATGTTCATTGTCAACGACATGGCCATTATGGCAGGTGCAGCCCTCGCCTATGTCAAGCATGGCCTCACACTGCAAGGTGAGCTCACCTATCTGGAGCCCATGCGCGTACGCGCCAACAAGCCAGACACTGGGTTTTATCAAACAGACGTCGTCAAACGAAACTTCATGGCCGGTGCCTTTGTGGGCTATGCCATTATTCCCCAATTGTCTGCAGGCGTGGAGCTTCGCTATCAGCTTTGGCTCAAACCTCCGCACAACATCCGAAACCAAAGAAACAGCGAGAACCCAGACGTGAAAGCGGCGGGAGACAAGCGCATGAGCAACCTGACGGGCGCTCTGGGCCTTCGCGGCAACTTCAAAGTCGGCGAAAAAACTTTCTTCAGGCCCGCCCTCTCCTATGGCATGGGGCTTGCCGGAGAAATTGGCGACCAGAAATACCACCTCATTCAGCTGGACTTGCCTTTCATCCTCTAGGGCTGGCATCCTCTAGGGGTGGGAAACAACCTGCACTGCCGCCGACTCCTCCCTCGGGGGCGGGCACAAAACCAACCACTCTTTAGGGTGGTTGGTTTTTTTGTATACGCATAAAGTTGCAGGCTCCGTTCTGCTTATGCTGCTTTTGGCAGGTTGCGGCGACGACAAAGGCAGCCAGGAGCAGCTTGAGGCCACCGTCGTGCCTCATAACTCCAACAACCAGGCGCTGACGTGGGAAAGCCTCGACCCCCCTATAGCCCGCCGGACTTGTCACCATCGCTCACGACGTGCAAGGGACGTCGGCAAGGATTCAGGTAAAAACCGTTGATGGCGGCCATACGGATATCTGCCTGATGCGAGTCCAGGGGCTGAGATGACTTTATTCGGTGAAGAGGGCCCGCCTCTTTGCCTTGGGTTTTGCCCCCGCTGGGTCCGCCCTGGCCTTGGGGGGCAAAGGCCTGCCCCGGCTTCTCCGCCCCCGGCTGGCTGGAAAAGCGCGGACAATTTTTTGTAAATGTATGCAAAGTATACTAAAAGGCTCTAAGACTGAACATTTTGAAACCACGCTTTCGGGGAGAAGGCAAATGAAACTATGGAAATTCTTGAGTTTAGGGATGTTGTTGGTGGCGGGGCTTGCTTGCGAAGCAGGCGGACGTATTCAAATAGATTCGCTTGGCGGCGGCGACCCCTTGCTGAATGTATGCGCTAAAGCCGTAGCTGGTACGGTGTGCGACGAGGGCAGGGGCATTTGTTATAATGGCACCTGTACAAATCCAGCGGAGGTCCCCTGCGAAACGGGCTTTGGTACCTATTGCGCAACGGGGCAATGCCAGGACAGCGTCTGCATCCCACCTCCGGATGCCTGCAACAGCAGCAGCGACTGTGCTACCGGCCACGTCTGCATCGAGGGCTTCTGCCGCCTTCCGGGAACCTGCTCCCCGGACTGCGCCCCCGGCCAAGTCTGCATCGACGACACTTGCCGGACGCCCTGGCCTGCCTTCTGTACCGGAAGCGGGGACTGCACCTCCGCTGAAGTCTGCATCGAGGGCTTTTGCCGCCTGCCGGGAACCTGCTCCCCGGACTGCGCCCCTGGCCAAGTCTGCATCGACGATACTTGCCGGACGCCCTGGCCTGCCCTCTGTACCGGGAGTGGGGACTGCGCCCCCGCCGAAGTCTGCGTCGAGGGCTTCTGCCGCCTGCCGGGAACCTGCTCCCCCGCTTGCTCCCCGGAAAAAGCCTGCGTCAATGGCGCCTGCCGCCCCATCATGTGCAACGACAGCGTTGAATGTGCTGCCAACCAAGTCTGCATCGAGGGCTTTTGCCGCTTGCAGGAAACCTGCTCCCCTGCTTGTACTGGCATCGAAGTCTGCATTGACGACATTTGCAGGACGCCCTGGCCTACCCCCTGCACTGGAAACGGGGACTGCGCCTCCGCCGAAGTTTGCGTCGAGGGCCTCTGCCGCCTGCCGGGAACCTGCTCCCCTGCCTGCTCCCCGGAAAAAGCCTGTGTTAACAATACCTGCCACTTCGTCATGTGCAATGACAGCGCCGACTGCGGCCCAAGCCAAACCTGTGTGGACAAAATCTGCCGCCTGCCGGAAAACACCTGCTCCCCGGACTGCGCTTCCGGCCAAGTCTGCGTCGACGACACCTGCAGGACACCCTGGCCTACCTCCTGCTCCACGAGCAGTCACTGCGCCCCCGCCGAAGTTTGCGTCGAGGGCCTCTGCCGCCTTCCGGAAACCTGCTCCCCTGCCTGCTCCCCGGAAAAAGCCTGTGTTGACAAGGCCTGCCACTTTGTCATGTGCAAGGGCACCCATGAATGCGGCCCAAACCAAGCCTGTGTGGATGGCCTCTGCCGCCTGAAGGAAACCTGCTCCCCTGCTTGCACGGCTCCCCACGTCTGCGTCGACGACACCTGCCGGACACAGTGGCCCACCTTCTGTATCGACGATACGGACTGCGCCGATGCCGAATCCTGCGTCAACGGCGTTTGCCGCCTGCCAAAACCCGGCAGCTGCACGCCTGCTTGCTCTGCACCCTACGTCTGCGTTGCGGGCACCTGCCGTACGCCGGGTTCCGGACTGTGTGAGGATGACAGTGACTGTTTTGATGGGCGAGTCTGCCTGGGTGGCGTTTGCCGTACGCCGGTGCCCACGGCATGCAACCCTGCTTGCAACCCGGGGCAAATATGCACACATAACAACGCGACAAATGTGTATGAGTGCCGGAACAACCCCTGGGTTCTCAACGCGTGCAACACGCCGCAGCCCGTAGACTTTCAGCGGAACTTTGCTGCGCGCATGGCACTGGGTTTGCCGATGGGGTTTGCCAACAACCATGTGAGCATTCAACGCGGCAACACCCACGGCCTCATGGGGTTTGATGTTGCAAACAATGTGGCTTTCCTGGCCTGGCGACATTCAAGCCCTGTGGCCAACCTGCATGCCTTGCGACAAATGGCCACGACGCATGCCAACCAGTTGGGTGAGAATGCGGTGATAAGCTCTTTCACCTCCTGGAATGCGCCTTCAACGGCTGCCAATGCGCTGGAAGTCACCTTCACCACCGTGGGCAACATGAGTCCCCCGGCGCGCGTCAATGCCATCGCCAACACCCTCCTGGGCGGCGGAATAGGCAACTTGTCCTTCAACAGCCCTGCTGGAAACCGTCAATACGTCCAAGCCCAATATGTGCTTCACGGCAATGGTGAAGCCACCGTCATCATGGCCGTGGTGCTCGACGACACCCCCGGGACGCTCTCGGCTTTCGGCCTGGAGGATGTGGCCGGCGGCGCTTCTTTGGCCGACTATTTGGACTATAGCCTGCAGCAATGCGACAGTTTTGTGGCCACCAGCAGCGGGAAGGTGGATGTCCTCTTTGTCGTTGACGACTCCGGCTCCATGGCAATCCACCAAACTCGGCTGGCCAATGCCGCCGCCACCATGGTTGCAACCTTGAATGCCAGCGCCCTTGAGTGGCGTGCGGCCCTGGTTACTTCTTCTTATCACCTTCCGCCCCTTGTCACCGCTACCAACAGGCGCATTATCCGCGGCTTCACCGAGGATGTTCAGGTGCTCCAATCCTGGTTGCGCGACCAAAGCGTTTGCCAAGCCAACAACACCTGTTGGAGAGGCGCAGGCTTTCCGGACTGGAATCCCCCGGCTCCAACCTGTACATATGCGGGGACGGCCCACGGGGCCCACGGGGGATGCTGGGTTGGAATCACCGGCTCTAACGATGAAGGCACCTTGGGGGCTGCTCGCCTGGCGCTCATGCACATGGGTGACGCCTTTGCAGCAGACCGCATTCGCTTCAGAGCGGATGCCAGCATCTTTGTCGTCCTCCTGACCGATGCAGAAGACCAAACCTCTGCCTTGCATGAGTCGAATGGAGACCCAAGCGCATGGGAACCCATCGACAATTTCGTCAACTTCTTTGGCGGCCCCAACCCCAAAAACCCCATGGGTATCACCATTCCCGTGCATGCCATTTATTGTCCTTCAGGCAAAAATTGCGGCGATGACCCTGTTCCCAATTATGCCGATGGCATTACGCGCATCCAACGTGTTGTACAGGCGACCAACGGCATCCTCGGGGACATCACCCAGGACGGCAGCATCCCCTCCGTTATCAGAACTGCTGTGGAAAGAGAAATCGGCAACCAAGGCGTCGCGCCGCAAAAACCCTTCATCGGCGCTTCTTTGCGCGTAGCCCTGCAAAAGTCCACCGGCACCTGCGACACAAGCAATGTCCCGCGCAGCAGGCAAAATGGCTTTGACTATGATGGCATGTACCATACCCTCTCTTTCTTTGGGACTTGCCGCCCCCTCGCCGACAGCGAAGTGGTCGTCTCCTATCGAAACTGGGAGGCCTGGACGCCGGACTAGAGCCCTAAATGGTCTTTTTGTTCCCTGGCGACTTGCGGCTCGGTTTTGTTCGGGTCACGCACTTGAGTGCGCTCCCCTCTCAAAAGCCTCCCCGCAAGCCACCAGGAAACAAAAATCCTCATTTAGGGAGACCCCCTAAACCGGTTTAGGCATCCAAACGGCTGCGCAGCAACTCATTGACGATGGCCGGGTTTCCTTTGCCTTTCATGGCTTTCATGACTTGGCCTACCAAAAAACCAAAAACTTGTTTTTTGCCCGCGCGGTATTTCTCCACCTCACTGGCGTGGGCTTCCAAAACCCCCGCAATGGCTGCCTCTATCGCGCCTGTGTCCGAAACCTGAGAAAGGCCCCTGGCTTCGACAATGCGCTCTGGCTCCTCCCCTGTGCGGAACATTTCGGAAAACACTTCCTTCGCCGCGTTCAGCGACACCTTCCCCGCGTCGACGGCCTTCAGCAAATTCGCAAACTGCTCCTTCGAAAACTTAAGGGCTGAAAAACCCAGCTCCTCTTCCTTCATCATTCTTAGCAGCTCCCCCATCACCCAGTTGGAGAGTTTTTTGGCATCGCCATAGTGCAAAAGGCAGGCTTCGAAATATTCGGCCAATGGGCGCTCCGCCGTCAGCACCGAAGCGTCATAGGCGGGAAGCCCCAGGCTCTCCACATAGCGGCGGCATTTGGCCCGGGGCAACTCGGGCAAAGTTTTTTTCAAAGCCTCCACCTGACTTCGCGTTATGCGCAAAGGCGGCAAATTGGGGTCCGGGAAATAGCGGTAGTCCTGCGCATTCTCCTTGGAGCGCATGGAGCGCGTCTTTCCTTTTTCTGCGTCCCAAAGGCGCGTCTCCTGCACCAGCTTCCCACCGCTTTCCAGGACGGAAATTTGCCTTTCAATTTCATATTCAATGGCTTTTTGCACATAGCGGAAGGAGTTGATGTTTTTTATCTCCACACGCGTACCCAAGGTGGAGGAGCCCTCAGGGGCAATGGACACATTCGCATCGCAGCGGAAGGAGCCCTCTTCGAGGTTGCCGTCGTTAACGTCAATATAGACAAGAATGTCACGCAAGGCCCGCAGATAGGCGGCGGCTTCTTCGGCGCTTTGAATGTCAGGCGCGCTGACAATTTCAAGCAAAGGCACGCCAGCGCGGTTTAAGTCCACCAGGGACTCTCCGCTTTGTGCGTCGTGCATGAGTTTTCCTGCATCTTCTTCCATGTGAATGCGGCGAATGCGGATGGGGCGCTCGCCTTTGGCAGTGGAAACGCTCAAGCTGCCATGCTCACAAATGGGCAGCTCATTTTGTGTCACCTGAAAGCCCGAAGGCAAATCCGGATAGAAATAGTGTTTTCGGTCCCAGCGGCTTTCCAGGTTTATTTGGCAATGCAGCGCAAGGCCCGTACGGACGGCCATGTCGACGGCGGCCGCGTTGAGTTTTGGCAAAGCACCCGGCAACGCCATGCACAAAGCCTGGACATGGGCATTGGGCTCCTGCCCAAAACGCGTCGAAGCGCCACAAAACAATTTGCTTTGTGACAAGAGTTGCGCATGCACTTCAAGACCTATGGTGGGCTGATAATTCATAGGTGCCGAACCTAACCCAAGCGCCCGACAAAACCAAGCCCGACGCATGAGCGCCGGTTTTGGTTTTCAGCTGGAGGGTTCAAGCCCCCAGCTGAAAACGGACAACAAAACCCCAGTCTAGGTAAACGCTGGAAGGCATTCGCATGTATCTATATTGCAAACGGGTTTTTCCGCAGGGCAACCACCACATTCAGGCTCGGATGGGCAAAGGCATATGTCTTTGTCGAAGTCACATGTAAATCGACCTTGGCAATAGCCCTGTGTCGCGTCGTTGACAAAACGCGGGTCATCTTCGCATGGCAGGCGGCTTGAGGCTTCCCAGGCGCGATAAGAAAGCGCCACGCGGCTTTCTTGGCCTGCGGGCGGGCGGCAATCTCCAAAGAAAGTGACTGTCTGCGCAATGCCGTCATAGTCAAAGCCATGTTGTCGGCTTCTGGGGACATTGGCGCTGTTGCAGTTTGCCGGATTGGCCGGGGTCCGAATGGCCACGCGCAGCGAAGCACCAATGAAGGGCTTTTGTGTTTTCACGCCTGCTCTGCCAATGGCTCTGTTCACAATTTCCTCCATGCTGTTTTGAACAACAGCCTCCGTCCGAATGTCAGTGAATGTGCCGCCTGTCTCGTTCGCAACGCGTTGGACGCGTGTAGGGTTTGTCCCAGGCACCGTGTCACCGCAACCTATGCCTGCCGGACAAGAAATGGAATGCACAAGGATGGTTTCGCCGGGGCGAACGGGGGCCAGATGGCCGGGAGCCACATAGCCCTGCACAGTGGGCGTTATGCCTGGTACAAGGTTCCGTGTTTGTCTTCCCATGAAAAAGTCGACAAAATTTTCGATGGTTTCCGAGCCGTTTCCTGAAGCAAACAAGCCGTTGTTTTGGTCGTCGGTGTCACTGAGGATAATCACAATAATGTCGGCATCTTCTCGAAAACGGACCGCGTCGGGTGCATTGCGGCGGCTCATGTCCATCACTGCCAAACGTGCAGCCCCCAACATGCTTTCAGCAGCATCGCCACCGGTTCCAATCCAACATCTATTGCCGGCACTGCCGCATGTTACCTCCGTGCCAGCCCAGGGGTTTCTGCATGTTACGCTGAAATTGCACGGGACGGATGCTCGCAACCAGGATTGGAAGACTTGTGTGTTGTTCGTGAAGCCGCGAATTATGCCCGCGTTGACGGTCCTCGTATGATAAGAATTCGTCACCAAAGCCACGCGCCAACTTAAGGTGCTTTTTGCTAAAGCCTCGGTCATGCCTATGGCAGCGGCGGCCAACTGATCTTGCTTAGACTGCATGGAGCCAGAGTCATCCACGACAAACAGAAAATCCACGGCTCTGCGGTCTGCCACAGCGCGCTCACATTGCACCACGGTCCGGTCCAAATAGCTGGCCAGGGCAGCACCACCGGCCACATCCATCAGACCAAAGAAGCCAGGGCTTCCTGTCACGTTGTCATTATCCCGGGCGACCGCCATCACCACAATGACTTCGCGATGGCCTTCTGGGTTGACGTGAAGCACATATTGAGCACGGATAAATTGAAGGTTTTCCCTCACAACATTGACTGGCACAGGCAAACTTCCATTTCCAGCACCCAGGAGGGTGGTGGCGATGGTGTTGGCACGCTCTATTGGGCTTGAGAGGCTTGAAACTTGGAAGCGGATGCTCACCGCATTGGGCTGTAGGGTGGGTGCATTCCAGGAAGTGAAGCGGATGGGAACGGCACCTGGATTTCCACCCACAATGCGTTGGGCATGAGTGTTGGCCAGGTTTTCCAAAGCAGCCACGCCGTTGATTGTAGCGCCTGATTCTTTCCAGGCCAAGAAGGCAACATTCCTGACGGCATCAAAACCCATGAGGCCCCTTGTGGCGCCACGCTGAATGTCGACATAGCTGTTTGCAAAACCCATGGGCAAGCCCAGCGCTATTTGCATAGCTATATTTCGTTGGATGTCCACCGGAACCAAATTCGCCGGGAGACAAGCATCCAACACTTCTTTGTCACGCTCGGGATGAGGACTGTTTTTGTCCTTGGGGTCTGACTCTCCGAGGCTCCCTTCTGCTTGGGAGAAGGGGTCTGCACCCTCGCCTCCAAACAGGTTGGGCTCAAAGCAACCATTCTTGTTGCTGTCCTCCGTTCCATCCGGAAGGCCGTCTTTGTCGGTATCAGGGTCCAGGGGGTCTGTTATTCTGCGAAAAGCTGGCGGGCAGTTTTTTTCCGCATATTGCCGGTATTTGCTGTCGCAGACGGGGTCTACCCGAGTCAGCGGAACAATATGTCCGCCCAGCAATATCATCCCCGGCGTCACACCCAGCTCTGTTCCATCCCAAAGAAAGTCACCGTCGGTGTCATACTTGGTCGGGTCCGTCTCCCCCGGGTCTGTTCGACCGTTTTTGTTTTTGTCTTCGTCGCCATCCGAAATGCCGTCACAGTCGGTGTCTTGGCGCAGAGGGCTGGTCTTCCGCGTCGGCTGAAGGTTCTGGGGGAAATAGTTCGCGCACAGCGGGTCCGGCGAAGAAGTGGCCCCAAGCTCTACGCCGTCCCAAATGCCGTCGCCGTCGGTGTCGCGGTTTTTGGGGTCTGTCCCTAATACCTGCTCGTCTTTGTCGGAAATCCCGTCACAGTCCACATCGCTGGTGGGGTCAGCCGGGTTGGGTTCGCGCTCCGGAGGCAAAGGAATTTCATGAAAGGGCGGGCAGGGCTCTCCCTCCGGCAATTTCGCGCACTTCTTCGTCCTCGCCAGGCACTCCGGCTGGCAGTCCGGCTGGCACTCCTGCGGGCACTCCCCGCATTCTGGCGGGCACGGGCAACCCGGCTTGCAAGAGCACTCCGGCTCGCACTTATCTGTCTTCTCTGGATCTGGACACCCCCAGGAGAGCAACAACACCGAAAACAATAGGAATATGTTTCTCATAGGACTTCTCCTCACAGCTTTAGCTCCGTCTAAAATTGCTGAATATTTTCCCACTCTCTCCCGGGAAAACTTTCTTAGCTTCAACAATGCCTCAACGCCAAAGAAGGATTTCCACCTCCCTTTCATCATATCCATATATGGGCTGTTACAAAATGGCCCTCCACCGGCCTGCTATCTGAAGTTCCCAAATAGGCTTTGCCGGCCCCCTCGTTGGCTTGCTTTCTCGAAGAGGGGGTGTCGGGGGGCCTCCCCCGCCAAGAGGCTGAAACGAGGGAGGTTTTGCAGCAAAAGCATAGGCGGGGTTTGGGAGGAAGCCCGCTACCTCAATTCAACGGCCCTTCCTCCGGATGGCATATGCATGCCTCCATATCGCAAATGGGCTTGGACTCAGGGCAACTGCCACACATGGGCGGACAAACACATACGTCTCTTTCCATGTCGCATATGAACAGGCCTTTGCAATAGCCCTGACTCGCGTCGTTGACAAAGCGCGGGTCATCTTCGCATGGCAGGCGGTTTGAAGCTTCCCAGGTGAGATAAGAGAAGGCCACCTTGCTTTCCTGGCCTGCGGGTGGGCGACAATCTCCAAAGAAAGAAACCGTCTGTTCAATGCCATCATAGTCAAAGCCATGTTGCCGACTTCTCGGGACATTGGTTTTGTCGCAGCGAGCATTTTCCGGGTTGTCCATGGCCACGCGCAGCGAGGCGCCAATGAAGGGCTTTTGCGTTTTCACGCCTGCCCTGGAAATGATACGCGTCGCGATGCGCCTCATGGTCTCATCCACACCCGCATCCCGGATGGAGCCGAGAATATGGTTTCTGCCCACACTCACGGCAGGCAGCCGTGTTATCTGCGCTGGAAAGGCCTCCACCTCGTTGCAACGTGTTGTACCGGTGCAAACAATCGCATGTACCGGGATGGGGGTGTTTCGAATGGGCTGTACAGCAACCGTGGTATTGTTGGGGCCTGGTACGTTGGTTGGTTTTCCATCAAAGAAGTCGATAAAATTCTGGATGGGTTCAAACTGGCTGATGAGGTTTGCGATGTCTGCATGGGCCCAGTTGTTGCTGAGGCCGTAATCCACAGCAGACGAATAGAGGCCGGAGGTTTGGTCTTCTGTGTCACTTAAAATCACCACCACAATCTCAGCATCTGCCCGAAAGCGAACTGCGTTGGGTGCATTGGCGCGGCTCATGTCCAAAAGCGCCAGGCGCGCAGAGCCCAACATGCCTTCCGCGCCAGAACCGGCGGCCCCCACCCAACAGCCCTCGTTGGCTCCGTTGTCGCTGCCGCATGCCACTTCAGTGCCAGCCCAGGGGCTTCTGCACGTTGAAATACGACCGCAGGCGGTGGTTGTGCTTTCAATCAACCACGCTTGAAGCAGTGCCGTGCTCCTCGTAAAACCGCGAATGATGCCCCTGTTGAGATGTTGGCCCTGGAGAGCGTGGTGATAAGACGAAGTCACCAAGGCCACGCGCCAGTCCAGGGTGCTGACATCCAAGGCCTGGGCCATGGCTCTGCCAGCCTCTGCCAAGCGTCTTTGTGAAGACTCCATGGAGCTGGAATCATCCACGACAAACAGAAAATCCACCTTCTTTCTGTCAACCACGGAGCGCTCGCACTGTACCCTGGTCCTGTCAAAATAGCGCGCCAGCGCAGCGCTCCCGGCCACATCCATCAAGCTGAAATAGCCGCGGCTCCCACCCATGCTGTCATTGTCCAGAGCCACCGCCATCACCACAATGACTTCGCCATTGCTGCGACGTACATATTGAGCGCGTATATGTTGAGCAGCTCCACTGTCACCAACCGGGTCCAAGCTGTTTGTTGTACCCAAAAGTCTGCCGGCAATGTCATTGACACGCTCTGCCGCACGCATGTTGCCCAAAACCACAAAAGTGCTGCCATAGGCATTGGCTTGTGTCGAATCCCAGGAGGTGAAGGCCTGGCTGATGTCCGGAGTCGCTGTATTGCCGGCGATGGTGCGGGCTTGAGAGAGGGCTAACTGCCGCAAGTCCTCAAGGCTGTTCACAGGGGACGGATGCCTCCAGGCTACGAAGGCGACATTCTTGAGAGCATCCACGCCCATGAGGCCACGCGTCGCTGTGCCCTCTTGGATGTTGACATGGTGAAAACCCATGGGCAGGCCCAGAGCCATTTGCGCAGCCAAATGTCGCTGGACATGAACCTTTGCCAAATTGTCCGGATGGCAAGCTTCCACCACCTCTTGCTCACGCTCGCGGTGAGGACTGTTGGCGTCATCAGGGTCCGTCTCTCCAATGCCACCTGCGGCAAAGAAGTCCCCGTCTTCTCCGAACAGGTTGGGCTCAAAGCAACCATTTTTGTTGTTGTCCTCCGTTCCATCCGGAATGCCGTCGCCGTCGGTATCAGGGTTCCGTGGGTTTGTTGTTCTGCGAAAGCCCGGCGGGCAGTCTGCTTCTGCCGCCGCATATTGCTGGCGTTTGTTGTCGCATAGGGAATCCTTCTTCGCTTCAATCACCCTCCCGTCAGGCAAAGTAAGCGTACTGCCCATCCTTAGCACGGCTCCGTGGAGCAACAGCATTCCCTCTCTGATGCCTTCTTCTACGCCGTCCCACAGGCCGTCACCGTCGGTATCCACATCGTCTGGCTTCGTCTCCCTCTTCCCGGGCTCTAAATCATCGTTTGGCTCATAACGGCCATTTTTGTTTTTGTCTTCGTCGCCATCCGAAATTCCATCACAGTCGCTGTCCTGGCGCAGGGGGCTGGTTTTGTTTGTCGGAGGCAGAAGGTTTCTGGGAAAAGCATACTGGCACAGCGGGTCCGGAGAAGAAGGGTGCCCCATTTCTATGCCGTCCCAAATGCCGTCGCCGTCGGTGTCGCGGTTTTGAGGGTCCGTCCCAAGCTCCACCTCCTGCCGGTCTGAAAGTCCATCGCAGTCCACATCGCTGTTGGGGTCAGCCGGGTTGGGGGGACGCCCTGTATGTACAGGCATTTCATGGAAGGGCGGATAGGGGACACCCTCCGGCCATCCCTCCGGAAGCTTGGGGCGTGGATCATCATCCACCAGGGGCGTCGTTCCCCCTCCGCTTCCTCCGTTTGTCTTCTCGTTTTTCGGACACCCCAAAGAAAGAAACAAAAAAGAAACCAATAAAAATACCCTTCGCATACAACATCTCCTTCTGGTTTTGTTCCGCCTGCTCTCTTTGAAATTGGCCCCCTCCTCCCTGGGAAAACCTCCCTGGCCTGCGCAATGCCATGGCCCGACAAGAAGCATCTCCTCATGCTACAACGCAAAGGATGCGGTTGCCCAACCACGGGCCTGGCCTGCGCTCTTTCGTTCTCAATAAAACGCAATCATGGCTTGCCCGGGGTTGCAGGCTTCGCCCAAAAAGCGTTTGCCAGAGAAAACCAAAGGCTGTAGGAATGCCTTTGCCTCGCCGCTTGAAAGCATGCGAGGCAGCCCTTGAAGTTGGAGCTACTGAGGTCGGGGCAACATGAGGCCGCAAAACCCGCCAGGTCCGGAAGGAAGCAACGGTAGCGTCACCTCGTGGGTGCCCTGGCCATTTTTTTCGTGCTGCCAGCTGAACGCCTGCCTGTCCCAGCAGAGGACAAAAAAAGCAGGCCCGGCAAAACCGGACCTGCCGCACTTCAAGCTGCTGCCCTCACAGCAGCGGCCCTTCTGGGTCCTCTGGCTCCTCCGGCTCCTCCGGCTCCTCCGGCTCCTCTGGGGGCTCTTTATTGCACACGCAGGCATTCATGTCACAAAGAGGCCTTTCCACAGGGCAAACGCCACAGTCAGCGGTACAAACGCAGCTGTCTGTTTCGGGTTTGCACTCAAATCGGTCCCTGCAGTAGTTTTGCCTCGCGTCGTTGATAAAGCGCGGGTCGTCTTCGCAGGGCAGGCGGTTTGAAGGTGTCCAGGCGAGATAGGAGAAGGCCACCCTGCTTTCTCCCCCCGCGGGCGGGCGGCAATCTCCAAAGAAAGAAACCGTCCGCGCCATGCCGTCATAGTCAAAGCCATGCTGTCGGCTACGTGGGACGTTGGCGCCGTTGCAGTTGGCCGGGTTGGCCGGGTTTCGAATGGCCACGCGCAGCGAAGCACCAATGAAGGGCTTTTCCGTTTTCACGCCTGCTCTGGAAATGGTATCGCTGGCAATGCGTCTCATGGTCGCATCAATGCCAGCATCCCGGATGGAGCCGAGAATAAAGCCTCGGTTCGCACTTACGGCAGGCAGACGCGTTATCTGAGCTGGAAAGGCCTCGGATGTGTTGCAGCGTTGTTCTCCGCTGGCGGCAGGGGTACACACAATCGCATGCACCGGGATGGGGCTGTTGGGGCGAATGGGCTGCACAGTGACGGTGGTATTGTTGGGACCTGGGACAGTGGTTACTTTCCCATCAAAGAAGTCGATAAAATTCCGGATGGGTTCAAACCGGTTGATGAGGTTTGTGATGTTTGCATGAGCCCAGTTGCCGCTGAGGGTATCATCATTCGCAGCAAAATACAGGCCACCGGTTTGGTCTTCTGTGTCAGACATGATGACGACCACAATTTCCGCATTGCTTCGAAAACGAACTGCGTCGGGTGCATTGGGGCGGTTCATATCCATAAGCGCCAGGCGCGCAGAGCCCAACATGGCTTCCCAGCCAGAACCATTCGTTCCAACCCAACAGCCATTGTTGGCTCCGAAGGAGGTGCTGCATGGCGCATTTGCATCCGTCCAGGAGGTTCTGCATGTTGAAACACGTGCACAGGTGGTTGTGTTTTGCGTCAACCAGGCTTGCAACAGTGCTGTGCTTTGCGTGAAGCCGCGAATGATGCCCCTGTTCGCAGCCTGCGAGGCGTGGGCGTAGTTATAAGAAGAAGTCACCAAGGCCACACGCCAGTCCAGAGTGCTGGTGTCCAAGGCTTGGGCCATCGCTCTGCCAGCTTCTCCCAAGCGGTTTTGCGAATTCTCCATAGAGCCGGAATCATCCACGACAAACACAAAATCCACCATTCTTCTGTTCATCACTCCGCGCTCGCACTGCACCTCCGTCTGGTCAAAATAGCGCGCCAGAGCAGCGCCGCCGGCTATGTCCGTCAAACCGAAATAGCCGGGGCCTCCGGTTGTGCTGTTGTTGTCCAGGGCCACCGCCATCACCACAATGACTTCTCTCTCGTTGCCCACATTTCGAAGCACATATTGGGCTTGAATGTATTGCCGGGCACCTTGTGGGCTGTTGTTGGCTGGCAAACCAGCTCCGGCGCCCAGGAGGCGTGTGGCAATGTCATTGGCACGCGCTGCCGGGTTGAGCGAGCCTGCCATCTCAAAATTGACGAGCCGCGCAGCATGTTTATCCCACGTCGTAAAGGATTGGGCCACCACACTCTGCGCCGACAAGCCGGCGGTGTGTTGGTTGCTCAATGCTTCCAGGCTGGCAAAGCCCCCCTCATGTTTCCAGGCCACGAAGGCGACATTTCTGACGCTGTCAAAGCCCATGAAGCCTTTCGTGGTGAGAGCACCCTGGGCGCGCGTAAACTCGACATAGCTGCCTGCAAAATTGTCTCTGGGCAAACCCAGCGCTGTTTGCGCAGCCAACTGTCGATAGATATGAACCTTCGCCAAATTGTCCGGATGGCAAGCGTTCTCTACCTCTGGCTCATTTTGGCGGCTAGGACTGTTTTTGTCTGTAGGGTCTGTCTCTCCAAGACCACCGATGATAAAAGGGTTGTTGCCCTCTCCCGACAGGTTGGGCTCAAAACAACCATTTTTGTTGCTGTCTTCCGTTCCGTCCGGAATGCCGTCTTTGTCGGTATCAGGGTCCAGGGGGTCTGTAATCCTTCGAAAGTTGATCGGACAGTATGCTTCTGACGCTGCATATTGTCGAATGGGGTATTTGTCTTTGCAAAAGAGCGCCTCCTCCTGGCGGGCTGCGCCTGTCCCCACCCTCACCTGGGTGCCGCCTAGCAATATCATTCCCTCTCTTACGCCCAGCTCTGTTCCGTCCCAGAGGCCATCGCCGTCGCTGTCTTTCTTGTTGGGGTCCGTCTCCCCCTTGTCTGGACGTCCGTTTTTGTTTTTGTCTTCATCTCCATCCGAAATGCCGTCACAGTCGCTGTCCTGGAGCGTAGGGTTGGTTCTCCACTCCGGCTTTAGCGCCGGGAGGTTTCGGGGGAAAGCATATCGGCACAGCCGGTCCGGGGAGGAATTGCGCCCCACTTCTATGCCGTCCCAAATGCCGTCACCGTCGGTATCGCGTTTGAGCGGGTCTGTCCCGAACTGCACCTCTTCCCAGTCGGGAATTCCATCACAGTCCGCGTCGTGGTTGGGGTCATCAGGGTTGGAGGTGCGCCCTACCTGCTCAGGCATTTCATGGAAGGGCGGCCAGGGCTCTCCTTCCGGCCAACCCGGAGGCAGCGGTGGGCGCGTGTCCTCAACGCAGTCCGGCGGCTTTGGACACCCCTGCCTCGGCGGGCACTCCCCCGGCGTACAGCACCACGCCGGTATCGGACACCCTGCCTTCAGCGTACAATCCACCGGGCATGCATCACACTCTGCCGGCAGCGGACACCCCTGCTTCGGCGGGCACTCCCCCGGCGTACAACACCCTACCGGCATCGTACACCCTGCCTTCGGCGTACAATCCACCGGGCACGCATCACACCCTACCGGCAGCGGACACCCCTGCTTCGGCGGACACTCCCCCGGCGTACACCCTACCAGGCACCACGCAGGCGGCGTACACCCTGCCTTCGGCGTACAATCCGCCGGGCACGCATCACACCCTGCCGGCAGCGGACACCCCGGCTTCGGCGGGCACTCCCCCGGCGTACAACACCCTGCCGGCATTGTACACCCTGCCTTCGGCGTACAATCCGTCGGGCACTCCTGCTCGCAGCCTGGCGGCAGCGTACACCCTGCCTTCGGCGTACAATCCGACGGGCAATCCACTCGGCCCCCCAACGGGCACCCCACAGAAAAAAGAAACACGACAGAAAACAACCGAAATGCAATTCTCATAAACCTTCTCCTCACAACTTTGCCCAGCCCGGGTGGAACTGTCCCATTTCTCCCTACGAGGACTTTTTTTGCATTCACAATGCCGCGGCCCAAAAAAAGCGTCCTCTATGCAATAATCCAATAATACAACACTCCTTAGGTGCTTGCCCACCCCCCCCTGGCTTATCTGCCTTCTGTCGTTTTCAAAAAAAACCACGGCCCCCCTGTCTCCCCTGGCTTAAACCATATAATTTGCTGTATTTATTGAGCTTTGGAGGCGGCTTCCCGCTGGCAGCGGGTTATTTCCCATAATCCGTCATTCTTTCTCTATTACCTATGCTTAGGGGAGGGGGGCTCCCTTTGGCTTTGCCAGCTGAGGCCTTGCCTGCGGCATTTCAGAAGCAGCTTTCAAGCTGAAACCGCTCTGGTTTATTCATACCTCAAGGCATCAATGGGGTTGAGCGAGGCGGCGCGGCGTGCCGGGAAATAGCCGAAGACGACACCAATGAGGGCGGAGAAAACGAAGGACAACAGGTTAATGCCGGAGTCGAAAATATAGGGGACATTCATGAGGCTGGCCAAGCCCATGGAGGCAGCGGTGGCCAGCAAAATGCCGAGCAGTCCGCCCAACGCGGAAAGCACCACAGCCTCTATCAAAAATTGGAGCAAAACCTCCTTCTCCAATGCGCCGATGGCCAGGCGGATTCCAATCTCCCGCGTCCGCTCCGTCACGGACACCAACATAATGTTCATAATGCCGATGCCGCCTACCAGCAGGCTGACGGCGGCAACCGCTCCCAGGAGTGCCGTCAGAATTTTGGTTGTTGCCGTGAGTGTTTCTGCAAGCTGCCGCGTATCCATCACTCTGAAATCCGCCTCCTCATTGTCTGAAATCCTCCGCCGCTCCCGCAGCAGGGAAACCAGCTGCTCCTTGGCTGCATCCATGGACATCCCCTGCTGCACCGAAACCATAAACCGGCTGATGTCCTGACTTCCGGAAAGACGGCGCTGCACCGTGCGAAGCGGCATCACCACCACGTCGTCCTGGTCCTGCCCCATGGCCGCCTGCCCCTTGGGTTTGAGCAGGCCAATCACCTCGCAAGAGAAATTTTTGATGCGAATTTCGCTCCCTACCGGGTTCTCCCGGCCAAACAAATGGTTGCGGACCGTCTCCCCTATGACACACACCGCCTTGCCCGCCCTCTCTTCTGCATCATTAAAAATGCGTCCCGAGTCCAAAGTCCAATTGCCGACTTTGAAATAGTCGTCATTGCTGCCGCTGATGACGGTGAGCCAGTTTTTCGTTTGATGAACCACCGTCGCCGGCTTGCTCACCATGGGCGCAACCCCGGCAACGGCTGTAATTTGAGAACGCACGGCCTCCACATCCGCGAGTTTGAAGCTTTGCGCCCCATCAGAGCCACCAGGCCCAAAACGCTGTCCTGGCATCACAATCAACTGGTTGCTTCCCATGGAAGCAATTTGGTCCGTCACGGACTGCGTGGCCCCTCTTCCGAGCGTCACCAGAGTAATGACTGCAGCAATGCCGATGACAATGCCTAAAGTCGTCAAAATAGAGCGCATGAGGTTGCGTCGAATGGCACGCAATGCGAGCAAAAAGGTGTTCCACAGCATCAGGGACTCTCCTTGTTGAGACGGTCGCTCTCCACCTTGCCGTCGACAAAGCGAATGGTGCGCCTGGC
>Ga0209737_10000654_pt1 | contig 27441 bp, 25 predicted proteins | sample TergutCu122P3_FD_187284 | JGI IMG/M metagenome (GOLD analysis project Ga0209737, IMG submission 187284) | Cubitermes ugandensis P3 segment gut microbial communities from Kakamega Forest, Kenya - Cu122 P3 (SPAdes) (version 2) | ecosystem: Host-associated > Arthropoda: Insects > Digestive system... | reverse complement strand
GGCGAATTGGAGCGCAAGCAGCAATGCAAATTGGTGCACCCTGACGCCGGCAAGCGGAAATGGCAACGCAACGCCGACGGTGAATGTGACGGAAAACACCGGCGTCTCCGAACGCACGGCAACGCTGACATTCACATCCGGCGGCCAAAGCAGAACGGTGAGCGTCACGCAGCCTGCGCTGCTTGCGCCCATCATCAGCGGCTTTATTCCTTCCGAGGCAAGGCACAGTACGCCGCTGACCATTTTTGGCGCCAACTTCAACCCGACGCCGGCCAACAATGTGGTGAGGCTCAATGGCATTGTCGCTGTTGTGACAGCAGTCACCGCTACGCAGTTGACGGTGACGGTGCCCAAAAACATGGCTTGCAGCGGCAAAATAACAGTAGCCGTGGGAAGCAAAACCGCCACCTCTGCCGCCGCATTTGACTATGTGCCGACAGCCAACGTCAGCACGATTGCTGGCAATGGCACTCCAGGCACTGGAACGCTTAACGAGCCTTGTGACATCGCCATCGACAAGCATGACAACCTTTATGTGGTGGACCTGAGGAACCACTGCATCCGAAAGATAACGAAGACGGGCGCTGTCAGCACGTTTGCGGGCAGCGCTGGCGCGGCAGGCTATGCCAATGGCACGGGAACGGCTGCACGGCTTAGTTTGCCTATGGGCATCGTCATAGACGCTGCTTTAAACAACCTCTACGTAACGGAGTGGGACGGCCATCGCATCCGGAAGGTGACAATACCGGCGGACGGTTCACTGGGCGTGGTTTCCATGGTTGCGGGTAGCATCACTGGTGCGTTCGGCTTTCAAGAGGCTCCGTCGGGACCGGGAACGAATGCGCTGTTTCGGTGCCCTTGTTGCCTTGCCATCGACGCTGCAGACAACCTCTATGTGACGGATGCCCATAACCACCGCGTCCGGAGGGTGACGAAGGCGGGTGTGGTTACCACTATTGCAGGCAGCGGAGAGAGAGGCTTGTATGACAACAAGGGACTCAGCGTACAGTTCAATTACCCTGAAGGCATCGCCATCGACAAAAGTGGCAACCTCTATGTGGCGGAGTATGGCAACCATTGCATCCGAAAGCTGACGCCGGATGGTTATGTCACCACGCTTGCAGGCAACGGCGCAGCCGGCACTGCCGACGGCGTGGGAGTGGCCGCACAATTCCAGCAGGCTGAAGGCATTGTCGCGGATGCTTCAGGCAACCTCTATGTGGCGGACAGGAATAACCACCTCATCCGCAGAGTTACACCGTCGGGGGTTGTCAGCACCATTGCCGGCAGCACAGCAGGCTTTGCCAACGGCGTGGGAGCAGCTGCAAAGTTTAGTTCGCCTCACGGCATGGCCATCGACGCTTCAGGCAACCTCTATGTGGCAGATAGACTCAACCACCGCATCCGAAAAATTGAGCTTGAATAAAACCTGAGTGAAGTCCCCCGGCGCCGGCCTGCACCCGCGCAGTGTCGGCGCCGGAGGTTTTGAGGCTCTGCTGCAGGCGGGCCCTTTTTCATTGGGAAGGCAACCGCGTGGCTTCAAAACTCGCCCACAACTCGCAGGCGCATTCGGGGGTTTTTCCCGCATGCGTGCTTAGGGCAAAGGTTCCCTCAAAGCGCTTTGGGGTTTGAGCGCTTGCCTCTATGGACATGCGAATCTCATCCAGCTGGCAAGGTTTTTCATGCATGTGCCAAGTCACATTTCCCATGTTTCCGTCCGCGCGCCAGCGCTCGGTGGCGGACAAATAGAAGCCTGTCAGCTGCATTTCAAACAAGGCATACTTGAAAAAGACCAGCTCTCCTGTTGTCCGCAAATGCCCCTGCGAAAACACGCCGGGAATGTCGGCCAGCTTGCAGTTGTCTTTGAGAATGTTCTTCTTGACGAGCTGGTAGTTGCCGTCCTCCAGCATGTGCCCGCAGCCTGACAGCAGGCCGCCAAGCAAGGCCCCCCACAACAAGAGTCTCTGTTTTGTCTTCTTCAGGGCAGGTGTCCTCCCTCGCGTGTTGTCCTCCTCCGGAGAAGGGGGCTAGGGGCCTGGCTCCCCCATCCAGGCTTCGGTGCCATCGTCGTACCTTTCTTTCTTCCAGATGGGGGCTGTGCGTTTGAGTTCCTCGATGGCAAAGGAGCAGGCCTCAAAGGCCGCCTGGCGGTGGGCGGAGGCTACGGCAATCAGCACAATGTTGTCTTTGGGTAGCAAGGTGCCTATGCGGTGCACCATGCGCAGCTGTGTGCCGGGCCAGCGCCTGTGTGCCTCGTCGGCAATGGCTTCCAGGCTGTCTTCCGCCATGGAGGCAAAGGCCTCGCAGTGCAAGGAAACCACTTTGCGTGCCTGGTTGTGTGCGCGTACGCTGCCGATGAAGCACAAGGTGGCGCCGCAGCCCGCATCGGCCATGGAAGAGAGGAATTCCGAAACCTCCAAAGGGGCCTCCACCACTCGGCAGCGCGGCTGGCCCCCTGCCACCGGCGGAATGAGGGCCAACTCGTCTCCCTCTTTGAGTTCGGCTTCTTCTTCAACAAAATGCGCATTCAGCGCGACACGCATATGGGCGCGCAAAGGCAATAACTGCGGGTAGTCCGCACACAGCGCGTCCATGGCAGCGGCCACCGTCGCAGGCTTGGGCATGGGCCTTGCCTCTGTGGACTTGCCCACCACTTCCCTGGCTATTGCAAAAAACAAAACCTGAAGCGGCACCTTAAGCCTCCTGGGAAGATGTGCCCAAAAACTTCGCGCCAAAACGCCGACTCAAACCCGGCCAACTCAAACCCGGCTAAAACTCGAAGGCCAGGCCAAACATCCAATGGTTGGCCGACAAGTTGAGGCCTCTTTTAGCAAAACTCTGGACGCGCTCAAAGGCATATTCCGCGAAGAAATAGGTATGGTTGATGCCAAAGCTTGAGTCAATGTTCTTGGCCAGCTGCCTGTCAAAGGCACTCAGCTGCACCGCCATCCCCAGGGCGCCCAAATAGCCGCTGCGCCACCCGGAAGCTTTGTCTCCCTCCACCACGCTGGTGCTGTTTCCTTTGGTGGACCACCAGCGCGCTGTCATGAGTCCCGCTTTGGCGTAGGGGACAAAGGGAATGCCGTAGCGGTTGGCGAAAATGTCCATGCGCCATACCAGCAAAAGCTTGAGGGGGATGAGCTTGAGGCTCGTCGTCTGCGAGGTGGGGATGCCATTGCTCAAAGCCTTGCCATACATCTCCACGTAGCCTCCGGAAAAGCCCACCCCCAGGGAGCCAAAGCCGTGGAAAAACTGCCAGTCCAACTCCAGCTCGCTCAAAAGCCTCTGCCGCTTCCCAAATACTTGCGCGTAGGGGCCTTGCCCTGCAGGAAATTCCTTGTCCACCTGGGGGCGGTAGAGGCCAAGCCGAAATTCCAGGGCAAAATTCTGAGAGGAGACATCGCCCGAGGTTTGTAAAACGGCCAGAGAGAGGGCGCTTGCAAGCGCAAAACTCAGCATGGGCGCCTCAGCAGGCAAAACCCGAGACACAAAAGTGCAAGGGCGGCCAAACTCCCCTGGCCTGCGGAGTGGCAGCCTCCGCCTGCGCCTCCGTTTTGTTTATAAATCTCCCAAAACCCCTGGGTGGGGATGGTGGTGACTTCTCTGGCTTCCGAGGGGGGACTTTCATTTCCAGCCAAGTCTATCGCCTTCAAATAGAATTGGTAGGGGACGTTGTCTGCAAGCCCGGAAACAGAAAGGAAGCCGCGGGAAGGGTCCTCCTGTTTGCTTTTGGGTTTTTCGTCGCCATCCACTTCCCAAAGCACAATCTCTTTCAAATATTCCCCCCGCGCTGAAAAATGGATGGTGGCGTGTCCGTCATAACCCTCCGCTCCCGTAATGACAGGGGCAGGGGGAAGCGTGGTTTTATAAACGACAGAGAGGGGGTCCGCAGATATTTTTTCCGGGTTGTTGTTGCAATTGCCCACAGAGTCTCTGAGCGCAACCTCAGCACAAATGGAGTGCCTGTCCAAAATGCCCTGCTCGCCACAGTGCGCCTGTCCGCCGAAGCCTGGCAAGTTGGAGAATGCCTCCGCCCTGGAGCCTATCGCAAAGTCTACGCTGCTGGAGCCAACGCTGAACAATTCTTTCCTGGATTCTGTATCTGAGCAGGATTTAGAGCTGACCCAAACCTGCAAGCCGGAAGAGCAAGGCAGGCGGCCACCGGCAATGTATCTCCAGTGTATGGCGAACGAGTCTGCACAGGCCGAGCTCCCAACAACCAAGTCTTTCTCTGCGCCGACAGCACTAAACGACAATGTCAACGTCTGCGCACTCGCAGCCGCCCCTGCCACAAGCAGGCCTGTGCACAGCAGACGGCAAAACCCCAGGGACATGTCCATAAGCACCTTCTCCAGCAATTCATGGGCCAATGCAAGTGCCCGCGTTTTAAACCACCTTCTGCACCGGTTTTTGACAAATTGTCACGCCTGCGCTCCCGCTATCGCCAAATTTGCTGCAAAATCCGCCAGACGGTTTGCCGGCTCAAAGGCCAGGGCCCCCCGCAGTACCTCGCCTTCGAGGCGCAGCTTGCCTACCAACAAAGCGGCGTCCTCGCTTACCAGCATGGGCATGGGGGAAAGGCCGTGCTCCTCTTCCAGTACCTTCACCTTATGGCCTTGCGCCAAAGCCTTGCGCCAGTGCCCAAGCCCCTTTCCGCTTTCAACCACCACGCCAAAGGACATGCTGACGCCGAAAAAAAAGGGCGCCAAAAAAACATGCAGCCCCAAAGCCATGGGGCCCCCCAGCAGGCGCCTCAGTTCCCCGGGCACTTCGGCCTGGGCGTAGCCTGCAAAGCCGCCGCCTGCCCCTTCGAAGGCCGGAAGGACATTGAAGGCCTGCCGCCGCCCCACTTCTGCCTCCGGCTCTTGGCCGTTTAGCATGGCCAGCGTCTGCTTCTCCAATGCCTTTACTCCTTGCTTGCCCAGGCAGGCGGCGCCGCACAGGGCTGTCGCTTCCACCCAGCCTGCGGGCCTTAGCGGGAAAAGCAGGCAGGCCAAGGCATGTGCCAAGGGCGAGGCCAGTGCCAAATGCCGCTCGGAAAGCGGCCACTTCCACGGGGCCTTTCCCAGGGCATGCGGGGAAACCAAAGGCACCTTCGGCATGCAGCCGCCGCTTGCATCCAAAACACGCAGGCCCGCCTGCTCCGCCCAGGCCAGGGCCTTTGCCGCCTCCTGCCTGGGCAGGGCCAGGATCGCCAGCTTCGCCCCCTTCAAAACCGCGGGGGCCATGGCCTCTGTCCACAGGCTTTCGCCTGCGTAGGGCATTTCTTCGCCCTCGGAGTGCTTGCTTGCCGCCAGCGTCAAACACTCCGAAGGAAACCCCTTCGCCGCCAGGGCTTCTGTCAGCTGCCTGCCAAAAATGCCGGTGGCTCCCAGCACGACAATGTGGCCTTTCTTCATGGAATGTCTCCTGTATTTCCGGGGAAAGGGGAGCCCCCCAAGGCAACCAGAGGGTTGGGCAGAGGGTTGAGCAGAGGGTTGAGCAGAGGTTTTAACAGAGGGTTGAACAGAGGGTTTTCTTCTGCACCGCTTCCGCGCAAGTAGGCGGGGGCCAGGGCAAAAAGCGAGGCCTTGTCAAAGGGCCCCAGGCGGGCAAGCCTGCCGACGGCCGCGGCCGAGGGCCACAGGGGGTGGCCAAGCAACTGCTCCGGGGGAAGGCCTTCGGCGAGGAGGGCCTGTCTGAAAGTGTGTACCCCAAAGCCCAGGGCGAGGCTTTGGGGGTTGTCTTTGAGGCGCTTTGCCAGCTGCCCCACCGTCAGGGTTTGTTCTGCTTCCAGGGGCTCCACCTTCCCCTCCGGGGTGTGCATAAACAGGCCGGCAAATAGCTCACCTTTGCGGAAAACCCCCGTCGCCCACAGGGGTTTTGCCGTCGGCCCCTCCAAAGCCTGGGCTGCCAGGGAGGACACCCCCGCCAGCGGAATGCAAAGCGCGTAGGCCAGGGCTTTGGCCATGGACAGGCCTACGCGAAGTCCGGTGAAGGAGCCAGGGCCCAGGCCTACGGCCAGGCCGCTAAGGTGCCGAGCTTCAAGGTTGTGCTCGGCCAGCATGGCAAAGGCCGCTTCCGGCAGGAGGACGCTTGAGCGCTCAGGCGGGTGGAAGCAGCGCAAGGAGAGCGGCTTTCCAGCCTGAAGGAGGGCCAAAGAGAGGGCAGAGGTGGAGCTGTCCAGCGCCAAAAGCATGTTTACCTCAACAGGCGGGCAATGTCGTTTGTCAGCGCGTAGCCCATCAGCAAAGCCAGCAGCACCAAACCCACAAGGCCGGTAATTTCTCTAAACCGCAGCGGCAGGGGTTTGCGGCGAATGCCTTCCCACAGCGCGGCAAGCACCGCAAAACCATCCAGCACGGGCACAGGCAGCAAATTCAGCAGCGCAAAGTTAATGGAAAGCAAAGCCATCAGGCTTAAATAGCTGTCCACACCATCCTGGGCGCTTAAGGCCGTGGCTTGAAAGATCATGACAGGGCCCCCTACATTCTCGCTGGAAACCCGCCCCGTCAAAAGCTTTGCAATGCCCTCTGCGGTTTGGAGTGTCACCTTGGGCACCACCTCCAAGGCCTTTGCCCAGGCTTGCCAAAAGCCCGTCTTCACCCTGTGGGTTTCAGGCGCAACTGCGCTCCAGCGCGCGCTGTGCGCGGGTGAGCGGAGCCCCAACTCCCAAACCTGAATGCGGTGTTTGAGTTCCCCCAGCATTTCTTTTTGTTCCTGGGCCAGCGTCGCTTCGTGTTTTCCGTCAGCACTCAGCCAGGCAAGTTGAAAGGGCGTGCCTTCCAGCCCCCGAAGCTTTTGGGCCAGGGCCTCCCAGGAGGAAAGGGGCTCTCCATTCCACGCAAGCAGACAGTCACCTCTCCTAAGGCCCGCCTTGGAGGCGGGAGAGTCAGCGAGGACTTCGGCCAGGCATAAGTCCGCCGGGAGGGCACCCAGGGCGGCATAGCCCTCGCCCTCCTGTTTGGGAAGGGTCAGCATCACCTCTTCCGGGGGCCTTTGGGGGGCCTTTTCCTCCCCCTCGGGGGCCCTGAGCAGGCGAAGCTGCAGGGGCGAAGGGGCCCTCTTTAGCGCTTTGAACAAGGCTGCCTCGTCGCGGATGGCCTCGCCGTTGAGCTCCACCACCCTGTCGAAAGTCTTCAGCCCCGCCTCCTGGGCGGCAGAGCCTTCCCGTATGCCAAGCACTGCCGGGCGTACCTGTGAGGAGACGCCAATTAGCCCATGGGTTTTTTTCCCAAGCGGCGTTGCCGTCTCTTGCCTTTTCGGGCGCAGCCGGGTGCTGTGGACAAGGCCGTCGCGCTGGTACTCAACGGCAATGTCTGTATCCCAACGCTTTTGCACAGCGCTGGAAATGTCCGAAAACGACTGAATGGGCCGGCCGTCTATTTTTGTCAGCCAGTCTCCGGGCAACAGGCCCGCCTGGGCGGCGGGCAAGTCCGGTACCACGGAGCCGATGCGTGGCACAGGCACCTCAGAGTGCCCCCAGTAGACGACAAAAAACACCAGCACGGGAAAGAGAATGCTAAACAGCGGGCCCGCCAAAGCAATGGTTCCGCGTTTCCACCAGGGCTGCGCGAGAAAGCGCAGGGCCTCCTCTTCCGGGGCCTCTTCTTTAGGGGAGGCCTCCTCCGGGGAGGTGGCCTCCACAGCCAAGGCAGCAGGGGAGGGTGCAGCGCCCCCGGGGGAGGCCGAGGCCGCCCCCGCCATGCGTACAAAGCCGCCCAGAGGAATCCACGCCAGGACGTACTCCGTCTCCCCGTAGCGAAAGCCCCACAGCTTGGGGCCAAAGCCAATGGAAAATTTGACGACTTTGACGCCCAGCAGCTTGGCCGCCCAAAAATGGCCCAACTCGTGTACGGTGACAAGGCCCCCGAGGAGCACAATGAAACCTACAATATTTTGCAAAACCAACATTGCCCTCTCCTCCTAACGCATGTTTTTTTTGCCTTCGCCGGCCCCTGCTTTGGCCTGGGTTGCTCAAACCGGTTTCAACCCGGTGCCGCTATAGCAAATAAGACGGTATGAAGCCAAACCACCGGGGCGACAAACAACAAAGCATCCACCCTGTCGAGTATGCCGCCATGGCCCGGCAACAGCTTGCCAGAGTCTTTCTTTCCAAAGGAGCGCTTGAGTGCCGACTCGCTGAAGTCCCCCAGGGGGCCTGCCAGGCCCGCCGCCGCTCCTAAAAGCAGGCACTCCCACCCCTGCAGGGCCGGCAAAGCCCACAGCTTCAGCGCATAGGCCCCCGCTATGGAGCCCAGCAGGCCTCCTGCAAACCCCTCCCAGGTTTTCCCGGGGCTGATAGCAGGAAGCATTTTGTGCTTCCCCACAAGGCGCCCCGCAAAATAGGCGCAGGTGTCGTTGGCCCATGTCAGCACCAGGGCCATGGCTACCCAGGCGAAGCTTTGCTCCCTCAGCGCGGCAAGCGCCGTTACGCCAAGGCCTATATAAACGGCGGCAGCCATGAGGTGCCCCATGCGCTCAGGCGCTTTTTCCCGCGGCCCCAAAACCAGGTGCCAGGCCCAGGCCACCGCATAGAGGCCGCCCAGGAGGCAAAGCGTCCAAAGCAGGGGGCGCTCTATGCCGGGGGTGCAAAGCCAGGGCGCCAAGGCTACGGCGAGGGCGCAGGCCAGGCCCAAAATGCCCAGGCGGCCCCAGGCCATGTGCAGGTATTCCCTCATGCACAAAACGGCGGCCAGGGAAAACAGGGCGCTGCTCCATACGCCGCCTTTCCATAGGAAAAACAGAATGAAGGGCAAAAGCGCCAGGGCCGATGCCACCCGCAAAAACAAATTGTTTCGAAGGAAATTCACGAGAGTGAGGACCTCAGTTGCGCGGAAGTGCATCCAAAGCGACGCTCGCGCTGCTGGTATTCCAAGAGGCAATCCAAAAACTGAGCTTCCCGAAAATCCGGCCACAGCGTGCAGGAGAAAACCAACTCCGCGTAGGCAACTTGCCACAAAAGGAAATTGGACAAACGCAACTCGCCGCTTGTGCGAATCAGCATGTCCACCTCCGGGAGCCCTCGGGTGAGCAGCTCCGCCTCCAGGGTTTCGACGCTTATCTCCTTGGCGGAGAGCTCTCCCTTCTCCACCTTCTGGGCCAGGCGACGGGCTGCCAGGGCCAGCTCCTCCCTGGAGCCGTAGCTGATGGCCAACGTCAACACCATCCCCCTGTGGGAGGCGCTGGCCTTGCACAACTCCAGGAGGGGGGCCCTCACCTCCTCGGGGAGGCGGCTTAACTCTCCAATGACGTTGAGTTTTATTTGGTTGTCGAGAATTTCATGGCGCTCTTTGAGCAAGTATTCATTCAACAAGGCCATCAGCCCTTCAATTTCGTCCCAGGGGCGCATCCAGTTTTGCATGGAAAAAGCATACAAAGTCACCGCCGGCAGGCCCAGGCGGCGAGCGCAACGCGTCACCTCCCTCACGCGGTTGGCCCCCTCGCGGTGGCCCTCCAGGCGCGGAAGTCCGCGCAATTCGGCCCAGCGCCCGTTGCCGTCCATAATAATGCCAATATGTCTGGGCAGGGGGCGCTGTTTTAGCAGCAGTTCAGGAGAGCTCAGGGAGTCCATCAATAGAAAGACCTACAGGGTTTGGTGAACTTTTCTACTCAAAAGCATGGGGGAGGTGCTAGTTTCTATTTCGCTTCTCTCTCAACCCTTCACTTTTTGTTGTTTATGTTCAGACTATGCCCCCCAAAACCGTAGGCCCTTATCGTATCCTTGAAAAATTAGGTTCCGGGGGGGTAGGAACGGTTTATAAAGCAACAGACCAGCGCTCAGGCTTCTCTGTGGCGCTCAAGTTGTTGTCCACAGGCACTCCGTTGGATGTACGCGTCGTGCGTAGGCTCACGCGCGAATATGAAGCCCTGCAAGGCCTGGCTCACACCAACGTCGTTCGCGTTTATGACACGGGCGTGCACCGCGGTTATCCCTATCTCACCATGGAATTGGTGGAGGGGCTGACGCTGCGCCACTATTTGTCTTTGTCTTCCGGTGAATTAACCTCTGACAACCGGTTGCTTCTGGCCATTAAAGCCCACCTGGAAAGCATCAACAAACACCCGTGGGATGATGAGGCCTCCCGCACCGACAAGCCGGTGGAGTCCGAGCTCCCTTTTGGTTTGTCGGACTATGCCGATGAAGACCCCAGCGAAGTCAGCCAAAACGGCCCCGGCGCCATGCGCGCTTTTGCCCAAATGCTTGCAGAGCCTGACACCGCGGCGAGCGCTGTCTCTGTTTCGGCGGAGCTGCCTTATGAGTTGCCTTCCACCCCCTATGAGCCTGCCACTTCACACGCCATCAGCGAAGCGGAGCTCATTCAAATCAACCGCCCGGAGCGCGTCGGCCGGCTGAAGGATGTTTTTTTGCAGCTTGCGCAGGCGCTCGCCCATATTCACGGGCGCGGACTCATTCACCGGGACTTGAAACCCTCCAATATTATGGTGAATGAGGACCGTGTCGCCAAACTCATGGACTTTGGCCTTGCCAAATTCATTTCGGATGATTCTCACAGCGTTACCAGCAACGGCCATATGGTCGGCACATTCCGCTATATGGCGCCTGAGCAAATTCTCGGCGAATATGTGGATGCGCGGGCCGACCTTTATTCCCTTGGCGTCATTCTCTATGAGTTGCTTGCGGGAAGGCCGCCTTTTGAGGCCAAAACGCCCTATGAGCTTTGGAGACAAGTGCTCGAAACAGAGCCCAGGCCGATTGCAAGCATCAACGCCGCGGTGGACCGTCAGCTGGCGCAAGTCGCTGAGCACCTCATGAGCAAAGAGCCCGATGACAGAATCCAAACGGCAGAAGAAGTCTATGAGGCGCTTTGGGAGTGAAAAAAAGCATTGCAGTCTCCCCTCAGGGGGCCGGGCAACGCATCGACGTCTATTTGGCTCAAAGGCTGTGCCTGTCGCGAAACACAGTTAAACGGCTTTTGGCTCAGGGAGCTGTCCGCTCCGGCACGCGCGCCGTCTCCAAAAGCCAAACCTTTGAGGAGGGCGCCTTGTTGGAGATTGACTTGACGCTGGCAGGGCGGCAACTCATTGCCAACCCTGCTTTGCCGCTTCGCGTGTTGTTTGAGGACGAAGCCTTGCTGATTCTTAACAAGCCCTCGGGGCTTTCTTGCCACCCTTTGCGCTCTGATGAAACGGGCACCTTGGCCAATGCGCTGGTGGCGCGCTACCCCTCGCAGGAAGGTGCCTCTTTTTGCCCCCTTGAGGCAGGACTGTGTCACCGCCTGGACAAGGAAACCTCCGGCCTCCTGGTGGCTGCTCGCACCCTCCAGGTTTATCGCCATATGCGCAAGGCCTTCTCCGGGCAGCGTATATATAAGCGCTACCTTGGCCTTTCCCTCTGTGAGGGGGCGCTTCCCCCCCGGGGGGTGGTCTCTTCCCCTCTTGTGCAAAGGGGGGGGCGCTCTGCCATTGCCTCCCCCAAAAACCCCAAAGCGCGTACGGCCCACACGCGGTTTCACGTCCTTGAGCGACAGGGCGCCTTTGGCCTGTTGTCGGTTGAAATTTCTACGGGTGTCATGCACCAAATACGCGCTCATTTGGCAAGCGTGGGGGCCCCGCTTCTGGGGGATGAGCGCTATGGCGCAGGAAAGGTGCTGCATTGCCCGCGGCTGTTTTTGCATGCAGCGGAGCTTCGGTTTTTGCACCCGCTGACGCGACGGGGGCTGTGTTTTGAGGCGCCCCTTCCCCCGGAGTTGCGCGCTGTATTGGAGAAGCTGGGGTTTTCCTGAAAGGGGACCCCCCCCCAGCATTCAATGCAGGGCCTTGGTTGTTTGCGCGTTGTCTGGCATGCTGTCCGGTACGCTGTCTGGCGCGCTTGGCCCAGCCAAGGTTTCTGCAGGCGAGCGTGCTTGCAAAGAGCGATGGTGCAGGGGCTTTCTTTTTCTGGAGGGCACCTTTAGCACAGGTACGCGTTCTTCTTTCCAGGCCCTGAGTTCTTCAGAAAACTGGGCGGTGGCCGCATTCCAAATCTCAAAAACAGTCAAAGTCTCCGCAAACAAAGCATGCTCTCTGAATTGTTTGAGGCCGCCTTTGTATTTGCGCTGCCCGGCCAAAATGCGCTGGGCGCTCAACAAATTCCTGCAAGCTTCCGCAACGCGTTTGGGCAAAGCAATGTCTCTTTTGAGTTCTCTTAAAAACTCATGGAGCTTTGCCGCATTCTGCAGATAGGTTTCGGGTTGAAGTGGGTTGGTTACGGCCATCGTCAAGCAGGCCAATACCGCTGCGTCAGAGCAACTCCTCTCCTTGGAAATCCAATCATCCAAAGCCCCTGCACAGGCGAAAAAGGTTTCTCTCTCTTCCGGTTTCGCTTCTTCCAAAAAACGCCACAAAGGCGGAAGCAAAAGCCTCAATGCATCCAGAGAGGCCAGCATCTCCAAAGCGGGCTTTGCAATCCCTCCCCGCAGCAACCTGAAAGTCTCTTCCTGAAGACGGGAGGGGGAGCACCTGGGCAAATCCCCAATCGCCGCCTTCATGGCTGCATAGGTGGGGGGCTCAATTTCAAAACCCAGCTTGCATACAAAACGCACGGCGCGAAGAATGCGGACAGGGTCTTCCCTCATGCGGATTTCAGGGTCTCCAATGGTGCGCAACAGGCCCTGCTTCAAGTCCGAATATCCGTCGACAAAGTCAATGACGCGTGCGGCCAGCGGGTCAAAAAACAAACCGTTGATGGTGAAGTCCCGACGGCAGGCATCCTCTTGTGCGGTGCCAAATACGTTGTCGCGTCGAATGAGGAGGTCTCCCGGGTTTTGAGAGTGGTCCGGACTTGCGCGAAAGGTGGAGACTTCAAAAATTCTCCCCTTGCGGGAATAAATATGAGCCAGCCGGAAACGACGCCCTATCAAACGGCAACGTCGAAACAAAGACCGCACCTGCTCCGGTGGAGCATCGGTTGCAATATCAAAATCCTTCGGCGTGCGTTGAAGCAACAAGTCTCTGACGCAGCCGCCTACCAAGTAGGCTTCATGGCCATATTGCCGAAGGCGAAGGACAATGCGGATGGCATCTGAATCCAGTTGCCCATATTCAATGACAGACTTTGCGTTCTCCGTCTGCGCCCGCGGCTCCGCCGGCTTTATCGAAACATTCACGTTTTCCGTCTGTGTTTGTGCCCTATCCAACTCCATTGGCGGAGTGGATGTGGCACCCAAATCCACGTTCATGGTGCTCCCAAACAAAACGCTTTAAGCTTAAGCGGCCAACCCCTGCCCTCCATAGTGCGCACATGGCTAAGCCACAAGTGCCGACAGCATTCAATGGTTTTTCAAGTGGGGCAACAACAAAGCGCCCAAACACACCATAAAACCAATTCCTGCAGCTACAAAATACGTCGTAGCCGGCGTGAAGGTTGTATACAAAAATCCACCGAGCAGGGGGCCTAAAACCCGCCCCAGCGCCCCCGTGCTTTGGTAGGCCCCTAGGGCCTCCCCCTGGTTTTCCTGGGGGGCAAGCCTGGAAACCAAAGCGGACAACGAGGGGTTGTAGAGCGCTGAGCCAAAGGCAATGGCCATGGCCGGCAGGTACATCCATGCAAACTGCGTTGGCAATGAAAACGCAGCCAAGCCCGCTGCTACAAAGGCTGCGCCTGTTATCACCAAAGTTTTTTCCGAGACATGCTTTCTAAAATGTCGAATCGCAAAGCCTTGTACAAACACACTCACAATGCCAATGGCTGCAAACAGCCAACCCACCATCGCGGAAGCCTTTGGGTGGACTTCTGCGTCTGCATAGGCGTGCAGGCGGAACAGGCCCCCCTCTGTCGCCGCCTCCGGGGCCACAAATTTCTGGAGAACGAAGATGGAGAAGGTCGCCTCCATTTGTGTAAACGCTGTCATGTACAGCACAGACAGCAGCAGGGCCAACCCCAGGCCTGGCCTCTTCAACCAAAACCACCCTGGGCTTTTTTGAGGGCGTTTTTTTCTCTGGGCTTTGGGGACTTCTGCCAAAAAAAATAAGGCCAGCAAAAAACTCACCGCAGAAAAAAAAGCGCTCGCAAGCCCTATGGCGAAATTTCCTCCAAGTCCACCCAGAAGGCCCCCCAGGGCCGGCCCCAAAACAAAGCCAAGTCCAAAAGCCGCTCCAATCATCGCCATGCCCTGGGCTCGCTTCTCTTCGGTTGTTATGTCCGCAACATAGGCTTGAGCTGTGGCAATGTTGGCTGCCGCGGCTCCTGCCAACAGGCGCGATAGAAACAGCATGAGCAGAGAGTCCGCGAAGGCAAATACCAGGTTGGCGACAACAAAACCCGCAAGGCTATAAAGCAGCACAGGTTTGCGGCCTATCCTGTCAGAGAGTCTCCCCATGCGAGGCGCTATGAGAAACTGCATCAACGAATAGCTCGCCATCAACAGCCCAACCATGAAGGCGGAGCCCTGGTATTTGTCGACATAAATGCCGAGCTGCGGAATGACAATTCCGAAGCCCAGCAAGTCAACAAATACAATGAGGAAGATGATGCTAAGGGATGCTCTTTGCCTCACGGGGCTTCCGCTGCGGAGGGCAACGGTCTGTCAACGCAACCTTTGGTCAGTGTATAGCGGTAGGTGCCAAGTTCATCGCGCCAGTATTCGCCCTTATAAGGCCAATAGAGGTAGTCGTCCGGAACGGCAACCGAGAATTTGTATTTTCGGATGACATCCCTGGCGCCACCTGTCGACAACTGCCTCTCCAAATAGGTTTTTTCTTTCTCGACAGTGTCCACTCGAATTCGCAAGGCAAGAGAACTCAGGGTTCGCAATTCTGTCAGCTCCCGCTCCAGCTTGCCCTTGGCCATAATTCCTGCCTTCTCCATCAGCTGCGCTCGCTGTGACTTGATCGAATCAATCAACGCCTTCACCAATTCAGAGTATTTGAAAGTGTCGCCGTATTTGCTGAAGGTGTCCACCTCCTTCTCCAGCTCGCGGATGGCTTCCAAAGTTTTTTTCAAATCTGTGTCTGTGAGCGCAAGGTTCAAAACCCGAGCGAGAATTTCATTGGTTGTGTTGCGTCTGTCGAAATTCATTTTATGGATGTCATCCAATGCTTTGTAATGCTCCTCTGCACTCATATTCGAGGCCACCATGGCTGCGAGCTTGTCTTGAACGGGCCCATAAATGGCCTCGAAATCATCGACAATGGTGAGCGCTTCCTGGTAGCGGCAATTCTCAAAATAGATGACCGCCTTCAAGATGAAGGCTTCCGGAAAATATTCATCGCGGAAGAAGGGGGAAGACAAAGTGATGAGGTTCCCGAGGGCCTGTTCGTATCGGCCAATGCGGTAGCTGGCCCAGGAGGACTCGAAGAGGGCATTCAACCATTGCGTATGTCCCCGCTCGATTTTGGAATAATAGAAAATAGCACTTCGGCTTTGCTGAACGCCATAGTGCATACGTGCCAGTTGCATGAAGGCCAATTCACGCAGTGCCGAACCCACTTTTCCACCTGATTCCACGGACCCTTGCGTCGTACGCGTTTTGCGAATGACTTCATGCAGGGCGGTGATGGCCTGGTCCAATTTTCCATCGCGATAGTGAGTCAACCCTTGAAGGTATTTGGCTCGCGCATAATAGGGGTCCCCCTCCGGGACTGCCAAGCTCAGGCGAACCACCTCTCCGAAGCTTTGATTGGCCTCCGCCTTCTGGCCTATGTCGTCCAGCGCCTTCCCTCTCAGGAAGTGATAGCGCGCCAACAAATAGCGAAACTCGCTTCGAAACCGCGGCGGAAACTCCACATTGGAATATCGAGCAACTTCGTCCAGGATGACTGTTTCATTCACTGTCCTTCTGCCGATAAAAAACAGCCATTCCAGGGAGCTGCTGAAATAGTGTGTTGTCGCGCCCAGGGCGAGGATTTCGGAGAATTGAGACAGCGAAGAATGGTAGAGCCCAAGGCGATAGAGCGCCTTGGCCAATACGTATTGGGCTTCTATGGCAATGGGCGCCATGCTGGGGTTGCGAGAAACCTCGAAAGCCGTCATCGCAGAGCGCTCATAGTTTTCTGCCTTGAACTGGTCAATGGCAACCTGGAGCATGCTTCTGTCAACGGGGCCCGCAGCCGGGGGAGGGCGAGGCTGTGCTTTGCCCTTGGCGACGGCAGGGGGGGCAGCTTTTGCCTTTGCCGGAGACGAGGCAGGCGCCACCACCTCCGGGCGTGAGGCAGGCACACGCGTTGTGTTCGTCGCAGAAGGAGCGACTTTCTTCTGGGGCGCTGGGGGAAGCTCCTGCCGAGCTGACCGAGCCTGGGCTGTGGAAAAACCAAATGAAGAAGCGACCAGCAAACAAACGAAGGCGACATATTTATGCAACACGCAAAGCCTCATGACTCAAAACCTGTCGGGAAAAAGAAAGAGAGACCTAAATCAAACATGAGCTGGTTTCTGAGGGAGCGCTCATTGCCAGTGCTTTCCTGATAGAGGAAGTTGCGAAATTCCATGCGGACAGCCATAAATCGCGTCGCGACGAACCGGAATCCGACTCCCACCGTTCCCCCTACGCTGATTTTGAGATCTCCCTCCGGGCCATACATGACAATTCCGGGCCCTATGAGTCCATAAAACTTAAATGGCAAAAACGCTTCAGCGCTCAGAGAAATTTTTCCATAAATGGGAGCCCATTGCAGCTCTAGGTCTCCCATGACGCGAATGTTGCCATAGGCGTTGGCCTTCTCCAGTCGCGTGCGCGAAGGTTTTACACAGCCGCCCCTTTCGCAAATTTGTGTCGAGCCGGAAATGGCAGAGAGTGCATAACCTCCTCGAAGGGCCAGCCCCAGCGTCTCCGAAAAGTGATAGGTCATGAGGCCCCCCAGCACATATTTTTTGAAAAAAGCATCCTGCACCGAGAATGCGATCCCCGGGCTTAATTCAAAGCGTCCGCCCTGCTTGAAAAGCTGGCCGGAAACAGGACGGACCCGCTCTCTCAAAGGACCGCGGGCATCTTTGTCCACTTCTGAAACATCGCCGGCTTCCTCTTCTGTTGTTTGGGCAAATACAGGAGCGGCCATCAGCATTCCAACTATAAACCAAGCGCGCATCATTCAGCCTCTCTCCAAGTTGACTTGAACGGGAAGAAAATCGATAGGCCCGCATAAACCATCTGAATGTTTTGGATGCCACTTTTCTTCAAACCAAAGGGCTTATCCGCATAGGAGGTGTTGACCCAAGCTGCGTTGACAGCCAAAAAGTCCTTGGCCACCACACGCATGTTGAATCCAAAGTCAAAAGCCGGCAAAAACCCCAAGTCATTGTAGGTCGCAGCTTTGAGCATTCCCGCTCCGCCGATGATGCCGGCATCAAAATGCAGGATGGAATTGAAAATCGACACCTTCCCGTAGAGGGGGCTCCATTCCACGGAGGCCATCGCCCACCATTCTGGCTCCGAGGGATAAATGGCTGCGGACAGGAAACGCTTTGCCTTGCGAACGTCGTCCGTCCTCAGCATTTGGATATAGGTGAAACGGGCTGAAATCGCCAAAGTGTCCGCCAAATAATAGGCAGCCCGAACAGAGCCGCCCCACTTTGTATAGAGGGGGTCATTCACACAAAAAGCAATATATGGGGCCAGCTCAAAGCGATTGCGCTTCATATAAAGCTTTTTTTGAATGCTCCGCACCCGGTCAGCTTGGGCAATCTCGCGACCGGCGGGCGAATGCACCGCAGGTCTGTCCGTTACCAAAGTTTCGCGGGGTACGAATTCAGCGGCAGAAGACGCCGCCTTCCGTTCTTCCAAGTCTGAAAAATCAAGTGTGTCCAGAGCATCTGACTGTTGCGCTTGAACATTGGCGCCCCACAGAAACCCAAGCAGACAACACGCCGTTTTTGTCATTTGGTTCAAAAGCACTCTCCATTTTCGCACGACTTGCGAAACAAAAGGATACACCCTGCGCTAAGGACTCTAGCGGGACTTGCCTTACACATCAACAAGTCGACACAATTATTGCCTATGCTCACTGAAGTTTTCTATACATGCCTAAAAGGTTCCCTTTGGGCCCCCGTCGTCATAAAAGGATATGTTATGAAGTCAAAGACAATTGTATCTCTTTTTGCACTTTTGTTCATATTGTTGGCTTTGGCCTGCACAGATTCCAATGACTTGGGGGAGCCTTGCACACTGATTAAAAAAGAAGCTGTCCCCCTCACGGAAGCGGAAGCGCGGGATGCGCTTAAAGACACGGGGGGAGACGACAAAGACACCCGTAGGTCGAGGGATTTAGTCTCTTTGGGGGTCGCTGAATGCGAAGATTTGGCCTGTGTGCGTGATTCTAAATTTGACCCGGGCCCTGTTGCTGCCAGCGCCCCGGCTAGAGGCTACTGTTCCCAGGAGTGCCAAAGCGCAGGCAGCACCTGCAAAGCCAGCAACTCCAAAACCAAATATGTCTGCCGCCAGCTGATGTTGGACCAAGAAGCCTGGGCTCGCGCCTGCGAAGTGAATCCTTCATATTGTATTAACAGGCAATCCACGCTCTTTTGCGTGCGGGAATAAACGGCTATTGCCACGCCTCCCAGTGCACCCGGGAGCCTACCCGTACGCCCAGCCTGGCACAGGTTCCGGCGGGAATTTCAAGTACATAACGGCTCGGAAGCCCAATGCTTAAGGGCGCCAAACTCCGGGGCTTGGCGTGCTCTATAATGCCCACCACCGTCTGCTCTTGGGAAATAAAAACCAAATCCAAACCCACCAGCGTGTTCTTCATCCAGAAAGACTGCGGCCCCTCTTGCTCAAAATCAAACAACATCCCCTCCCGGGGCCCTAGGGACTCCCGCCACATCAGCCCTCGTGTCGTCGCCTCCGGTGTATGGGCGACTTCAACCCAGAATACCTCCGCCTGACGCGAAAAACTTCCCTCCAGCGTCAAACGTGTACGCGGCAAAGGAGGCATTGGGTGGTGTTGGGCTGTTATGTCCTTCTCTGGCAAAGGCTGCGCAGCAGAACTCTTTGCCGGCTCCCGGCAAGCCAAGGCCCCAAAGCCTATGAGCACCCACAAACTTCTGCCAAGCAGCCCTTTTCGTTTGCCACGCATATGCTTTTCTCCCGAAGTCCGCTCTCAAAAACCCGCTGGACCGGTTTGGGGTTGAATGAAGCCGCGGTGACTCACATTTTGGGGCGAACGAAGCTCGCCTCAAACGGTGGGGCTTGCCAGGCTCCATTCAACCTCAAACTAAAATATTTCACCTGCCTGAAGTAGTTTTTTCATAAGCATGCCTGGAGGGCGAATGACTTTGGGTTTTATGGCTGTCTCTCTTTGTGTTTTCCAGCCCCCACCGGGGAGAAGGGGAGGGTGATGCAATTTGAAATTTGAAATGCGGCATCTGCTTCGTGCGACTTTGGAGGAGATTGAAGCCAGCTTGGTGGATGAGCGCTATCCTTCTTTTTTGCTGCAGTACCACCCTGCCGTGCAGGACATTCAAATCCTCGAAGTCCTCCTTCGAGAGGGCCGCCTCCTCCGTCGTGTGCGGTATTTTCCCAAACCCGTTATTCAAGCCATCGGCCTAAGGAAAGTAAGCCCTCATTGGTTTGGCTTTGTCTCGCATTCAACCTATGACTTTGAGACGAAGGTTTTGCATTTTGCCAATGAGCCGGACAACGAACAAATCCGCTCCGTGTTTAGCAACCAAGGCGAACTCCGGTTTTTTCCGCTGGGAAGCCAGACAGAGCGCATTGCCATCGGCGATATTTCTTTGTGTCTTCCCAGGCGGCTGCGCTTTTTGGCTCCCTTGGGTGAATTTCTCATTCGACGAGAAGGCCTTAAAATTCTCTTGGGTGAAATTCCTGTCATGGAGCGCTTTGCCAAGGAAGTATTGCGCGCCCCTTCGGCTCTCCCCTGTAGGAAAGAGAGCAATACGGCTTAAATTCCGCTCAAAATAAGCCAGGCGCCGTCTTTGGTTTTTCTCACATGCATTTGCTTTACATCCGAGGTTTGCGGAATGTCTTTGTCGCCCATGGAGAAACTCAGCATGTAGCTGTAGGAAACCAGATAAACATTCGGTTGTGAGGGGGAGTGCTCCATTTTTCGAAAATTCAACTGCATGCGTACGTTGTTGATTCGAGAAAAGCGCTCCTCCAGCTTCTTGCGGGCATTGGCATATTCCATGTCGTCCGACATATCGGCTGTGCCGCCATCGTCTGAGAAAGACTCGTCCAACAAGCGCATAATGCCCTCCACATTCTTCTCCTCCACCGCGCGTCGGTAGTCATCGAGCATTTTAAGCAAAGCCCGGTTGCTTTCTGTGTTGTCCAAGTCCGTTCCCGGAATTTTTTTGGTTGTGCAAGCAAGCGCAAAAAGGAAAGCCGTGCAAAAGAAGAAACGTTTGAGCATGTCGCTTGCTTAGCACGTTTTGGGGCCCAAGCCAGAAACCAGACCGGTTTTGGGTTGAAGTGAGTCTTTTTTTCACGTCGCCCCCGCGAAAGCGGGGGTCCAGAGCTGCGCGATTAAAGGAAATAAAGTCAATGGTTTTCCGACTGCACTCCTGGGCCCCTGCTTTCGCAGGGGCGACGGGAAGGGCAGATCAACTCAACTTAGAAACGGTCTAGACCGGTTTAGCTTTGAATTGGGCTGCTGCGAGCTTCAAAAGGGGTGTCGCAGCAGCTCAATGTGGCATTGAAACGGTTAAAGAGAGCATTCAGGGACAAGAGACGTTGTCGCCCTTGGGGGTGCCGCGGTTGCCGCTGTTTCCAAGGCAAGTGTCATAGAAAGGCGTGCGGGTGGGCACATAACACCAGGCATGGGTGTCCGGGTCTCTTTGGTAGCTGCGTCCCGTCTGGACTGTTGGATAACTCACGGAATCCAAAATGTCATCGCCGACACGGAGCGTGAGGCTTAACGGCTTGGTCACAGTTGCGCCGTTGGGAAGGGGGAGCGTCTGCCGCCAATCCACCTCGGGAAGGCAGCCATTGGTTTCCAGCTCGAAAGAGCGCGCCAGCAAAAAATAGGCATCGGCTTTGACGGGAATGCAGTTTGCAGAGACGATTTTTTGGGAGCTGGTGCCCGTTGCCAAGACAAGGTTGTTCAAGTCCACATCCGCCAGCGCCCAAAGCTCCACCCATTCGGCGTTTTCGTCTTTCAATTCTGTGCCAGGGTCTATCATCAGCTCGTTGAGAAGGAGTTGGCCAGGCTGTGGCACACGAATGTTGCGTGGCACGCCGTTGTCGAGACAAGTCCCCTCCGGCACAGTGCCGTCGGGGTTCTCACCAGGGGGCGCAGAGTCCTTTTTGCAAGCGGCATTGGGTTGTTGAGGGGAGCCCCGGTTTTCAGAGTCATAGAGGGTGTCGGTTTCGGCAAAGCACCACAGGGCTTCCTCGGTGGGGCATTGTTGAGAGTCCACATGGAGGCAATGCCTGGAGAGGGAGCGCCCGGCCCTGGAAGAGGAGTAATGCATGCTGTCAATGTGGGCGCCGCCTGTTGTACGAAGGCCCACAGTTGCACTGGTATTGGGCAGTGCCCCCAGGGCCCTGTCATAGCCGATGTCAATATGCAGGGGGAGGTTTCCAGGAGGGTTATCGCCGAAGGTTACATAGGCCCCCGGAGGAATTTCCCTGGAGGGCAGCAGAAAGCGTTTTTCCTTGCCCGAGGTGTCGGGGGTGAGGAAAAGCTCAAGCCCCCCCAGCGACAAAACCATGTCCGTCGGGTTGTGAATTTCAATCCACTCTTTTCCCGTATCCACGCCCTGGGGGTCCGCCATCACCTCCACAATCAACAGCTGTCCTTCTTCAACCATTCCCAGGGCGCCCGGGGCTTCTTCTCCTTCTTTCGTTTCACAGGCCAGCAAAGCACAACAAACAACACCACACCACCATCCGCTTTTTTGTTTCATGGTTGCTCCTTTGGGTTGGGGAAAAACTAAAACCGATAATTCACTTCCAAATTCATGTGCCCGTCGTTGCGCTCCCCGGTACGTTTCCCGAAGGCGCGCCCGAATGCCCAGGAAAAGTGGGCGTCGAAATTTTTTGCAAAAGAGCTGCTTAAGACACATTTGAGCCACAAAAGATGTCCGAAGCGCTGCGTGTCACGCATGTCCTCTTGTCGCCACAAAAGCCACAGCCCGGGCGAGAGCCGCCTTGAGGCGGTGAAGCGAAACTCAGCTTCGGCTTCCATGCCGCTGCGCCAGGTGTCCGGGTCCGCCATGAAGCGTTTTCGAATGCCGCCCGCCCGCAGGAGGACGGGAAAATGTTTGTGAGGCAAAGCTTTCAGCCCCACAGAGGCGCGCAAAGCCTCGCACAAGCTTCCAGAAGACTTGTCGACAAGCGCTTCACAGAGCGCCTGGCTTTTCGCAAAGAGGTTGCGTTTGGAAGAGGTGAAGAGGACAAAAGGCCGGAGGGGCTTAAAGGCGTGCCACTCCAGGCGGAGGCGGGACTCCAGGTGGAAGGTACCGCGAGGGGTAAGCTGATAGCCCTGGAGGGTTTGCCACACATTGGCAGAGGCATGGAAAAGCAGCATGGAGAGTTGCCATTGGGAGTGTACAAACACCCCCCACTCATTGCTGGCACGCGCCCCCAAATATTCATCGGGGGCGGAGCGAGGCCTGGCCATAGGGTTTTTGAAGGTGGGGGAAAGCCAGCGCACTTCCAGGCCTGAATGTTGGGGGTGCGTTTCGTTTTCGACGCGAAGCACCGCGGCAAAGCCGCCGCCGCGCTCCTGGTCCAAACTGCGGCCCAATTCGGCCGCCAGCAGCCATGCATTCAGATGGGCTTTGGCGTTAATGCCCAGGGCGCCAAACGCGCCATTGAGTTGCGAGGCCCAGGGTTGAAAGCGGGGGCGAAGCGGCGAAAGGCCAAAGCGGTTGTCGGCGATAAAGCCTGTAAAGCCGAAGGAGAAGCGGGAAGAGAGCATATGGGCAGCCAAGCCCAGCAAGCGCTCCTCAAAGAGGTTGGGCAGGCTCGCGTAGGTGTGCCGCAGCGGCTCTTTGCCCCTGACAAAAACGGGAGGGGCGGAGCAAGCCCCGGAAGCGTCGGCACAAGAGGCGGCGTCAAAAAAAGCGTATTGGTAAAGGTCCCTGGTTTGCCAGGAGCCAAACCCCATCCACTCCAACTCCCAGGTTGGGCCCAGCGGCCAGACGGAGGAGAGGGCCAGCCCACGAAAGCCTTCGTTGACGCTGAAGTCCGGCGTAACATATATTTGCTCGCTTTGTTTGCAGCCGCTGCCGAGTTTTGAAGGACACTTGCGCTTGTTTTCGCGCTGCATCCAAATGCGCTCGCCCAAATCCACGCCGTGGGGCCTTTGTTTAAAGCTGTTGCTCAGCGTCAGCCGCTCGCCAAAGCCCAGGCGGAAGTTTCCCAAAGTCAGCTGGACATTTCGCCACTGCAGCTGGGCGAAGGCGGAAGGTACCCGAAGGAGGGGCCCCTCGGCCTCGGCGCTCAGCTGAAGGGTATGCGGGTTCACCTGAAGGTTTTTCGGAAAGAGGCGCGCAAAGTGGAGGGTGGTTCCGGCGCGGATGCCCAGGTTGGACTCCAGGCGAAGCCGAAGGAGGGCCGGGGGCCAGCGCTCGTCGGTGAAGGTGCCTGCTGTCCGGAGCTGGGTATGGCCCCCCAGTGTGCGGGGGGCGCGTCCAGAGGGCTCGCCGGGTTTATGCGCTTGGCGCACAAAAGGACGCAGCTGAGCTGCCTGCTCTTCGCTGACAAGCCCCCAGAACAGCCACGCGTCCACCCCTCCGAGATGGCCGTATTTTTCGCGGTGTGCCAGCAAGGCCTCCACATCACCCGGCACAAGGCCCGGCAACTCCAGAAGCTCCGCCCTGCTGGCGGTGTCGGGAAAAACGCCCTCTTGCCAAAGCCGCAGCAGCGAATCCAGGCTTTCTTCCGAAAGCTCGCCGCGCGCCGCGAGTGCCAGCAAGTCCTCTTCGGAGCGAATGTGCTCCAGGGGCACTTCATACAGAGCGGACAGAATGCCGCTTAGCACAACCCAGCCCGCCCATACCACGACAGCCTCCTTGACTCTAAGGTTTCACTTCCACCCCTGGTTTTGCCCCCTAGAGCTTTTGGAACCACGACTTCCGCTGCTACATACCTATAAGCAAATGAAAAGTCAACGCGGAGCAGTATAAGACAGACGCGATGGCTCTGTTGCTGGAGACAGCCCTCGGGTGGGCAAAAACCTCGCGAATACTGTCAGTGCGAAAACAATGTCCTCCTGCCTCCTGGGTTTTGAGGGCAGGGGGGCCAATGTCTAGAGCGGTCTAGGCCAACCCTTCGTCGCAGGCGAAACAACTGCACAACGCTGAGGACATACCGACTGTTTCACAGGCTTTGCCTCTATGGACCCCAAACGGAATTCTGATATTATGAAAGGGCGAAAACAGGCCGACTCGCCAGGTTCAGAAGGGGCTTTATCAAAGGAAGGTGTCGACAATGAACAGAGCTGCCCTATATTCCGTGTTGTTTACATGCATGTTTTTCTTTGGAAATGCATGCAGTTCCCTAAACCATGGGCCGCCACCGGAGGATGAGCCCCCCCCCAAAGCCGTCATTTGCAAGGCGCTCTCGTTCAACGAATGTGCCGCTTCGGCGGGCTGCGAGCTCATGAGCGCAGTCCGCTATGAAGTGGACAGGGGTTGCAGGCACCCTGCCGCGCCGGTGGCATGCGTATCTGGTCCGGAGCACTGTCCGGCCGTCCTCACCTATGCCAGAGATCTGCAAAACAACACCTGGATGTTTCCAAGCGGATGCCTTCCGGGAGGGTGGAGCGCGTTTGAAGCGAGGGAAGAAGACCGCGTGGCCATCAGCGGACTTGAATGCTCCAGCGGGGGAGGCGTTGAACCTGCATGCAGCCAGCGCTCGCTCGAAGAATGCGAGGCTTTGGAAGGATGCACGCTTTTGAGCGCAGGCCGCTATGACGTCGAAAGGGTTTGCCGCTACTCCCTCGCGCCGGTGGCATGTGCCGCCGAAGACACCTGCCAACCCTCCACCGTCTATGCCAAAGACTTGAAAAACAACCGATGGGTATTCCCCTCCACCTGCCTTCCCGAAGGCTGGGAAGGGGTTGTAGCAGAAGACAAAGACAGGGCAGCAGTGAGAGGCCCGGAGTGTCAGGCGGATGGTTTATATTAGGGGGGGCTTTGCCCTCCCAGGCGCCTTGCCTTGCGAATTGTCATTTTAACCCCGGGCATTTCGGATAGCATTCATGGGCCCTCTTCACACGCGCCCCTGACATGCCCCGGGAATTTGAAAAAATAGAGCTTTTTGTTTCCATGTTTTTAGCGCCGCTCAGCCCCGAGGGGCCCGGCGATGATGCGTGTGTTGTGGCACAAAAGCCAGGGAAGCTGTGCTTAACGACAGACGCCCTGGTGGAGGGGGTACACTTTGACAGAAAGCATTTTTCCCTGGCGGACATAGGGCACAAGGCCTTGGCCGTCAACCTGTCGGACTTGGCGGCCATGGGGGCGGCCCCGGATTTTTGGATGTGCGCGCTGGGGCTTCCGCCCGGGTTTGGCGGGGGAAAACTCCAGGCTTTGGCGCGGGGGATGGTGCCCTTGGCCAAGCACTACGGGCTTAGGCTGACGGGGGGAAACCTCACGGCCTCGCCGGTGTTAAGCCTTACGCTGACTTTGGGTGGCTGGGCCATAAGGCCCTTGCTCCGCTGTGGTGCCAAACCCGGGGACAAACTCTATGTGGTGGGCACCCTGGGCGAGGCCGCCGCCGGACTTTGGGCCATGCAGCAGGCTGTGCCTGCCCCCCGGCGCTTTCTGCAGGCCCAGCGCCGCCCCTCCCCCTGGGTGGAGGCTGCATGGGCCGCCGCCCCCTACGCGCGCGCCGCCATTGACGTGTCCGACGGCCTCCTCCAGGACTTGGGACACCTTTGTACCGCCTCCGGCCTTGGCGCCAGGCTTGAAACCTCGGCCCTGCCCATTTCTCCCCAACTCAAACGCCGCTTCCCTGCGCAGGCTTTGGAGTTTGCGCTTTCGGGCGGCGAGGACTATGCGCTGCTTTTGGCCATCCCCCCTCCCAAGGCCAGGCGTATGGAACATGAGTTAACAGTCCGGCGTTGGCCTTGGTGTTGTATTGGAGACTTTATAGACTCCGAAGGTATATGGTTGGACAGGCGGCGCGTTTCTAGCCGAGGTCACCAACACTGAGCAAGGAGCAGCGAGGCAAGTTTTTTTGAAAGTTTTCGGGAAAGGCAGGGGCGGATTTCTCCCCTGTGGCATAAAGGGTTGTGTAGATACCTCGCATCCATGTATATGCGCATACCCAAACAAATGGAGTGTCTTATGTCCGTTCGCGTCTTGTTTGTCGAAACCGATGCTGTTTTGGTAGAGCTGTTGTCCCAGTGGGTGAAAGCCCAGGGGATGGAGGTGGTCGCCTGCGTAGATACGGAAGAGAAGGCTCTGCAGGCCTGCGAAGCGCATAAACCGAATTTAGCGTTTGTAGCACTGAAAGTGTTGCCTACCTCCGCCCTGGAGTTGGTGCAGAAGATGAAGGCCTCTCTTCCCTCTCTCCAAATTATCGTCAGCAGTTTCTGGGCCTTAAAGGAAGAAGTCAAAGAAGCCAAACTCTGGGGGGCCCAGGCGGGTTTTTCAAGGCCCCCCAGTCCGGAAGAGTTTCAATATGCACTGGCAGCATGCGGGGGACTGCAGGCAGGGGCCTGAACGGGGGGCGGAGCTTGGTTTTTTCTTTAAACCTTCCGCCAAAAGGTGGCATAATCCCCCCAATTGAATCCCTCTTCTTTCCCAGTTTCCCTGGGCCGATATCGTTTATTGCAGCAGTGGAAGTCCGATGATTGGGGCATCGAGTTTTTGGCGCGCCAGGAAGGTTTGGCCGGCAGCTCCAAACTCGTCTTCCTCAAGACACTCGCCAAGCCCGTGGCGACAGACCCCACCTTCGTCGAGTTGTTTCTGAATGAAGCACGCATTGCCGCTCGCTTGTCTCACCCCAACATTGTCCAAATTTATGAGCTAGGAGAGGTGAAGGGGGAATATTTCATCGCCATGGAGCATGTACACGGACACCACCTGGGCACTGTGCTGGAAACCATGCGCGCCAAGTCTCAGTCCTTTGTGCCCGTGCTGGCCGCTCAGCTGTGCACGCAAATTCTCCACGGGCTTCGCTATGCGCATGCGCTGGAGGATGAGCAGGGGCGTTCGCTGAACTTGGTGCACAAAAACCTGTGTCCCTCCAATGTCTTGCTCGGCTTTAGCGGCGCAGTCAAAATCTGCAACTTCGGCATTCCCATTTTGAAGGCCGGAAACAACAGCACCCTTTATGTTGCGCCGGAGCAGTATGTCGACGGGAAGATTGATGCGCGCGTGGATATTTATGCCACAGGCATCTTGCTTGCGAAGCTGCTCCTGGGAAAATTTCCACGCCATTGCAAAGACGGGCAGCAACTGGTCAAAGGGGTTTTGCAACACCCGGATGTCCCTTTTGCGCTTGCGGACATTGTACGTTGCGCATTGGCGCCGCAGAAAGACGAGCGCTTCGAATCCGCACGCGAAATGGCCCTGGCTTTGGAGCACTACATTGAAGCGGCAGGCGTCTCCCA